>Ga0187892_10004814_pt1 | contig 22124 bp, 14 predicted proteins | sample MA1701073metaG_FD_139345 | JGI IMG/M metagenome (GOLD analysis project Ga0187892, IMG submission 139345) | Bio-ooze microbial communities from a basaltic lava cave in the Kipuka Kanohina Cave System on the Island of Hawaii, USA - MA170107-3 metaG ... | reverse complement strand
TTTCGGCCACCAGACAGAAAAATGTGAGACAGAAAAATGAAGAATGGCTCTGGTCTTCTTCATTTTTCTGTCTCACATTTTTCTGTCTGGTTGGTCTCGGTGGCCGAAACGATGACCGAAGCCGCGTTTGAGGATGCGCGCATTACCTTGGGTGATAAAGGAAGCCGCGCTTTGGAGGTCAACGGCGAAGAGGTGATAGTTCATTCTTCACCTAGCTCTTTTGCCCGGCTTGATGGCCAAAGCCAGCAACCCGGCGCCAAGCAACGAGAGAGCCAGCAGGGCCATCCCCGCCGAATGCGCGCCCGTTTTGTCTTTCAGGTAGCCGAGCGCAAACGGCCCGGCGAATCCTCCCAGATTTCCCACCGAATTGATCAAACCGATTGCCGCCGCCGCCGCCGATTCGGTCAGGAACGCCGTCGGCATCGCCCAGAAGCTGGGCAGGTAAGAATGCGCGCCGATTGAGACGACACAGAAGCTGGCGATAATCAGCGCCAGGTTGTTGCCCGAAGCGATGGCGAACACAAAGCCTAAGCACGCGACCAAAATTGGCAGCGCCGTGTGCCAGCGCCGCTCGCCGGTCTTATCCGAATCCCAGCCGACCAGCAGCATTGCGACCAACCCCAGCGAGAACGGGATGACGCTGATCAACGTCACGGTCAGTACCGCCACCCCTGAGTCCCTCAAGATCGAAGGCAACCAGAAAGTGAAACCGTAGTAGGCGTTCACCGCCAGGAAATAGACCGTGAGCAGCATCACCACTTCACGCTGATGAAGCGCCTGCCAAGTGCTCACCGGGCGCGCTTTCTTCTTCTCATGCCGTTCGCGCTCCAACTCCTCGCTGAGCCACTTGCGTTCTTCTTCCGGCATCCATTTCGCCTGGTGTGGGCGGTCGGTCAGGTAAAAGATCGTAATGAAGCCAAAGATGATCGCCGGAATGCCTTCGAGGATGAAGACCCATTGCCATCCCGCCCAGCCATACCAGGTGACGCGTTCCATGATCAATCCCGACAGCGGCGCGCCGACTAATTGCGCCACCGGCAGCGCAGACATAAACAATGCGACAGCCTTTGCGCGGTCTTCGTAACGATACCAGTGAGACAGATAAACGATGATGCCGGGGAAGAATCCCGCTTCGGCCAGGCCGAGCAGAAATCGCACTGTATAAAACTCCCACTCGGTGGTCACGAACGCCATCCAGATCGCGAAGATTCCCCACGTGATCATGATCCGGGCGATCCATTTGCGCGCGCTCCAGCGTTCGACGATCAACGTCCCCGGAATTTCCAGCAGGAAGTAACCGATGAAGAAGACGCCTGCGCCGAAGCCGTATACCGTCTCGCTGAACAGCAGGTCCTCTTTCATCCGCAGCTTTGCGAAACCGACGTTGACGCGGTCAATGAAAGCGATGATGTAAAGAGTGAACAGGTAAGGGATGATGTGAAGCGAAACGCGCCGCCGCACGCGATCAGCCATGGATAGTTGAACAGTACTCGCCGCGCTAAGGGCCATCGTTACGGTTCTCCTTGTCGGTGAATGTACAGTACAGGGAGCGGTAGCGACCTGACGCCCACGGAGAGTGCAACTCGCGAGACCGTCAGGTCGCTACCGCTCCCTGTACTGTACCAATGTTAGAAGGGTAATGCGGGCGTGATGCTACTATCGCGGACTGTGTATGGCAAGCTGAAGAGAGACGGGGAGACAAGGGGACAAGGAGACGGGGGGACAATATTTCTGTCTCCTTGTCCCCTTGTCTCCCCGTCTCCTTGTCCCCTTGTCTCCTTGTCTCCTTGTCTCACAGTCATTTCTTCATTTGATGTTCGCCGCTGGCGATGATCGTGGCGGACGCGTGATGGTTTGAGCCGAAGCCGCTATGGCGATGAAAGCCAGCAGGCTGAACAGCAGAAGAAGGACCAGTAAAACCGGGGTTGTTCGTGAGGTGAGGTATTTTTCCTGTGACATGCAAATGCTCCTTGAAAACGAAATCCGGCAGGCGGGAGTGAGGGGTTGCGAAACTCCGTCTTCTTTCCAAATGTGGATGAATGTGTGTGCGGAGGTCAGAAAATAATCCGGCCAAACGCAGGCGAAGTTCGAGGCAAACGACTCTGCCGAGGCGTGGTGAAAAAATGAATTGTTAGGACTATTACGGCCAGTTCCGGGTGGGGCGTGAGGTTTTGAACCCGCCGTGAAAGACGCGGCGTATCATAGCTTCGGGCGCGCCTTCTGTACACACCTTTATCGGCGGCGCGCCGGAATTAATCGAATGTCGCACGCAAATTGCTAGGCGCATTCGCTACTTTTCATTCCTAATCCCTGGCTTTTTCCAGAGAAAAGTTCATTGAGCATTCGCTGGGCGAATTTCCGACAGCGGTTTGTAATTCGGATCGGCGAAGAACAAAGCCCGAATCGCTCGGCTGGCGTCTCTGCCGCGCCCAGGCCCTGGGCTCCAGCGACTCGGCGCTCCGGTCGCCGGATCGAATCGCAATCCCCACAGTGGCGTCCGGCCTTCAACCGTGCCAGTGATCCGCATGTCGCCGTAAGCATTCCCGTCCCCTTCAACCGGCGCGATCAAACCGTCGGCGAACCAGTTGAAGATCGTGAACTGCCTCTTCGCTTCCGCATTCGATTGGGCGGCGGGCGGCAGATGGCCAAACGTGGTCGCGTCGGCCAGATCACCTTCGAGCACCAGCGGGGATTGGAACCAGCGGACGTGGATGCCGTCCGAATACAACCGCCCGTTTGAAATGTAGACCGACCGCCAAAACCGCAGCCAGCCCGGCGCGGGCATCACGCGCGAGTGTTCGATCGGATGGTTGCGAATCGCCGCCAATTGCCTTTGCGTCTCGACCGCGCGATGGTGCTGCCACCCGCCGAAGCAGAGGTACAAGCTCGATAGCAGCAACGCGATCCGCACGGCTCGCGGTCGCTGCGTCCGCGCCGTCCAGATCACCCCGATGAGCAGCGTGAAGGAATAGATCGGATCAATGATTCCGATCCAATCCCAGGCGATGCGCAGGTTCGAGAACGGCCACAGAAGTTGCGTTCCATAAGTGGTGAAAGCGTCCAACAGGCCGTGCGTCGCGTAGCCGATGACCGAGGCCAGGATCACTTCGAGCCGGTAGTCGCGGAACCGTTTCGTCCACAGGAACGGCAGCGCCGCGATCAATCCTCCAATCGGAATGAAGATCAGGCTGTGCGTGAAATGACGGTGGAAAATCCAGCCGACGGTCGGGTCGCTGGCCGAGCGGATCAAGACATCCAGATCGGCAGCCATTCCTCCGACGGCGCCGACCAGCCAGGCGCTGCGCGGCAATCGGCGTGACAATACGGCTTGAGCGGCGGCGGCGCCCAACACTCCCTGCGTGATCGAATCCATTCGGTCTGCTCCAAATTTACTGGAAGGTGTAACTGCCGTTTGAGGCGCCACAGTGTAATCGCCATCGCCGCGAAAACGAAAGGGCGAAAAATTGCCGCTTCATTTTCATTCTGCTAAACTCCGCGCGTCTTACAATCCGGTAACCGAATTTTCACCAACAAATGACCGAATCGAGGGCCTGTCGTGGCGGAGAACATCACTCAACTGCTGTTGAAATGGAGCGATGGCGACCAGGGCGCATTGGATCAATTGATGCCGCTGGTCTACGACGAACTACGCCAACTGGCCCGCAGCCATTTGCGGCGTCACGGGCGCCAGCACTCGATGCAACCCACCGTCCTGGTCAACGAAGCCTACTTGCGGTTGATCAACCGGCGCCAGGTCTCGTGGCAGAACCGTGCGCAGTTCTTCGGGCTGGCGGCGAAGCTGATGCGCGATCTGCTGGTGGATCACGTCCGCGAGCGCCAGGCGGCCAAACGCGGCGGCGGCCAGTACAACCTCTCGCTCACTTACGCCGATCGAGCCGCCGGGCAGCCGGATTCTGAAATTGACCTGATCGCGCTCGACGAGGCGCTGAAGCGGCTCGCCGCCCTGAGCTTGCAGCAGAGCAGGATCGTCGAGTTGCGGTTCTTCGGCGGATTGACCATCCCGGAGACGGCGACGGTATTGGGCATTTCGCACGCGACGGTCGAAAGGGAATGGAGCGCGGCGCGAGCCTGGCTCTACGGCGAGTTGAGCAGATGACCCCTGAACGGTACCAGCAAGTCAATCAGCTCTTTCACGAGACGCTGGAACAAGCCGCTGAGCGTCGAGAGGAGTTTCTCGAATGGGCCAGCGGCGGCGACCGATCGTTGCGAGTTGAAGTCGAACGGATGCTCGCCGCCCACGAGCGGGCGGGAAGCTTCCTCAATGCGCCCGTCGTCGCCGCCATAGCCGATTCGCTCACTCAACCAACTGATTCGCTCATCGGGCAGGAGTTCGGCCATTACCGCATTCTCTCGCGCCTGGGCGCGGGCGGAATGGGCGAGGTCTTTCTGGCCGAGGACACGGCGCTCGAACGCCGCGTCGCCCTCAAACTCCTGCCGCCGGAATTCACCACCGACCGCGACCGCCTGCGCCGCTTTGCGCAGGAAGCCAAAGCCGCCAGCGCGCTCAACCATCCGAACATCGTCACCATTCACGAAATCGGGCTGACCAAGACCGCAGCCGGCGATCTGCATTTCATCGCCGAAGAGTTCGTCGAAGGCCAGACACTGCGCCAACAGATCAAGCAGGGCAGACTGCTGTTGTCCCTGGCGCTCGACATCGCTGCTCAGGCGGCCAACGCGCTGCAAGCGGCCCACACGGCCAACATCGTTCACCGCGACATCAAGCCCGAAAACATCATGTTGCGGCCCGACGGCTTCATCAAAGTCCTGGATTTCGGCCTGGCCAAGCTGATCGAGCCGCAAAGACTGCAATCCGGCTTCGACACCGCCGCGCCCACTTTCACTTTCAACCGGACGCTGCCCGGCACGATCCTCGGCACCGCCGCTTATATGTCGCCCGAACAAGCGCGCGGGCTGGAGGTTGACGCGCGCAGCGACATTTGGAGCCTGGGCGTCGCGCTTTACGAAATGCTCACCGGGCAGGCGCCGTTCAAAGGCGAAACTATCACCGACATCATCGTCTCGATCATTGACCGCGAGCCGCCGCCGCTCTCTCAATCGCTGCCGCAAGCGCCGCCGGAGCTTGAACGAATCGTAATGAAGATGCTGGCCAAGAGCCGCGACGAGCGTTACCAGACCGCCAAAGACCTGGCGATTGATCTGAAGAAGCTCAAACAACGGCTGGAATTCGACGCCGAGCTGGCGCGCTTCTCGAATCCTGAAACAACCGGCGCGCAGTTACAGACCGAGGCGCACGTCGCGCGCCGAACTGCCGCGCGAGTTCCGGCGGCTGCGACAAGCCCAAAGACCGCGTTGCCGCGCGCGCTGCTCATCGCCGCAATAATGCTGGTCGTAGCCGCGATCGGCTTTTTCACGTGGCTGTCTTTGCGACCCAAATCTCCATCGCCCGCGCCTGAGCGCCTGATCAGCTACTCGCTGACGGTTCAGAAGATGCGCGACGGCAAGGAAATCGAAGCGCCGTTTGAATCCACGGCCAGCCAGGTCTTCGACAGCGGCTGGAAGTTCAGGCTCAATCTCACCAGCCCGCAATCAGGGCATCTGTATCTGCTCAACGAGAACCTGGCCGCCAACGGCGCCATCAGCTTCTACCTGCTCTTCCCGTTTCCGACGATCAACAACGGTTTGGCGCAGATGATCGCCGGCCAGCGGCTTCAGACCGGCTGGTACGTGATAAGCGAACAGAAGGGAACCGAGCGGCTGTGGCTTATCTGGTCCGCCCAACCGATAAACGAGTTGGATGCGGTCAAGGGCGTGGTCAACCAGAAAGAGAAGGGATTGATCAGCAATCCCGGGCAGCTTTACGCCGTGCGCGAGTTTTTGAATAAACACGGCCAATCGCCGCTCGAAGTCAAAACGGAAGAGAGCGCGAAGCTGACGAGCGTCGCGGGCCAGGGAGAGACCATCGTTCACTTGATCGAATTGGAGCGCCGTTGAATAACAATTTCCTTTCTGGCGCCCGAACCGTAAGTTTGTAGGAGGCGACCTATGACACCCAGGCATCTCTGTCTCTTATTCATCACCCTCTGCCCTTTCATTTTCAGAGGGACAAATCAGGAGCCTCTTCCGCTCGAAGCGGGCAAGAGCGTCGAGCGTGAACTGGCCGGCGATCAAAGCCACGCCTACACGCTCACGCTCGCCGCCGATCAATACCTGCACATTGTCGTCGAGCCGCGCGGCATTGACGTTGCGATCAGACTCTTCGGGGTGGACGGCAAGCTGATCGCCGAGGTTGACACTCCGTTCGTGGGCGAGGAGCCTGAGAAGGTTTCGCTGGTGGCCGAGGCCGCTGGAAATTTTCGGTTGGAAGTGCGTCCATCACAGAAAGACGCCAAGCCAGGACGTTACACGCTGAAAGTCATCGAGGCGCGAGCGGCGACTGCGGCGGACCGCAGCCGGGTGGCCGCCGAAAGAATCTTTGCGGAAGCCGAGAAGCTCAAGGCGCAGCCGGCAGCCGCCGATCAGCGTAAAGCGATTGAGCGGCATCTGGAGTCGCTGCCGCTCTGGCGCGCCGCCTCGGACCGCGTGGGCGAAGCCAACACGCTCAACAGCATCGGCGAGGGCTATTACTTCCTGAGGGAGATGCCGAAGGCGATTGATTACTACGACCAGGCGTTGGTCGTTTGGCGCGCCGCCGGCGACCGCAAAGGCGAAGCGATCACGCTCAACAACTTCGGCGCCGCTTACGAAAGCCTGGGCGAGTTGGCAAAGGCGCTCGATTACTACAACCAGGCAATCTCGCTGCATCGCACCGTCAACAACCGGCGTGAGGAAGCGATCACGCTCGGCAACATTGGCGCGGTCTACGAACAGATGGGCGAGATGCAGCGGGCGCTCGATCACTACAACCAGGCGCTCCCGCTCCATCGCGGCGCCGGCTACCAGCGCGGCGAGGCGATGACGCTCAACAACCTCGGCGCCGCTTTTTTCTTTATGGGCGAGAATCAGAAAGCGCTCGATCACTATCTTCAGGCTTTGCCGTTGCGCCGCGCCATCGGTGATCAGCGCGGCGAAGCGATCACGCTCAACAACATCGGCGCCTCTTACAAATCGTTGGGCGAGGGGCAGAAGGCGCTCGATTACCAGAACCAGGCGCTCCTCATTCGCCGCACTGTCGGCGACCGGCGCGGCGAGGCGATCACGCTTCACAACATCGGTGACATTTACGGCTCGATGGGCGCCAGGCAGAAAGCCCTCGAATTCTTCAACCAGGCGCTCCCGCTCCGCCGCTCCATCGGAGACCGCAGTGGCGAGGCCACCACCCTCAACAGCATCGGCCAGGTTTACGACGCGCTGGGCGAGCGGCAGAAGGCGCTCGAACACTTCAACCAGGCGCTCGCGCTGCGACGCGCTGTCGGCGACCGGCGAGGCGAGGCGACCACGCTCACCAATATCGGCTCGGTTCACAGCGCGCTCGGCGAGCGGCAAAAGGCGCTCGAACACTTCGACCAGGCGCTGGCTTTACGCCGGTCCGTCAGCGACCGTGGAGGCGAGGCGTACACGCTCTACCAGCGCGCGCGCGTCAGCCGCGACCTGGGAAATTTAACCGAGGCGCGCCGCGACATCGAATCATCGCTCTCGCTCGTCGAGGACACCCGCTCGGAAGTGAGCAGCCAGGAATTGCGCGCTTCATACTTCGCCACGATCCGCGATCAATTCGATTTTTACATCGGGTTGCTGATGCGGCAGCACGAACAGGACCGCGCCGCCGGGCACGACCGGGCCGCGCTGCAAGCGAGCGAGCGGGCGCGGGCGCGCAGCCTGCTCGATCTGCTAACGGAAGCGCACGCCAACATCCGGCAGGGCGTGACGCCGGACCTGGCCGCGCGCGAGCGGGACCTGCAACAGCGAATCAACGACAAAGCCCTGTTGCTGATCCGGTACAAAGCCAGCAGAGGCGCAGAGGCGCGAGCCGCAGCGATGGCGAAAGAAATTGACGACCTGACGACCGAGTTGCAGCAGGCGCGCGCCGAGATCCGGCGAACCAGCCCGCGTTACGCTGCGTTGACCCAGCCGCAACCTCTAGGCCTGGCGGAGATTCAGCGGCAGTTGGACGAGAACTCGCTGCTGCTGGAGTATTCGCTCGGCGAAGAGCAGAGCTACCTCTGGGCCGTGACGCGCGATTCGATCAGCAGCTTCGCGCTTCCCCCGCGAGCGGAAATCGAATCGGCGGCGCAAAGCGTCTACAAACTGTTGCGCACGCGCCCTGTCAAACGGCGGCCGCTCGGCAATACATCATTGCGCCCCACACCGGCGCCAGCGGAAGAGAATGAATACCGGCAAGCGGCAACCGCGCTCAGCCAAATGATTCTCGGCCCCGTCGCCGCCCGACTCGGCGACCAGCGTCTGGTCATCGTCGCCGATGGCGCATTGCAGTACGTTCCGTTCGCGGCGCTGCCTGCCCCAGGAACGGAGAGACGGAGAGACAGAGGGACGGAGGGACGAAGCACACCACTGGTCGTCGCGCACGAAATTGTCAGCTTGCCTTCGGCCTCCGCGCTGGCTTTGTTGCGACGCGAGACAGCGGAGCGCAAACCCGCGCCGAAAGCGATTGCGGTGTTCGCCGATCCGGTCTTCGCGAAAAACGATTCGCGCGTCAAACCCGGCGCGCTTGCTTTGGCCAATAGCCGTCCTGCGCAACCCCGCGCGGTTGAATCGCGCATCATCGAGCACACGCCGGAGAAGGCGGCTTCCGAACCAGGCGCGTTGCGCATCGCGCGGTTGCCTTTCACCCGGCAGGAGGCCGAACGGATCGCGGCCTTCGCGCCGAGAGGCGAGTTGAGACAATCGCTGGATTTCGCGGCCAGCCGCGCCGCCGCAACGAGCGATGAACTCAGCCAATATCGCTTCGTTCATTTCGCCACGCACGGCATCCTGGACGCCGAACGGCCCGAACTGTCCGCGCTCGTCCTGTCGCTGGTTGACGAACGAGGCCAGCCGCAGGACGGCTTTTTGCGGGCGCACGAAATTTACAACCTGAATCTGCCAGCCGAGATGGTCGTCCTGAGCGCCTGCGAGACGGGCCTCGGCAAACAGGTCAAAGGCGAGGGTCTGGTCGGGTTGACGCGCGGGTTTATGTACGCCGGAGCGCCGCGCGTGGTGGTCAGTTTGTGGAACGTCAATGACCAGGCGACCTCGGAGTTGATGGCGAAGTTCTACCAAAAGATGCTGCGGGGCGGGCAGCGCCCGGCGGCGGCGTTGCGCGCGGCGCAGGTCGAGATGTGGCGCGGCTCGCCGTGGCCATCGCCTTATTACTGGGCGGCGTTCGTTCTACAAGGAGAGTGGAAGTAATGAAGATCAACCGCGTTCCCCTTTTACCTCTGGTCTTGTGTCTTCACTTCAGCCTCGCGCAGGCTCAGGAGATTCGCCCGCTCGATCCGGGCGCCTTGATTGAGCGTGAGATCGCGGTCGGGCAGACACACGCCTACCACCTCACGCTCACGGCAGGACAGTTCGTCCGCATCGTCGTCGAGCAGGAAGGCATTGATCTGGCGCTGGAATTTGCCACCCCCGACGGCCAGCGCGCGGAGACGATCAACTTCACCCGCGCTGGCGGGCGAGAAACGTTTTCTTACGAAGCTACCGCCAGCGGCGATCACCGGGTCACGATCCGTCCGTTCGGCCCCTACGCGCGCGCTGGGAATTACCGGATGCGATTTGAAACTCGCGCGGCGGCCACGGCCGTGGACAAGCGGCGCATCGCCGCCGAACAGGCGCTGAATGAAGCCGACCGTCTGACCAGGCAGGGGACTGTGGCGGGCCAGCAGGCTGCGGCGAAGGCGCAAGAGGCACTGGCGTTGTGGCGCGAGATTGGAGACAGGTATTCGGAAGCCGATGTGCTGGGACTCGCCGGGTACGCTCACATCCTGATGAGCCGTTTTGAGCCGGCGATCGAATACTGCGAACAGGCTCTCAGCGCCGCGCGCGAGGCAAATAACCGGTTCCGCATAGCAGATGCGCTTGGTCATCTGGGCAGAGCCAACAACTCGCTGGGCCGTCCCAACAAAGGGATCGAATTCCTTGAGCAATCGCTGGCGGCCCACCGCGAGAACCGGGATAAGAATGGACAGGTAACGGCTCTCAATGATCTCGGCAATTCCTACCGGATGATGAGCCGATACGACGAACAGATCGGGTATGTGGAACAGGCGCTGCGGATTTGCACTGAGTTTAAGGATCGGGCAGGCTCCGCCCAGATCCTGCTCAGCCTGGGCGGCGCCTACTTTCAGACGAGCCGTTACGACAAAGCGATTGAACTTTACGAACAGGCGCTGGCCGGCGCGCGCGAGATGAAGAATCGAGGCATCGAAGGAAGGGCGCTCAACAATTTGGGGCTGGCCTATCGCGTGCTGAATCGTTATGAGCGGGCGATTGAATATCTGGAGCAGGCGCTGGCGACTCACCGAGCGGCCAAGGAGCGCACGGAAGAGGGAGTAACATTGCGCAATCTGGGTTACGCCTACCTCAGGCAGAACCGCTATGATCAGGCGCGCGGATACTTCGAGCAGGCGCTGCCGATCCACCGTGAGGTGAAGGATCGTTTTGGCGAGGGATACACGCTCGGCCATCTGGGCGAAATCCACTCCTTCCTGAAAAACTACGATAAAGCAATCGAATACCTGGATCAGGCGCTGGCCGTTATGCGTCAGGTGGGAGACCGGCAGGGCGAAAGCTACACGTTGAACACGCTGGGGGAAGCTTTTCTGGCCCAGAGACGTTACGACCAGGCGATCGAGCGATTCGAGCAATCGCTGGCCATCAGGCGCGAGGTCGGTTATCGCTTCGGCTTAGCCACTTCGCTGCACGGCCTGGCCAGAGCGGAGCGCGAAAAGGGGAACCTTGACCGGGCGCGCATATTGATCGAGCAGTGCCTCAAAATTACCGAATCCTTGCGCTCGGAGATTTACAACCAGGCGTCGCGCGCCGCCTACTTCGGCTCGGCGCAGGTCTATCACGAATTTTACCTCGACCTGCTAATGCGGCTCGATCAAGCCAACCCGGCGCAGGGCTTCAAGGCTCTGGCCATCGAAGCCAGCGAACGAGCGCGCGCGCGCGGCCTGCTCGAACTGCTGACCGAAGCCGGCGTGGACGTTCGCCAGGGCGTGGACGCGGCGCTGCTGGAACGCGAACGCCGCCTGGCGCAGGAGCTTAACGCCGCGGCTCAGCGCCGAATCCAGCGCCGCACGCCGGAGCAGGCCGCGGCGCTGGCCAAAGAGATCAGCCAACTGGAGAACGATTACGAGCAGGCGCAGGCCGCAATTCGCCGCGCCAGCCCGCGCTATGCGGCGCTCGTGCAACCGCAGCCGTTGAAGCTCGACGAGATTCAACGGCAGTTGGACGACGGCACGCTGCTGCTGGAATACTCGCTCGGCGCCGAACGGAGCTTCCTCTGGGCGGTCACCGGCAATTCGCTGACCAGTTACGAACTGCCCGGAGAAGAGGAAATCAGGCGAGCGACGCTCGGAGTCTACGACCTGTTGACCGCGCGCAGCCGCGCCATCAAAGGCGAAACGCAGCAGCAGCGCCGCCAGCGCATCGCGCAGGCCGAAACACGATTGCCCGAAGCGACCAGGGCATTAAGCCAAACGTTGCTCTCTCCCGCCGCCGCCGAGCTCGGCGCCAAACGTCTGGTCATCGTCGCCGACGGCGTTTTGCAGTATCTGCCTTTTGCAATGCTGCCCCGTCCGGCAGCGGGTGAACGACCGCCGGCTGCCGGCTACCAGCCGCTGATCGTGAATCACGAAGTCGTCAATCTGCCCTCTGCTTCGGCTCTGGCGGTGCAGCGACGCGAATTGGCGGCGCGCCAGCCCGCGCCCAAGACGGTCGCTGTCATTGCCGACCCGGTCTTCTCCGCCAGCGACGAACGGATGAAGGCCGGGGTGGCGGTTGAAGCGCCAACTACCGATCTGGCTAACACTCGCATCATTGAACATCTCTCTGACGGCCCTTCGTCAGCCGCTGCGCGCAAGCTCACGATCCCGCGCCTTCCCTTCACCCGCCAGGAGGCCGAGCGGATTCTGGCGCTCGCGCCTCGCGGCGACAGCTTCAAGGCCGTAGATTTCAAAGCCAGCCGCGAGACCGTCACGGTCGCCGGTCTCGATCAATATCGCTACGTCCATTTCGCCACGCACGGCCTGCTCGACAGTGAACGACCCAGTCTCTCTTCCCTGCTGCTCTCGCTCGTAGACGAACAGGGCCGGCCGCAGGACGGGTTCCTGCGCGCACACGACGTCTACAACCTCAAACTGCCTGCCGAACTCGTGGTGCTGAGCGCCTGCCAAACCGGATTGGGCAAGGAGATCAAAGGCGAGGGACTGGTCGGATTGACGCGCGGGTTTATGTACGCGGGCGCGGCGCGAGTGGCGGTCAGTTTGTGGAACGTGAACGACCAGGCCACTTCGGAATTGATGGCGAAGTTCTACCAGAGGATGTTGAAAGAGAATCAGCGCCCGGCGGCGGCCTTGCGCGCCGCGCAGGCCGAGATGCGGAAGCAGAAACAGTGGCAGTCGCCTTACTACTGGGCCGCATTTGTTTTGCAGGGCGAGTGGAGGTAGCAGCGGAAAGCCAAGCGGGCGCCATCCTGCAAGGAGATGCTCTTGACGCGCTCCCAGATTCAAAAGCCAATGAGGCTCTCATTCCTTTGCCTTGATTCCCTTGCTAATAACAAAGGAATGAGGACAAGGGAATATTTTCCTTCGCTCCGGACGTTGATCAGCAGAGGCGTCTCCGAGTGATAAAAAGCATCTTCCGACCTGAAAATAACAGAGATCAGCACGTCGTATTTGAGTGACAGCGCCGCGACGAAATCTCCCGTCTGTTCAATCTCTTCGCCCGGGCGAACGGCGCCTTTCAACACGACCATCACATCAATGTCGGAGCCAGGCAGGGCGTCCCCACGCGCCTGCGAGCCGAAGAGCACGACGTCAACCAGGCGGTCGCCATAATGCTCAACGAGTCGCTCTCGTAATTCGTTCAGAATCTGCTGCAACCTCTCATGCCTCATTGCTGCCTCCTCGTTTTTCCTGACGCGTCCCTCATCTTACGCCCGTCCATTCGCATTGCCGGAATAAAAGCGGACACCTGCCATCCGTCGCAAAGCTGAAACCACTAACCGATTTTTTCTTCGCCGGCGTGAGGGGATGCGCCGCTGGATTCCGGTTGAGCAGGTGAGGCAAAAAATAACGCCAGCAGTCGTCTGGGCTGAGCGTCAACCGCCAACTATGCCCGTGTCACCAACCGCCGTCATAGTTGGCCAGCATCAACCTTACCTTCAACGAAAGGAGCATTAACCATGCGTTTGAGATTAATCGCACTGTCCGCAAGAACCTTCGTACTTCTGCTGATCGCGCTGACCTCGATGGTTTTGCCTGCCGAGGCTCAGCAGGCAAATCACAATTCACCTAACAACAGTGTCAGCCCCAGTCAGACAGTCGAGAAGAATCCGGCGAATGTCACGAGGCAAGAAATCGAGTCAATCATTCGGGATTACTTGCTCAAGAACCCTTCGCTAATAAGAGAGGCCATGCAAGCGCTTGAGGCTAAAGAAGCCGCAGCAGCAGCAGAGGCGAAGCGGAAGGCGCTGGCTGAAAATCGCGAAGCCCTGCGGCAAGGCGCTTCAGGCACGACGCTTGGCAATCCTAAGGGGGACGTCACCATCACTGTTTTCCTTGATTATCAGTGCGGCTACTGCCGGCGCATGGAACCTGTGTTGCAGGCGCTCATGAAGCAGGATCCGGGCGTACGCATAGTGATGAAGGATGTTCCCATCCTGGGACCGGAATCGGTTTTGGCCGCACGGGTGGCGCTCGCAGCCCGAGTGAAAGGGCAGTACGCCGATTTCTTTCATGCCTTCCTGACAGCCGAAGAACTTAACGCCAAATCCATCGACGCCATTGCCGCGCGGTTCGGATGGACGGATGCGTCCGCGAAAGCGGCGGAAAACAAGGAGGTTGATCAACTCCTTGCAGACAACTATGCGCTGGCAAACCGTCTCTCTCTCTCGGGAACACCCGCCATTGCGATCGGCGACCGGCTGCTGGAGGGCGCCGCAACTCTAGAGACCCTTTTGGCTCTGGTGACATCTGAACGAGCCAAAGGGCTAACCCAAAACCTCCCTCAAAAAGAGAAGTAAAACAAAGTCGCATGTTAACGAGGCAGGTAACAACTGCCTTCTCCTTCAGACCAATGAACTCAACGCTAACCGCAGAAAGGTGAAACAACATGAAAAAGTTATTGTCTCTTCCGGGAATAATCCTGGTTCTCTCGTTCCTGATTCTGCCGTCATTCGCACAAGAACGAGATTTTTGTTGGAAGGATACTTCCACCCGTGGGATCGGGACGATCCCACAGACTTGCGAAACCGGTCGCGATCGGATCGGTCTCCTGTGCTATACCAAGTGCGCGCCAGGGATGAAGCGCTCCGGCTTTGACTGTCATTCGGTTTGCCCGGATGGGCTGCGGGATGATGGTCTGTTCTGTCGCGCCGCCGAATACGGTCGCGGCGCTGGCTACCCCTGGAAATTCGGCGACGCAGCCTTCAGCCTGGACGGCGCTCGTCAACGTTGCGCGAGTGAGAACCCCCAGGGATGCGAGCAGGACGGAGCGATTATCTATCCGAAGTGCAAACCAGGTTATAGCGCCTTCGGTTGCTGTCTCTGCAGGCCGACTCAGCCCAATTGCTCCGCGCTTGGTCTAAATCCCGGTGTCGACCTCTCTTGCGCCAAGAAGGTGACAATTGGCGATCCTGTACCCGGCGTTTGTGGGAGCCAGGAACAGCGGGACGCCGGACTTTGCTACAGCAAATGCCCGAATGGATTCAATGGCGTCGGGCCAGTGTGCTGGGAGAAGGCGCCGGCGGGCTGGGTTGATTGTGGCATGGGCGCGGCCAAGGATTCCTTTACTTGCGCCAAGATCGTCGCCAACCAGGTCGTTTCGGTTGGTAATTTGGCCCTGACGATCGGGTCTTTGGGAACTTCCACTTCGCTTACCGCGGGCCTGTCCGCGCCTGCAAAAGCATCCCGGCTCGCAAAGTTGACGCAGGAATTCACCAAGCTAAAGACGCAATGGGATGTCCTGCAGAAAACCAACCAAAACGTTAAAACCGCGGTGACTGCGTTCAAAGCCGCCAACGCCGGCAGACAAGGATATGTCGCGATGGAGACGCTCGCGAATGCTACCACCGAAGAGGACATGGTTCGGATGGCTGCTCAAATTGCAGCGATTTTGGATCCGAGCGGCGCGGCGAGCGTCGTTGCGGCTTACACGTATCCGAAATGCAGTAAATACTTTCCCAACCAGTAAGGTTGACCTGTAACGGCAAGCTGATTTCAGGGAAAAGCAAAACAATGAGAATTCGTGGGACAAGATGCCATCTTGTCCCACATTTCCGAATGAAAATCCGTGAGACAAGATGCCATCTTGTCCCACATTTCCGAATGAAAATCCGTGAGACAAGATGCCATCTTGTCCCACATTTCCGAATGAAAATCCGTGGGACAAGATGCCATCTTGTCCCACATTTCCGAATGAAAATCCGTGGGACAAGATGCCATCTTGTCCCACAGCAGACGCAATCCACCGGCTACCTGTTGGCGATCACACAATAAGCGAACAAGGAGGCATTTATGTTGAAGAGAAGATTGATCAGCTCAACCAGCGCAATTGTCGCGGCCATCGTCCTGTCGTCCCTGCTCGCCTTCGGGCAGGGACAGCCGCCACAACCAACGTCGCCGAAGTCAAAAGCGACGGCGAAACGCAAACAGACCAAGCAACCAACCACGCCACCACAACAACCACCGCAACTGGCACTGCCGCAGCAACCAGCGCCGCCCGCGCAACCACAGCCGGAGCAGCCGCAGACACCGCAACCACAGGCGCCGCAATCGCCGCCCGATCAACAGGCGCAGCCAACGCCGCCAGCCAATGCCGCGACTGCGACTGTAACGCCCATCACTGCGGTTGCCCCGGCCAGCACGAAACGACCCAGCTTGATCCGCATCGGCGTTGTCGCGCCGATCACGCCGCTCAAGCAGGGCGGCCCCGGCAATGAGTTCAGCGAAGCGATCCGGCAGTCGCTGGCCGCTTATTTCAGCAGCCCGGTCTCGGAAACAGTCTCGCTGGAAGCGCGCGTGCCGGTGCTGGCCGAACTCGAAGCCAGGCAGAAGGAGTGCGACTTCATCCTCTACTCCACGGTGACCGAGCGGCAGCGCAGCAACGACCTGGCCAAACTCATGACGGTGGCTGCTCCCGTCGTCAATCTGGCCGCCAGCCAGGGATCGGCGTCGAACAAGGCCGCGCCGGGTAAATCGTCCGCGACGGGAACCGGCGAGCCGGGCGCCGCGACGGCCGCTGCGCCAACCACAACCGAAACCGCGCCGGCTGCAACGTCCGCGCCAGCGGCAACGGAGAAGGCCGCGCCGATCAACCCGGAGAAGGCGCTCAAGGCCGCGACGGACCTGTCCAACAGGATGACAGCCGGTAATGAACTCGTCTTTGAGTTCAAGCTGGTCGAACCGGGCGCCGAGAAGCCGAAACTCGCCAGGGCGCTGAAGGCGAAGGTCGAGAAAGACGGCGCCGATGCGCTCTCACCGCTGCTCGCGCAGGCGGCCAATGACGTGTTGCAGGCGACGATAAAAAAGTGAAGGACGCAATTCGTGGTTCCGCCCGAAGGCCAATGGCAAAAGCGCAGGGCGAATTGACCATTGCCAACTGGCCATTGCCAATTGTTTTGCAGGGGAACAGAAGTCTTCTCCTGCGAAATAATGGGCAATGCTCAATGGCTTGATCTAAGGCCATTGGCCTGAAGGCGGGCTTACAAACTCTTTTTCCCGCAAGGAGGCCATATGCTTCGACATCTTACAATTCTGATCGCGCTGATGCTTTTCGGCTTAAACTCGCCTACCGCCGCTCGCACGCCGCAAGGTTCGGCGGCCAGTCAGGAAAAGAAGGAGCAGGTCAGGCCGCCCAAAGCCGTCCGCCGCTTCATCGAGATCAAGAGCTTCCTGGCCAAAGAAATGGAGAAAGACCCGGCCTTCCGAGCCGGAGTCGAAGAGGTCTACCGCCAGAAACTGCGCGATCACAGCGAGTATGCGGCGATGGTCAACAGCCAGCCGGCGTCGGCTTCGGCCCCTCAGGAGAAGCAACGCTTCGACCTGCTCTATGACAACCCGATCGTGCAAGGTTACGTCAACCGCCTCGGCCAATCGCTCACGCCGCAGGGGTCGTCCCGGCTCTACGCCTTCAAGGTCACGCTTAATCCGATTCCGGAAGCGCGCTCGCTCTCGACCGGCACGATCTACATCTCGTCGGGGCTGCTGGCGCTGGTGGACAACGAGGCGCAACTGGCTTACGTGCTCGCGCACGAGATCGCCCACGTCGAGCGGGAGCATTGGAAGGAGGACGTGCTGATCGAGGCGGGAATGAGGCGCTACCAGCAGCACAAAAGCCGCACGCGCCGGATCTTCTCCAGGACTCTGAGCCTGCTGGTCGGCCCGGTGCTGCGCCAGCCGGCGATGCTGCCGCTGGCCGGCGCGCGGTCGGACGCGCTCTTTAACTCGCTCAGCGGCGCGATGGGAATAGACGCGCTCAACGGCGCCCTCGCTTCGCCTTACATCGAGCAAGGATTGCCGACACTGCTCAAACTCTTCACGCCGCGCGCGGTCGTCTCCTGGGATCGGGTGCAGGAGGACGAGGCCGACGGGCTGGCGCTGCAATACGTGCTGGATCGCAACTACGACCCGCGCGAGGCGGTGAAGTTCTACGCCAGGCTCCAGGGCGCATCGCAGAGCGACACGCGCGCCGGCCTGGGATTCGTGGCTGACGTGACGCGGGTGATCGAGCGGACGCAGCAACTCCGGACGCAGATAGCGACGATGAAGACCGACCTCGACGCCAACCCCCAACTCCTGGTCGGCGCTTTCAACCTGGCCGAGACGCTGCGCAGCTTCAACAACAGGCAGTCGGAAGAAGAGCCGCGCAGCGCCGGGCAAGCTTCAGCCACGCCCGGGCGCCGGCTCAATCTGACTGAAAACGCCGAGGCGAGGCTGGCCACCCTGAGCCAGGCGATGAGAGCGCGGACCGGTGAACTGATCGGGAGAATCGAGCGCGGCGAACTGGTCGCCACCAGTTCCGAATTCCGAAACGTGATGAGCGACGTCAAACGCGACAACGGGATTCGCGCTTTCCAGTTCGATATGTTCCAGGAAGCGCGCGCTCACCTGCGCGAATCGCTCTCGCTCAATCCGAACAACGCGCAAGCGCGCTACTACCACGCCCTGGTGGTCAAACTCACTGCGCGCGCCGCAGAGGATAAGCGCCTGGCGCTGGCCGAACTGACGCGCGCAGTCGAACTGGATCAGTCAGGGCTGCTGCCGGAAGCGCGGTTCGAGCGCGCGCTGGCGTTGCTGGAAAGCGACAGCCAGTCGCAAAAGAGTGAAGCGGCCGCGATGCTGCGCCAATATGTCGAACTTTACCGCAAACAACACGAAGGCCGGCCGCCGCCGAACCTCAACCGCGTCTACGAATATCTGCGGCTCGTTGACGAAGCCACACCATGACGTTTTTCTCCCGGTAAATATTTCGACCTGTGCAAGTATTTTGCGAAGCAAGAGCCTGACAGAAAAAGGGGAACAGAAAAATGAAGACCTCCAGCCTCATTTCTATTTTTTCTGCCCCCCTTTTTCTGTCAGGCTCTTTTGTACTTGCACAGGTCGAAATATTTACAGAGAGCATTTTTTTCGCGGCGCGTGAGGCGATCCAAAACGCGATTACGGTTGAAGGAGTGGAAGTGAGAAACGGGTCGTTTGCGCGATCCTGACAGATGATGCGCGTTCAAAGGAGGCGGATATGAAACGACTTTCACTCGCGAAATCACAATGCAATTCGATCAAACTTCACGCGGCCATCGCTCTCTTCGCTATTTTGCTCATCCCCGGCATCGGCCTGGCGCAGGCGGCGGAAGAAGAGAAGAAGCTCAGGGTCAATTACAGCTTCGAGACCGACTTCAACTCGCGCTACGTCTGGCGCGGCCTAGCGGCCAGCGAAGGAGCGGTCGAGCAATCCACGGCCAAGGTCACAATCAACAGCCTTACTTTTTACGCCTGGGGTAATCGAGACCTCGATCGCGGGCTGCGCCGGGGAGAGTTCAACGAGATTGACTTCGGCGCCTCCTACGCCCGCGAGTGGAAGAAGCTGATCGTGGAGCCGGCCTTCGATTATTACCAGTACCGTTCGCCGGTGGAAAACCCGTCCACGGGTGAGGCGTCGCTCAAACTGTCATATCCGGCCGGACGCTTCCGCGCCTTCATCAAACACAGTTTCGACGTGCTGAGCTATCGCGGCGCCTACTTCGGCGAAGCCGGGTTGGCTTACGAGAGCCGCCTGGGCGACAGCGGGGTGAAGCGGAAGATGATCGTCGCCTCGACGGTGACTCTCGGCTGGGCCTCGGCGAAATTCAACGAAGCTTACATCGGCGCGTCGAAGCCCGCGTTGAACGTGGCCGGCGCCAGGGTCGCGCTCACCTGGACTCCGAACCGCCGGCTCTATCTGCGGCCTCACTTCGAGTTCTCGCACATCGCCGACCGGCGGCTGCGCGGGCATTTGACCTCGCCGACCATCGGCAATTTCGGCTTCGCGGCGGGCGTCAACTTCTAGCGTCAGTCTGCAATATTTGGCGTCCTGCGTGAGGGGGTTCGATCCGATATTCCGGTTAACAAACAGAGCGAGAAAACGATCCCACGACTAACCCAGGAGGCGTGATGGCGAAGATCATTGCAGTTCACTCGTTTCGCGGCGGGACAGGCAAAACCAACATTACGGCGAATCTGGCGGCGATGATGGCCGCCGTGGGCAAGCGCGTCGGCGTGATTGACACCGACCTGCAATCGCCCGGGCTGCACGCGCTGTTCGGCTTGCGCGAGGAGCAAACCCAGCGGACGCTCAACGATTACCTGTGTGGCAAATGCGAGATCGAGCAATCCGCGCACGACGTGACGCCGAATGCGGAGCAGTCCGTCGCGGGACGCCTTTTCCTCATCCCGTCGAGTTTTCAAGCCCGCGAGGTCGCGCGGTTGCTGCGCGAAGGTTACGACGTCGGGCGGCTCAACGACGGCCTCCAGCGCCTGGTCAAGAAACTGAACCTGGATATTTTGCTGGTGGACACTCATCCGGGCCTCAACGAAGAGACGCTGTTCTCGATCTCGGTCTGCAACAACCTGATCGTCGTGATGCGCCCCGACCGGCAGGATTACCAGGGCACGGACGTGACGGTCGAGGTCGCGCGCACTCTGGACGTGCCGCAACTGACGATGATCATCAACAAGGTTCCCGCAGTCTTCGACGCCGCAGCCATCAAAGAGCGCGCCGAACACCGCTACGGCTGCGAGGTCTCGGCGACGCTGTCCCATTCGGACGAGATGATGGCGATGGGGAGCGGCGGCATCTTTGCGCTGCGTTACCCGGAGCATCAATTGACGACGGCGCTGAAGCGCGCCGCCGGCAAACTCTTTTCGAGCGGCAGCCGCACCGGCAAACTCTTTTTGGGGACCGGCCGTACAGACAAACTCTTCCTGGGAGGCGGCTATGTCCAGAGTCCTGCCGGCTGAACGGCAGCGCTTCGCCGCGCTCGCCGCGCTGCTCTTCATTCATTCGCTGATCCTGGAATCGAGCGAAGTCGTGGCGACCAGCGGGTTCGTCAACCGCGTCGGCGCATCGCAACTGCTGTGGCTGTGGGCCGCCGACGCGCTCGTCACGATCCTCTTTTCGAGCGTCTACTCGCTCCTGATTGACCGCCTGCCGCGACGCCGGCTGGCCTTCGCTCTCTTCGCGGGCTTCGGCGCGATCTATGCGGCGATCTTTCTGCTCTTTATCTTGAGCGCTCCGGATTGGCTCTGCTACACGCTGCTCGCGGTGGCGAACAATCAGCAGTGGCGGCTGGCGCCGCTGTTGATCTACGCGCTGGCCAACGACCTCTTCTCGGTCAGCGAAGCCAAGCGGTTGTTTCCGCTGCTCGGAACGGCGGGAATCATCGGGGAGATTGCCGGCAACGGGTTGGGAGCGGGCGCTGGACATTGGCTGGGCGGTGTGAACCTGCTGCTCGGCAACGCGCTGCTCGCGCTGGCCGGCGCGGCGATTGTGCCGCTCGCGCTGCGCAGGTTCACGATCTCGATCCGCCAGTCGCAAGCGTCGGAGAAGGCGCCGGACGCTCTGCGCGCCGGGCTGGTCTTCATCCGCGACGTGCCGCTCTACCGCTATCTGGCGCCGGCGATGGTCGTCGCGGGGTTGGGGTTGATGACGCTCGAATACCACCTGCTGGACAACGCCGCGCGGGTCTTCACGAATGAGAACGCGATGGAGACTTTCTACGGCTGTTTCAAGATTGTGTTGACCGTGTTGTTGCTGGCTATGCGTAGTTGGATCGGCGGCTGGGTGATCAACCGCCTGGGCTTCAAATCCGCCTTCGTCGTGATGCCGGGCGTGTTGCTCGCGGGTTTTCTGGCGACGATGGTGTGGCCCGGTTTGACCGGGGTGGTGATCGGGATGGCCGTGGTGCGACTGACGCTGGACGGCGTTGATGAACCGTCGCGGCAGGCCTTCCTCGGCCTCGTGCCCGAAGAGTTGAGAGGGCGCGTGGGCGCGGTGATTGACGGCTATCTGCAAACCGTCGGCTGCCTGCTCGCCTGCGGTTTGCTCGGAGCGATGGTCGCAGCCGTCGGCGCCGGGTTACTCGGCTCTGCCGCGGGGCAGATGCTTTGTTGCGGCATCTGCGGCTTGTGCGCCGGTCTGGCGCTCCGGGCGACCTTGCGCTTCCGCGCGCGGTACGCGACCAGCCTGCTCAACTGGCGGTTGCAGCGGCGGCGGCGGCACTTCGTCCCGCAGGCGTTGCTCGACGATCCGGTCTTGGGCTGATACTTCGATAGTGAACCCCGCGTCAATTCCCCTGCCGCGTAGCGGCTCTTGAGCTTAGCCGTGGGTTTCAACCCCTTGTCATTACCCAAATCTTTTCACTTCTCAGAATCCCACCAGCGGAAGCTGGTGGATTGTTCAAGCCCGACCTACAAAAGGGCCGCCACTTCTTTGAATCCCACCAG
>Ga0187892_10004813_pt1 | contig 22124 bp, 12 predicted proteins | sample MA1701073metaG_FD_139345 | JGI IMG/M metagenome (GOLD analysis project Ga0187892, IMG submission 139345) | Bio-ooze microbial communities from a basaltic lava cave in the Kipuka Kanohina Cave System on the Island of Hawaii, USA - MA170107-3 metaG ... | reverse complement strand
TGGTGGACGTTCGGCGGCGGGACTCTCGCCGACATGGCGTGCCACTACGTCGACCTCGCCTACTGGGCGCTCGGTCTCTCGCACCCCCTCACGGTAAAGGCCGAGGGCCCGCCGGTCCATCCCGAGACGACGCCGCCGTGGCTCGTCGTGCGCTACGAGTACCCGGGCGGGCTCCAACTCGCGTGGTACGACGGCGGGCGGCGGCCCGAGCGGCTCGCGGAGTTCGGGCTCGAGGCGTGGAGGAACGGCGTCCTCTTCGTCGGAGAGCGCGGGTGGATCGTTGCGGACTACGAGAACCGCCGGATCGGTCCCGACGGGGACTTCGCGGGCTTCACGCCGCCGCCGCCGTCGATCCCCGATTCGATCGGCCACTACGAGGAGTGGATCCGCGCGTGCAAGTCGGGGGGCGAGACGACCTGCCCGTTCTCTTACTCGGGCCCGCTCACGGAGGCGGTCCTTCTCGGCAACGTCGCCTACCGCACGGGGAAGAAGCTCGAGTGGGACGCCCGCCGCCTCCGCGCGCGGAACCTGCCCGAGGCGGACCGGCTCGTCCGGGCGGCCTACCGGCGGGGCTGGGAGGTGTCCTGATCAGCCGCGCCGCGCGACCTCGACCCGCGCGTCGTTGAAGCACGCGCCGCCGCCCAGGTCCGTCAGCGTGTCGGGGCAGAGCGCGTTCGCGGTCGCGCCGTTGTCGGTGTGCCGGCTCCAGAGCCCCTTCGAGAGCGCGACCACGCCCTCGCGCACGAGCTCCGTCACGCGCGCTCGGCAGTGGACCTCGCCCAGGTCGTTGAAGACGCGCACGGAGTCGCCCTGACCGATGCCGCGCGCCGCCGCGTCCGCGGGGTGGATCTCGACCGCCGCCTTCTCCTTCACGAGCTCTCCCAGCGACGAGTTGACGAGGCGCGACGACGCGGGCGAGACGAGCGCGAGCGGGAACTTCTCGCACGACGGGTCGTCCTGGAAGCGGTAGAGGCCGAGCGGGCTCGAACGTTCGAGCGCCTCGGGCACGAGGTGGATCTTGCCGTCCGCGGTGAGAGGGAACGAGTCCGCGAACTGGACCGGGCTCGCGCCGCAGTCGGGCGGCACGGCATCGCTCGCCGCGAGCTCCGCCGCGAGGTCGCGGCCGCCGGGCGCCGTCGAGAGGATCGCGCGCGCGATCTCCTCGTCGGTCTCGGGCTCGCCCGGGCGCGCGAGGCCGAGGCGCCGGCAAAGCTCCCCGAAGACCGCGACGTTCGAGCGCGCCTCGCCGACGGGCGGGATGACCGGGGCCGTCCTCCGCAGGGTCATCGCGCCGTAGCCGCGGCGCAGCTCCGCGTGCTCGAGGAAAGTCGTCGCGGGGAGGAGGACGTCGGCGTGGCGCGCCGTGTCGGTCATCACCTGGTCGAAGGCGACCGTGAAGAGATCGTCGCGCTCGAGCCCCGCGCGGACCTTCCCCTGCGCGGGGAGCGTCGCGAGCGGGTTCATGTTGTAGACGAAGAGCGCCTCGATGCGCGGGTCGCGCGCGGAGAGAAGCGCCTCGCCCACGCGGTTCATGTTGACGGCGCGCGCGCCCGACTCGGGCTCGGCCGCGGCCCTGTCGGTCGTGAGACGCCACGCGCCTCCGTTGCTGAGGGTGTAGCCGCCGCCCCGGACGCCGAACTTCCCGGCGACCGCGGGAAGCGCGAGGACGGCCGCGACCGCCGAGCCGCCGTTCCGGTTCCTCTCGAGTCCCCAGCCCGCCCGGACGACCGCCGGGCTCGACTCGGCATAGAGCTGGGCGAATCGCTCGATCTCGCCTGCGGCGACGCCGCACGCCCGCGCGGCGCGCGCGAACGTCCAGAACTCGGCGCGCTTCCTGAGCGTCCCGGCTCCGGTCGCGTGGCGCGCGAGGAAGCGCGCGTCGGCCCCGCCGCTCTCGAAGAGGAACCGGATGACGGAGAGCGCGAGCGGAAGGTCGGAGCCGGGCCGGACCGCGAGATGGAGGTGAGCCCGGCGGGCGAGCGGCGTCCGCCGCGGGTCGATCACCACGAGCTTTGCGCCGCGCTCGCGCGCGCGGTCGAGGACCGGCACGAGGTGGATCCCGGACGCCGACGGGTTCACGCCCCAGAGGACGACGAGGCTCGCGTGCTCGAAGTCCGGAAGCGCGACGCCCGGCATCTTCCCGTAGAGCCCCGTCGCGGCGGCGCCGGACGGCGCGGCGCACACGGTGCGGAGGCACCGCGAGGCGCCGAGGCGCCGGAAGAGCCGCGCGTCGAGCGTGTCCTGCGTCAGGTAACCGTTCGAGCCGCCGTAGGAGAGCGGAAGGATCGACTCGCCGCCGTGCCGCGTCCTCGCCTCGTCGAGCCGCGCCGCGACGAGCGCGAGCGCCTGGTCCCACGAGACGCGCTCGAACGCGGCCGGGTCGCCGCCCCTCTTTCTCGCCCCCGGGCGGCGGACCGCCGGATGGAGGAGGCGGTCGGGTCCGTGAACGTGGTCTTGGAAGCGGGCGACCTTGCCGCAGATGAAGCCTGCCGTGAGCGGGTTCCCCTCGTCGCGCGCTCCGACGCGGACGACGCGCCCGTCCTCGACCTCGACCGAAAGGCCGCAGTGGTCGGGGCAGTCGAGCGGGCAGGCGCTCGGGAGCGTCCGGGTCGCAAGGGCTCTCGTGGTCACCAGCGGGTCTCCGGAACGCCCTCGGCCAAGTTCGCGCGGCGCGCCATGACGAAGAGGAAGTCCGAGAGGCGGTTCACGTACGTGATCACGATCGGGGGGACATTCACTCCGCGCGAGAGCGAGACGATCGAGCGCTCGGCGCGCCGGCAGACCGTCCGCGCGAGGTGCAGCGTCGCCCCCGCCTCGCCGCCGCCGGGGAGGATGAAGTGCGCGAGCGGGGCGAGGTCCTTCTCCCACGCGTCGATGGCCGTCTCGAGGCGCGTCACGCGCTCGTCGCCGAGCGCCGTCTTGTCGCGCTTCGCCGCCGCGCCGTCCGTCGGGTCGGCGAGGCGCGCGCCGATGGCGAAGAGGTCGCGCTGCACGCCCTCGATCTCCTTCCTTAGGTCCGGCGACGAGAGCCGCGCGGCCGCGAGCCCGAGGAGCGCGTTCAGCTCGTCGACCTCGCCGTAGGCGGCGACGCGCGCGTGGTCCTTCGGCACGCGCGTGCCGTTGAAGAGGGCGGTCTCGCCCTTGTCGCCGGTCTTCGTGTAGATCTTCATGCGTGGAGATTCCGCGGTGCCGCCATTCTAGTTCGCACCGCGGCCGCGAAGGGAGACCCGGCCGATGGCGGATCGATTCGACCCCGAACGTCCTGGTCGCGGGCGACGGCCCGGCCGCGCTCGTCCCCGCGGCGAGCCTCGCCCGGCATGGCGCGAGATGCCGGCTCGCCGGCGCGGCGGAGGAGGGCCGCTCGCCGCGGGGGTTCGCCGCCCCTTCGTCGCGTCCGGGGCCGCCGGCACGGCTTCTCCGCCAGGCCGAGGGAGGTTAGAGTAGCGTCTTCGACCCCGACTCCTTCTCATCTTGCGAAGAAGCTCAAGCCCGTCCTCGGCCTCCGATGACACCTTCCGGGCGTCGCGCGCAGACGAGACGTCCGAACTCGGTTGCGGCTGGCCGGCGTTCTTGACTCCCCGCCACACTCCCGAGAAGCTCGAAAGGCCGATGCTCTCGATCACGCGCTCGATCGCCGTCCTCGTCTCTCTGTGGCCCGTGGTCTCGCTTCCCGCCGCGGCGAAGGGGCCCGACGCGGCGAGGACGAGGACGCTCTCGATCGGCGACCGCCTGAAGCAGCCGTTCCTCAAGACGCCGGTCCGTCCGAAAAGAAAGCTCACGATCGGCCGCGGCGGGACCGAGATCGAGGTCGTGGCCGAGGGCGAGAGCCTCGTCGCGCGAATCCTCTCGACGGGCGCGGACGTTCCGATCGAGGCCGGCAAGCCGGCCCGCCTCGCGCTCGACCCGGCGAGCGCGGAGACGGCGACGGTCGCGTTCGTCCGGGGCGACGTCGACTCCGGCGAGCCCGACTGGTGGCTCCTCGGCCTCGACGTCCTCGAGGGGAGGATCGGGCCGGTCGGCGTCACGTTCTTCGACGGCGACGGCGACGGGACGTTTTTTACGCCGTTCGCCGACTTTTTCGTCGAGAAGACGCGCGGCCGGCTCTATCCCGTCGCGCCGGTCGTCGTGGCCGACGGACAGGCCTACTCGGTCCGGTACGACGAGGCGAAGAGGACCGTCGACGCCGCGACCGACCGGGATTTTGCCGACGAGAAGGTCTTCCCGCTCTGGGGCGACGTCGTGCGCGGGCTCGCCTACGTGAACGACGTCCGCGGCCGGATGGGCCTCTTTCCCTTCGGGCTCGACCCCGTCGCGTCCCACCACGCGATGCTCCACGCGGAGTACTGCGCGCGGAACGGAGTCTTCCAGCACCAGGAGGATCCGTCGAAGCCGGGCTACACGACCGAAGGGATGCGCGCGGGGCTCCGGTCGATCGGCTCCCGGATGGGGAGCGTCCCGTCCTCGATCGAGGAGTTCCTGACGACGCTCCTGCACCGCATGCCGCTCATCGACCCGAGGCTCTGCGAGATCGGGATCGGCGCGAACGGCAGCCAGGTCTGGATCGAGACCGAGTCGGGCGCGCGGCGCAGGTGGATCGAGCAGGGCCCCGTCGTCTTCCCGGGCCCCGACGGGAAATGGCACGACGGCGCGATGGCCATGGAGCGGCCCGATCCGCGCCCCGCGGGCGTGACGGCGTCGGTCGGCCTCCCGGTCACGATCGGCTTCTACGGCGACGAGAACGCGAGCGACGTCCGGGCGGCGCTGTTCCTCGGAAAGTCCCCGGTCGAGTGCTTCAAGTTCGACGACGAGACGAAGGACCTCGAGGCGCGGTACTTCGTCGATCCGAAGGTGGCGGTCCTCATGCCGAAGCGGACGCTGTCGCACAAGGCCTACCGCCTCGAGCTCACCTGGCGGCACGGCGGGCGCGACCGTCGCCTCGTCCGCTCCGTCGCGATCAAGGGCTGATCCCCTGGCACCCTCCTCCAAGACGGCTCGCGCAGCGGACCGAGCCGCTCCCGGAACCGCGGCCGCCGCGGGCCGCGGGGCCGAGGACGGCCTCGCCGCGGCGCGCTCGTCGTTCCGCGTCGTCGTCCTCCTCTTCTTCGTGTCCGGCCTCTCGGGGCTCCTCTACGAGGTGACGTGGACGCGGGTCCTCGTCCTCGTGATGGGAAGCACCGTCTTCTCCGTCACGACCGTGCTGACGTCGTTCATGGGCGGGCTCGCGCTCGGGAGCTTCCTCGGCGGGCGCGTGGCTGACCGGCTGCGCCGTCCGGTCCGGGCGTACGGCCTCCTCGAGGCGGCGATCGGCGCGTTCGGGCTCGCCGTCCCGTGGCTCGTCCGGGCGCTGAAGCCGCTCTACGCCGCGGCGTACGGCGCGGTCGGCGACTCGGCGATCGCGTTCGGGTTCTGCCAGTTCGTGCTCGCGGGGCTCGTGATCCTCGTGCCCTCGACGCTCATGGGCGCGACGCTGCCGATTCTCTCGCGTCCGGCGGTGCGCTCGATCGCGCGGGTGGGCCGGTCGGTCGGCGGGCTCTACGCGGTCAACACTTTCGGAGCGGTGGCCGGAGCGCTCCTCGCCGGCTTCGCGCTCGTCCCTTTTCTCGGCATCGTCGGGACGACGCTCACGGCCGCGGCGCTGAACGTCGCGATCGCGGCGATCGCGCTCGCGCTCGACCGCGGGATGCCGGCCGAGGCGCCGCCCCCCGCGGCGGCGGGAGCCGAAGCCAGAGCGCCCGCGGCGGGAGGTCCTGATCGAGCCGCGGCCGTTCCGCTCGCCCCGCTTCTCGCAGCGTTCGCGGCCGCGGGCTTCGCGTCCATGGTGGACCAGGTGGCCTGGACGCGCGTCCTCTCCCTCGTCCTCGGGTCGAGCGTCTACGCGTTCTCGCTCATGGTCGGCGCGTTCATCCTCGGGCTCGCGCTCGGCGGCGCCGTCTTCGCGGCGGTCGCCGACCGGCTGAAGAGCCCCGCCCGGACCTTCGCGGCGACGCAGGCGCTCGCGGCGGCGGCCACGGCCGCGCTTCTCCCTGTCTTCGTCGCGCTGCCGCGGGTGATCCTCTCGATCGCGCGATCGGAGTCCCGGAGCTTCCTCGCCGCCGAGGCGGTGCGATTCGGCCTCGTCTTCGCGTGCCTCCTCGTCCCGACCGCCCTCATGGGGGCGGCGTTCCCGCTCGTGACGAAGATCGCGGCGCGGCGGAAGGAGGAGGTCGGGCGCACGGTCGGCGCGGCGTACGCCTCGAACACGCTGGGCGCGATCGCGGGGGCGTTCCTCGCCGGGTTCGTCCTCGTCCCCGCGCTCGGGCTCAGGTGGAGCCTCCTCCTCGCGTCAACGCTGAACCTCGCGACGGCGGCGCTCGTCCTTTTCGGCGTCGCGCGTCCTCTCGGCGAGCGCGTCCTGTCGCCGCGGTCGCTCGTGCCGAAGGCGCTGGGGGCTCTCGCGATCCTCCTCGCCGCGACCGTCGTCCGCTGGGACGCCGCGAAACTGTCGAGCGGCGCGTACCTCTACGGCGTCCGCAGCCGCGACGAGCGGCTCGGACCGGGCACGGACTCGGACGGCTCGCTCCTCGACTGGGGCGAGCTCCTCTTCTACGAGGAAGGGATGACGGCGACCGTGTCGGTGCGCCGCGCGGAGGACGGCACGATCGCGCTCCAGACGAACGGCAAGACGGACGCGTCGACGAGCTCCGACATGCGGACGCAGGTGCTCCTCGCGCACGTGCCCGTGGCGCTCGCCGGCGGAAGGGAGCGCGCGCTCGTCATCGGGCTCGGGTCGGGCGTGACCGCGGGCTCGATCGGCCGCTACCCGTTCGAGGCGATCGACTGCGTCGAGATCTCGGCCGAGATCGTCACGGCGGCGAAGCGGTTCTTCGGAGAGGCGAACGGCGGCATCCTCGACGACCGCCGGCTCCGGCTCGTGGTGGGGGACGCGCGGACGTTCGTCGACCTCGAGGACGCGACGTACGACGTCATCACGAGCGAGCCGAGCAATCTCTGGATCGCGGGCATCGCGAACCTCTTCTCGCGCGAGTTCTTCGCGATGTGCCGCGACCGGCTCCGGCCGGGCGGCGTCATGGGACAGTGGCTGCACGCGTACGACCTCCGGCCGGAGGACTTCCGCACGGTCGTCCGGACGTTCGTCGGGGCCTTTCCCGAGGCGTCGCTCTTCGAGCTCGGGCGCGGGGCGGACTATCTCCTCGTGGGCTCCTCCGAGCCGCAGTCCTTCGACCTCGACCGGCTTCGCGCGCGCCTCGCGGAGAAAGAGGTCGCGGCGGACCTCGGGCGGATCGCGATCCATGACGCGGGCGATCTCCTCGGGACGTTCGTCGCGGGGACCGGGGCGCTCAGGCGCTTCGCGGGCGAGGGGCCCGTCAACACCGACGACAACGGCCTCCTCGAGTACGCGGCGCCGCGGACGCTCCACCGCCGGCAGTCGGACGCGAACCTCGCAGCGCTGGCGCCCGTTTTCGAGCCGATCGGGCCCTACCTCTTGGGGGCGGAGGAGTCACGCGCCGAGGTCGGGGCGGAGGTGGGCCGGCGGCGGGCGGCGCGCGAAATCGTCCTCGAGGTCCACCGGCTGGCCGCGGAGGGGAAGACCGAGGAGGCGATGGCGCGTCTCCGCGTCGCGCTCGAGGACCTGCCGGACGACCTCGACATGATCCGCACGTACTCCGCGTACGAGATGACGCGCGCGGAGCGCTCGATCGAGTCGGGCGACCTCGACGACGCGGTCGAGCGAGCGAAGCGGGTGCTCGCGCTCGATCCGGACAACGTCGACGCGCTCAACGTACGGGCGCACGGGCTCCTCGGGGAGAAAAGGCCCCTCGAGGCCGTGGGGCTTTTCGAGCGCGTGCACGTTCTCCGGCCGAAGAGCGCGGACACCGTTCTAAACCTGTCGACGGCGTACATCGAGGCCGGGCGGCCTGACGATGCGATCCGCGTGATCGACGAACTCGCGAGAGGGGGGACGGCGCTCGGCGCCGACCTGTACTTCAACCGCGGCACGGCGCACTCGCGGAAGGGCGATCACGCCGCGGCCGCGCGCGACTACCAGTCGGCGCTCCGGATCCGCCCCGACGAGTCGACCCGCGCCGCCCTCGAAGCCGCCCGCGCCGCTCTCGGTGATTGAGGAATCCGGTGCCTGGCACCGGATTCCACGCGCCCGCTTTCTACCCCTTCTTCCGGAAGCGGATCTTCACGTCGTTCGAGGGGCGCTTCAGGGCGGGCTTCTTCGCCTGCATGCGGAGCTGGCCGCACGCGGCCGCGATCTCGCCGCCCTTCTCCTTCCGCACGGTCACGCGGACTCCCGAGCGCTTCAGTACCTCCGCGAACGCCTCGCTCACCTTCGGCGACGGCGGCTCGTAGCCGCTCCCCTCGACGGGGTTCATCGGGATGAGGTTCACGAGGCACGAGAAGCCCTTCAGGATCCGAGCCAGGTCCCGCGCGTGGAACGGGCTGTCGTTCACGCCCTTGAGCAGCGTGTACTCGAACGTCACCTCGCGCTTCGTCTTCTCGTAGTAGGCCTTCGCCGCCTCGAGCAAGGGAGCGATGCCCTGGCTCGTCGGGATGAGCTGCTTCCGGAGCTCGTCGTTCGGCGCGTGGAGCGAGATCGCGAGGTTCCACTGGTGGTCCATCGACCCCAGCTCCTCGATCTGCTTCGGGAACCCGACCGTCGAGACCGTCACGTGCCGCGCGCCGATTCCCAGGCACTTCGGGTCGTTGACGACGAGGAGCGCGCGGCTCAGGTTCTTCAAGTTCAGCATCGGCTCGCCCATCCCCATCACGACGAGATGGGTGATCCGCTGCCGCGTGCCCTGCAGGATCGAGCGGAGGTGGAGCATCTGCTCCACCATCTCGAAGTCCTCGAGGCTGCGGGCGAGCCCGTCGCGCCCTGAGGCGCAGAAGACGCACCCGATGGGGCAGCCGACCTGCGTGCTGATGCACGCAGTGAGCCGTTCCGGCTCGCGGATGAGGACCGACTCGACCTGCTGCCCGTCCGAGAGCTCGACCAGGATCTTGCCCGTCTTGTCGGCGGCGAGCTGCTGCCGCACGATCTTCGACGAGAGGACGGTGAAGTCCCGCGCGAGCTGCTCGCGCAGCCGCATGGGGACGTTGTTCATCTTCTCGAACTCGAGCACGCCCTTCGAAAAGATCCACTCCCACACCTGGCGCGCGCGGTACGGAGGCTCTCCGAGCTGGGAGAGCATGCACTCCTCGAACTCCTTCAGCGTCAGGGAGAGGAGCGGCGTCTTCCGGGTCGAGACGCTTTCGGCCGTGTTCTCGGTCGTCGTCGTCATTCCGTGTTTGAGGGTCGCGGGTGCTTTCTCGCGGGACGCGGATCGGTCGTGCCCATAGACCAGTATCGCCCGAGAGGCGACCGGCGGGCGGCTCGAGGGCTCGGGAATCTCTTTCGATTCGCTTCCCGAATTCGAAAGAGAGAGTCTTCTTGAGGCGGGTGTGCCCGCATCGGATGACGCATAATCTAGCAGGGCCGGAGGGCGATGGCAACGCCTGGCGGAGCTTCCGCCGCCGACCGTCCGGACCCGATCTTCAAGCCATGTAACGACTTCCGAGCGCCCCGCTGGCGCTCGCGCTGTACGCCGCCGCCGGCCGGGTCCTCCCGGCGGAGATCGCGTCCAGCGGGGCTCTTTGCGCGGAGGAGTTCGTCGGCGAGCCGCGAGCGTCGCGCCGGTACGGCTTCTATGAGCCGGAGGAGAAGCTCTTCGAGCTTCGCTGGCGGCTCCTCAGCGAGGTTCGCGTGCGGGTAGACGCGGGACTCACACGGGCAGGCTCACGTTCGACGAGGCCGTCTCCGCCTTCGCGTCGTCGGTGAGCTTCCTCGACGAGGACTCGCTCGCGGCGGAGCCCGACGCGGACGCGCGGGCGGCGCTCGAGGAAGCGGACCGCGCGGTCTGCCGGTACTCGAGCGGCCGACGCATGCGGCGACTGGCGCGCTCGGGAAACGGGCCGTCCTCGCCGTCCGGGACGAGGTCCGGCGGCGGACGGGCAACCTTTTCGACCCCAAGCATTTCCGCGAGAGGATCCTCGGCGCGGGCTACGTTCCTCCGGCGGACGCCCTTTCGGAGACCCTCGCCGCGATGCGGGAGGGGAGCGAGGGGAGGCAGTGATGTTCCGGCCGGGCCGGGTTACTATCTGTCAGGTTATCGGGGCGTCGTTGCCGGCTGGTCGGCCGTCGGGAAGATCCGGCAGGGGACATCTACGGCTCGGGATACGTTGGAGACTGTGCGCATGCCGCGTTCGACTCGCTTCGCCGTCGTCGTCCTCGTGCCGCTTCTCGTCTCGATCGGGCTTTCGACGGCCGCCGCGTCCGACTCCGCGACGCTCGAGACGATCGAGCCCCCGCAGGTCCCCGCCGGAAAAGGCGCGAGCGTCACCGTCAAGGGCAGCGGTTTCATCTCCTGCGGGGTGACGACGCTCAAGCTCTTCCTCGACCGCGATCACCAGTACGAGTTCACGGACCTGACCCTCGTCTCCGACACGGAGCTCGTGGCGGTGATCATGCCCGCACCCGCGGCCGAGGAGTACCAGGTGCGCCTCCTCGACGCGGCGGGGACGAACGTCACCCGCAATTCCCCGGTGAAGCTCTTTCTCGAGACCGTCGTGAGGCCGCCGATCGTGCGGTCGGTGTCCCCGGTCAGCGTCCCCGACACGGGCGGCACGATCACGATCGCTGGGAACCGCTTGGGCACTGCGAGCCAGGCGGTCCTCGAGTCGGGGTCGGAAATGCTGCCGCTCTCGATCGTCTCGAAAAACTCGATCTCGGTCACGGCGACCGTGCCGGCGGGAGCGATCCCGGGCTCCTACCGCCTCCGGGTCGTCACGGAGGGCGGCGCGAACATCAAGGCGCCGACCTTCACCGTCAGCGATTCGCTCGCCGGGCGCCCAAAGCCCGCCTCGATGTCGCCGGACACGGTCACCGCGGGCCAGGCGACGGTCGTCACCGTCCGCGGCCGGAACCTCGACACGGTGACGTCGATCGAGCTTTCGCGCCCGGGGGCCGGGACGACGACTCTGGCCGCGTCGAGCGCGGTCTACGGCTCCTTCCAGTTCACCGTGCCGGCGGCCCTCGGCGCCGGGCTCTACTCGGCGCGGCTCAACTCGACGATCGCCGGCGGTCCCTACGAAGCCCGCCGGCTGCAGCTCGGAGTCGCGCTGCCCGGAAACCCGCCCGGGTGTCCGGACGTCGTCCAGTTCGATCCCCTCACCTACGAGATCGCGACGCCGGCTCTCAAGCTCCGGATGTCTTCCGGCATCCTCGCGTACGTCCGAGACCTTCGCGTGGAAGGCGCGATGGTCGCGCGCAATCCGGCGGAGTTCGTCCCGACCGGGATCCGCTTCGACTCGACCGGCATCCCCGACGCGTTCCTCCTCGTGAGCCTGTCCCACGCCGGCACCTTGTTCGAGGGCGGCGGCTCCGGGTGCCGCGTCGTCCAGCGCTTCACAAACGCCGCGTCGGGAGCGAGCTTCGAGGTCGTGGTCGAGCGGACGGGCAACAATCTCCGAGTGCGGCTGCCCTACTCGTCGCCGGCCCAGAACGTCTTCGCAACGTACTCCGGGATCTTCGGCATCGATCCCGACAGCGAGATGATCATCCCCGCGTCGAACGGCTCGCGGGTGACGCGGAACGGCGTCCTCGACGGGCAGTTCATCCACCCCGTCTGGGAACAGATCAACCGGTTCCTCTACTCGAGCCAGAACGGCGGGTGGCTCGCCTTCGACTACTCCGCGACTCAGGACGTGCTCTCGAGCGTCTACGGGTTCGGCCGGTCGACGACCGGCCTCTGGCTCAACACGTACACGCGGTCGCGAAAGAGCGCGCTCCGGAACGACACGCACGTCGACCTCACGATCGAGGCCGTCGCGTCCTCGTTCGATCTCGCGATGGAGGCGGCCCGCCTCTCGCTCGTGAACCCGGCGCCGCCCGAGGCGAAGCGGCCGTTCTCCCTGGTCGTGATCGACGCGCTCGAGCTGCAGGGCCTCGGCGGCGCGAGCGCCCGCATCCAGCAGGAGATCGAGCGCTTCGAGACCGAGGAGTGGGGCCTTCCGATCCCGCTGGAGGACCGGCTGGCGATCTACGTCGGCTACACGGTGAACGTCAACAACACCTCCTATCCGGATTTCGACCAGCCGATCGACGCGGCGCTCTTCGGGCCGGACATCGCGGGACGGAGACTGCCGTTCTTCAACGCGTACGGGCTCCATCCCGTCAGCCCGCTCGCGGGCTCGCTCATGAACGTCCTCCTCACGTTCTTCGACCGCGACGCGGCGGTCGAGAAGCCCTTCATCTGGGATCCCGACTCGAGCGGCGCGCTCGACGGGCCCTACGATCATTACTTCGTGAGCCTCGCGGCGCCCGAGTGGCGCCAGGTGCTCGCGGGACAGTTCGCGTCGCTCCAGGCGCAGATCGGCGCCGCAGCGCCCGGAGTCGGGCTCGACGGGATCTACCTCGACGCGGCCTCGTCGCTCACCATGGAGGACCGGAACACGGAGACGGGCGTCAACCTTGCCGGGTTCCGCACTTTCATCGACGGACTCCGCGCCTCGAGCTCCGATCCGTCGCGCTTCATCGCCGCGGCCGAGGCGTTCAACGTCCCGCTCTGCCGCACGGGCGTCTCTCAGCAGACCCGCGGGATGATCTTCCTCTCGGGCGAGGACTTCGTCCTCTACCCGGCGCTCAACCTCGGAGCGAGGCCGCACGCGGTGGCGGCATACGTGATGGGGAAGGAGGGCCGGGGCTTCCACCACTACGCCGGCGGCGAGGTGACGAGCGCGTCGCTCGTCCATTACCCGGTCCGCTTCATCGGATACCTGACCGGCGTCACGCCGACGTTTCTCCACCAGGGGAATCCGCAGGCGTCCTCGACCCAGACGAGCGTCACGGGCAAGCGGGGCATCGCGACGCTGCTCGAGGAAGGCCTCTTCTGGTCGCGGCACTCGGTCGAGCCGTGGTACGAGCCCCACCCGGCGTGGGGCGACCCGGCGACCGGGACGATCCTCTCGGTCGACGGCGCGCCGCGCGTCTTCACGCGGGACGAGCTCCGCGACAAGGTCATCCTCGACGCGTGGTACCACTTCGCGGGGACGGTCCCGACGCCGTCGCAGATGACGAAGTGCCGCAACCTGACGTCGCCGAACGTCGTCGGGATCCTCGCGTACACGAGCATCCTGCGCGACGTCTTCTCGAGGAACCCGACGCCGCCCGGGACGCACCTCTCGCGCCCGGAGGCCGTGAGCCTCATCCGCTCGACGCTCGGGATCGACTACCCGCTGCCCTGAGCCCCCCGGCTCGGGGTCGAGCCGCCGAACCGGACGGGCGCGCCGGCGTTTGACCGGGTCATGCCCGCGTCGCGACTCCGAGCCGGCGCCGTCCTCGCGGCGGGACTGGCCGGCTTCGCCGTCGGCACCGAGTTCAGAGGCCCGCACCCGCCCGGAACGCCTTCCTTCGTCCGCGCGATCGGCGCGGTCGACGACCTCCCGGAGAGTCTTCGCCTCGCGTTCGCTCCCGGCCCGGGGTTCGCGCCGGTCTCACGTCCCGCCGAGCGCGGGCAGTCGTTCGCGGGCTACGTGCGATCGGGCCCGAACCGAGCGACGCCGGAGCGGCGCCGCGTCCTCCTCGTGCCGCTCGGCGGCCGGGAGATCGGGCCGGAAGAACTCCTCCCGCTCGCCGAGTACGCGGAGCGGTTCTTCGGGGTCGCGTCCGCGGTCGAGCCCGCGATGGGACTCGTTCCGCTCGCGCGGTTTTTTCGCCGGGACGGGTCGACGGGAGAGCCGTACCTCGACACGACGGCGCTTCTCGACCTCCTCGCGGCGCGCGTTCCCGCGGACGCCTGCAGCGTGATCGCGGTCACGCGGCTCGCGTTGGGCTCGAAGTCGAAGGCCGCGCTCGCCGGCGAGGCCTCGCTCCGGACGCGGGCCGGCGTCGCGAGCCTCTCCGCGGCGGGCTTCCGCCGCGACGCGATGGTCCTCACTCACGAGATCGCGCACACGCTCGGGATTCCGCACTGCGTTCACTACCGCTGTCTCATGAACGAGGGCGGAGCGAGTGGAAAGCCGATGCACCTCTGCCCCGTCTGTCTCCGGAAGCTCAATCACGCAACGGGCGTCGATCCGGTGGAGCGCTATCGCCGGCTTCTCGACGCGTACCGCACGGCCGGGCTTGACGACGAGGCGGAATGGACCGACGAGCGCGTCCGCGAGATCGATCGAGGCGTTTCTCCGGGCCGTTGACGCCCGGACGCTCACAATCCCGAACGATCCCCTCGCTCTCGCTCCGCACGCCTCCTACTTGATGTAGCCCAGCGCCCGGAGGCGCTCGAGCTCGTCGGCGGTCATCGACTCCGCGGCGGCGTCGTCGGCCGGAAGGCGCGCGGCCGCGGACCGCTCGCGCCACGAGTCGAGGAGCGCCCGGAGCCGCGCGACCTCGGCGGGGCGGTCGCCGGCGAGGTTCCTCGAATCGAGCGGATCGCTCTTCGCGTCGAAGAGCTCGAACTCCGGCGTGGCGCCGTCGCGCTCCACGTGGTGGACGAGCTTCCATCCTCCGTGGACGACCGCGTACGACTCGGTGCCGCGCGGCGGCGGCGAGAACCCGTCGGACGTCTTCGCCTTCTCCGAGAACGCCGGGCGGTCCCACGCCGCCGCGCGGCCCTCGAGGAGCGGAACGAGGCTTTTTCCCTGGAGCCCGCGCGGCGCGGCGATCCCCGCCAGCTCGAGGATGGTCGGCATGAGGTCGACGCTCTCGACCGTCGGCTCGACGCGCGTCCCCGCCTTCACCGCGCCGGGCCAGTGGACGACGAGCGGCACTCGGGTCAGCTCGCCGTAGACGGTCTGCCCGTGAAACATGCGGCCGTGCTCGAGAAACTCCTCTCCGTGGTCGCTCGTGAAGACGAGGAGCGTCTCTTTGTCGAGCGAAAGCTCCCGGAGCCGCTCGAGGACGCGCGCGATCTCGACGTCCATCGCGCGGATCGAGCCGTCGTACCACGCGCGGTCGTGGTCGACGTATTCATCCGCGTCGATTCCGGCCGCCTCCAGTTCGGCGCGCGTCGGCATCCCGAACCGCTTCATCAGCGGATCGGCGATGACCTTCCTCGCCTCCTCGAGGTGCTTCTCGTGCTCGGTCTTCTTGGCGGGATCGGCCCAGAGCGCGTCGTACGGCGGATGGGGCTCGTAGGGATCGTGCGGATCGAAGACGTGCAGGAACGCGAAGAACGGGACGTCCTGATGCGCGTCGAGGAAAGGGAGGAACCGATCCACGAACTCGCGCGCGGTCTTGCTGTGCTTCTTCGTCCGGAGCGACGTCGATTCGTGAAGCGACTCGAAGCCCTTGTGGAGGTTCGTGAACTTCCCGGTGAACATCACCGAGGAATACGAGACCGTCGCGTAGCCCGCCGTCCGGAGCGTCTCGGTCAGCGTCTGCGCCGACGCCGGCAGCCGATCGGCGAACGCGCGCACGCCGTGGCTCAGCGGGTAGAGCGACGTGAACAGCGAGGGCGAGGACACCTTCGTCCACGTGGCCTGGGCGACGCAGTCGAGGAAGAGGGCTCCTTCGTCCGCGAGGCGCCGGATCGCCGGTGCGGTCTCGCGCGAGTAGCCGTAGAGGTCGAGATGGTCGCGGCGGAGCGTGTCGCAGAGGAAGACGATGATCCCGCGCGGCGGCTTCGCGAGCGCCGAGGCGGGCCGCGCCCCGCGATCCCGGAGAGCGACGGAGCCCCAGAAGCCGATCGCGCCCTCCTTTTCGGAGAGGAGCGAGAAGCGGAGCGAGACGGGCTCGCCCCCGAACGCGGCGAGGTCGATGGTCGACTCCTCCCACCGATCCGCGGTCGTCACGGTCCGCTCGAGGACGTTCTCGGGGCTTCGTCCTCGCCGCTCGACGCCGATGCGGAACGTGACCGGAGTGTCCTCCGTCGTGCCGATCGCGACGTCGAGACGCGGCCGCGCGGGCAGGCTCGAGGAGAAGGAGACGGTTTCCGGCGCGCGCGCGACGACGGTCTCGCGGTAGATCTCCGACAGCCCCTGCCAGCTCACCCCGGACGTGATCGACGCGAGGCGCTCCTTCCGGAAGACGAGGCGAACCGATTCGATTTCGAACGTCGCGTCCGCGGCGTCCGTCGGACGGAGGATGACGTGGCGCGTGTCCTTGTGCGAGATCGGGAACGGGCTCGGCAGCGCGTAGGTTCGAAACTCGCCGCCGGCCTGGATCGGGCCCGACACCGAAAGAAGAAAGTCCCTCGCGGCCTGCGCCACCTGCTCGAAGTCGACGGTCTCCTCGCCGCGGAACGCGACGCCCATGTTGCTCCCGGCGGACATCCGCGCGCGGACGCGGACTTCGTGCAAGAGGTCGTTCTCGTCGAGCCCCGTCGCGCGTGTCGCCCGGACGAGGGGCACGTCGGTCGTCGAGCGGCCGGCGAGGACCCCGCCCCGGACCCCGAGGTCGGCGACGCCCAAACCCGCGTCGAATGCGGCCGCGGCGCCCTCGCGGTCGAAGCGCCACTCGATCGGTTCGCTCGGCGGGGCCGCCCGCTCTTTGGTTCCCGAGACCATTGCGGGCGTGAAGACGTCGACGAGGCGCGTCGTGCCTCCGGCGCGGGAGGCGCCGCCGCCTCCGCAGGAGGCAAGGGCGGCAAAGAGAGGGAGGGCGATCGCAGCTCGGCCGAGAGTTCGGGTCATGGGTCAGCGGCCCTCGAAGATCGTCTCGAGAATGACGTCGCGCACGTCCGTCTGCCTTAGCCTCTCGCTCGCGCCCGCGCGCGAAGTCGAGAGGAGGACCGGTCCGTCCTCCGGGTCGTCGGGAAGCCGCCCGTGCGATCCTCGGACGAGCGAGCCGTCGGTCGGTATCACGTCGAGGAGCGCGCGGAAGCCGAGCTTCTTCGCGAGGAGTTTCCGCGCGACGCGCGCCTTGACGAGCGGGATCGCCGGGTCGAGGAAGAGCTCGGCCGGATCGTAGCCCGGCTTCCGGTGGATGTCGACCGTCGGCGCGAAGTCGGGGGCCTTCTCCGGGTCGAGCCAGTAGTAGTAGGAGAACCAGCGGTCTGGCTTCGCGATCGCGACGAGGTCGCCGGCGCGCGGATGGTCGATGCCGAGCGACCTCTGCTCCGCCCGGTCGAGGACCGAGTCGACGCCGGGCTCCGACTCGATCACGCGGCGGACGGCCGCGATGTCCTTCTCGTCCGCGACGTGGACGTGGGCCGCCTGGTGGTCCGCGACCGCGAACGCGCGCGACGCGCCCGCGTCGAGAAGCTCGAACCCGATCTGGTCGAGGACGCGGAGGAACCCCGCGCGCCGGAGCGCGCGGTTCAGAGCGACGTCTCCCGAGACCTTCGTGATGCCGTACTCGGAGAGGACGATCACCTCGGCGCCGCCCGCGCGCGCCGCTTCCGCGAGGCCGCCCGCGACGCGGTCGATCTCTATGACCGCGGCGGCGCTCCGCTCGTGGTCGGGTCCAAAGCGCTGGAAGTCGTAGTCCAGGTGAGGGAGGTAGACGAGCGCGAGCGTGGGCCGCGTCCGCTCGATCACGCGGCGGCTCGCCTCGGCGATCCACTCGCTCGACGCGATCCCGGCGCGCGGGCCCCAGAAGTCGAAGAGCGGGAAGGGCCCCAATTCGCGCTGGATCTCCGCGCGGAGGGCGGGGGGGTGCGACCAGAGGTCGGGGAGCTTCCTCCCGTCGGCGGGATAGGCGGGACGCGGCGTCAGCGTGACGTCGGCGCTCGAGTACATGGCGAACCACCAGAAGAGGTTCGCGCACGTGAACTTGGGGCTCCTTTGGCGTCCGGACTCCCACACTTTCTCTCCGGCGACGAGGCGGTTCGACTGCCGCCAGAAGAGGATCTCGGCGAGATCGTCGTGCCACCAGCCGTTGCCGACGACGCCGTGCTCGCGGGGAAGGAGCCCCGTCAGCATGGTCGCCTGCGCGGGGCAGGTGACCGCGGGGAAGACGGGCTCGAGCGCGGCGCGGAATCCGCCCGCGGCGAGTTGGCCGAGGCGCGGCGCGCGCCGGAGGGCGCGCGGCGTGAGCCCGACGACGTTCAGGACGACGAGCCGTTTCATGCGCGCCGCGGATTGTAGCGGTCTTTCCCGCGAGCGACGACGCGCTAGCCCGCATGGGTCACGAAGAGGAGCGGTTTCCGCGGGGCTCTCGGCGCCGATCTCGAAGCCCGAAGGGCGGCCGCGGGCGCCGTTCCCTCGGCGGGAAGCGCGGAGGGTCCTCCGCCGGATTCTCCGCTTCGCCTCTGCGCGCGAGTCGCGGCCGTTTCGCGCGACTCGGCCGCTGACCTCACGAACGATGCGGGCTAGAATCGCGCCTCACGCCCGCGAGGATCCGCGACCCGCCATGCACGAGCCGAAGCGCGTCGAGTCCCGGCGCAATCACGACGGGTCGTGGTACTGCGTCGATTCCGTGATCGTCGGCGCGCCCGCGGCGGTCGTCTTCTCGGTGCTCGAGGATCTCGAGGGCTATTCGAGCTGGTGGCCCGGCGTCCGGATCAGCGTCGACGGCGACGTCGCTCGCGGGGCGCGCGGCGTCTTCTCGGTGCGCGAGGGGGTCTACGGCCTTCGGTCCGAGTTCGAGATCGAGACGGTCGAGCCGGGCCGCCGCGTGCGCCTCCGGTGCACGAAGGGCGGCGCGACCGGCGCGATCTCGTTCGAGGTGGGCCGGGTCGAGGACGCGTGCCGCGCGACGATCCTTTGGGACGGGGTGACCGTGAGGGCGCCGATCGCGCGGCTCCTCTTTCGCCTCTTCGGGCCGTCCTTCCATCACAAGAAGGCCGCGCGCGGGCTCCGCGGCCTCCAGCGCGCCGCCGCCGAGGCGTTGAGGCGCGAGCCTCGCTCGACGCGCCCGTCGTTCTCGTGGCGCGGCTCGACCCCTGAATAGGAAACGGTACCAGGTACCGTTTCTCCGTAGGAAACGGTACCAGGTACCGTTTCTCCGTTAGTTACTCGCGCTCGACCTCGAGGCGGCGCACGGCGGCGAGACCGTCGTCGGTCGCGAGCGTCGCGACGAGCCGATAGCGGCCGGGCGTCGCCGGGAGATTCCGCAGCCGGATGGTCGCGGCCTTCGTCCAGTTCGCGGGCACGCCGCCTTCGCGCCGCTTCCGGAGGATCTCGACGGGCGGCCCTCCGGGAATCGGCTCCGCGACGATCGTGAACGTGAGCCCGGCCTTCGGGGCCGGCGTGACGTTTCGCGCCGCGAGGTGGAGCCGCGGCCGCGTTCCCGGAGCGTATCGCGGCCCGCCCTCGACCGGCGTCGCGTCGAAGACGAGATCCGCGAGCTCGAGCCGGATCGAGTAGAGGAACTCGGGCGCGCCGGTGTTCGCCGCCGGCCGCACGACGGCGAAGTAGACGCCGTCCACCGTCGCGGGAAGGACGCTCTGGATGCGCGGATCCGAATCGGGCCCGGAGTTGTCGTCGCCGAGGAGGATTGCGCCTGACGAGTTGACGATCCGCATCTGCGCGTCGCGCCCCGCGGGTGCCGGGCCGCCGCACGAGAAGAAGGCGACGTCGACGCCGGTTCCGGACGCCGCCGTGAAGCGGAACTGATCCGTGTCGGCCGCGGGATCGAGCGCGCCGGACAGGATGTCGCCGGAGACGATCGCGGTCGCCTGCGGCCGGAGGTCGTTCGGCTCCGCCTCGGCGCCGTCCGGGGTCGCCTTCTCGAGGAGGAGCGCGTAGCGGCCCGTCGTCGCGGCGCCCTCGCCCGTCACGCGGACGAGATACCGCCCGCTCGCGGGGATCGTGGCGCACGCGAGCGCGTCCGTCCCGTCGTCGTCGTCGGAGTCGGACGCGAGCGTCGCGAGGCCGTCGGGCGAGAGGACGGCGACCGCGGCGTCGAGGAGCGAGAGCGGCGTCCGCGCGCGCACGCGGACCGTCTCCCCGGCTTCCGCGTCGAATGCGAAGAGATCGACGTCGCCCGGAGACGCCTGCCCCGAGATCGTGAAACCGTCCGCCGTCGGCGTGGCCTGGGCGGGGACGTCGTTCGGCTCGACCTCGCCCGGGACGACGGGGAGCGTGCCGCCGCTCCGGAACCACGGCGCGGCCGCCGTGTCCGACTTGAAGAAGTCGAGGAGCAGCTCGGCCACCTTTTGGCGCCCGCCGTCGGCGGGGTGCGTGCCGTCGTTCTGCACGTCGTCGCAGGACCACACGAGGCCGTCGCTCCGGCCGGCGAGCCCGTCGGTCCAAAGGTAGGGGCCCCACGAGAGCCACGGCGCCTCGACAGGGCCTCGGGCCGCGTCGAACTCGAGGCTCGGGTCGCCCGAGATCTGCGCGTCGACGAGCCACTTCACCGAGAAGCCCGACTCGTACGCGAACGGCTCCGGGTTGAGCGACGTGTCGGCGTAGCCCGCATAGGTTCGGCTCGACAGGAACGTCTGCTTCGCGTTCGGATAGCGGTCGTGGAGGATCCGGACGATGTCGGCGAGGAAGTCCTCGAGCTGCTCGGCGTGCGGGGGGAATGGGAGCGTCGGGCCCGCGACCGCCTCCTTCACCCACACGGCCTGCACCTGCGCCGGCGTCGCGCCTCGCGCGGCGAGACGCGAGTCGACGTTCGCCCAGAACGCGGCCGCCGGATTCGAGATCGTCCGCGCGTCCTGGCCGCCCTGCGCGCCGTCCACGAGGAGGACGCGCGGGTTCTTCTCCGGATCGGCGTTCGCGAGCTCGACGAAGCGCGAGTACTCCTGCGTCGTGTTCGACATTCCGATCGAGAGGAGGACGATCGACCCGTTCGCGGGATCGGGCGCGCCGGACGCGTCGAGCGGCACGATCGCGTTCGCGATCGCGACTCCGGCGCTTTCGTGGGCCGCCGGGCGCGCGTTCGCGCCGCCCGCGTAGAACCCGCCCTCGAAGCCCTGGTAGAGGCCTGGCCCGAGGTCGGGAAGGGGAACGCGCCCGGTCGACGTGACCGCGCAGTTCTTCGCGAGGGGAGAGCTCGCGAGAGAGAGAGTGAGTAGCGAGAGGAGCGGGACCAGCTTCTTCGGGTTCACGGTCTGCCTCCTGACACCGGCCCGCCGCGACTCGGCCCGGCCGTCGCGCAGGCACGCGACGTCCGGCGGTCGTCTTCGCGGGACGAGTAAGGGCTCGAGATGGATCGCAAGACGAGGAAAACTCCGGGTGGAAGACTCGGGCACCGGCCGGCCGCGTTTCGGCCCGGCAGCCGCGCGGGCACGCGATGCCCGACGGTCGTCATCGGAAGCCGGGGAACGTCGCGAGGCGAGGAGACCATGGCTTCATGACTCCACACTCTGGCGCGGCGGGTAGCCGAAGGCCGGTGATCGAGGCTCACTCGATCATAACGACGACGCCATTCGTCGCGCTGCCCTTTTTCGCGCCGGCCGACGCGACATCCACCATGAGGCCCTGGATCGTCACGACGAGCGGCCGGCCGAATCCGCTCGCCTTGTTCACGACCGTCGAGGGCGCCGGCCGGCTCGGGTAGTCGGGCGTCCCGAGCTTCGAGAACTTCCCGATGTTGTTGAAGATCGCGGCCGCCTGAGGCGAATCCGCGGACTGGAGCGGCGTGGGAAACGCCGTCGTTCCGATGCCGAACGGCTGCTCGCGCGGCGTCCCGGCGTCGGGCGGCCCCGTCCACACGTAGAGCGCGAACTTCGAGGTTACGGCGGACGGAGCCGCGATCGTCGTGAGAAGGAACGCCTCTCCGACGCCGAGGCGCACGACGCGCGTCTTCGGGTCCCCGATGCCGCCGTTCACGAGGAGGACGTCCGCGACCGGGCCGGCGCCGGCGTTGACGGCGCCGTAGAGCGCCGTGACCTCGGGGCCGATGTACTCGAAGCCGCCCGCGAGCGAGTCGCTCCCGTTTCCGTTCGACACGGTGACGTCGGCCGGGCCCGAGAGACCCGCGGGCGCCGTCGCGGTGAGCGTCGAGGCGTCCACGACGACGGGCGTCACGCTCGTCCCTCCGATCGAGAGCGTCGTCCCGGCGACGAATCCGGCGCCCGTCACCGTCACCGGCGTGCCTCCCGCGACGGGGCCGCACGACGGGTCGATCGAGCCGACGAAGACCGGCTCGAAGTACTCGAACCCGCTCGCGAGCGAGCCGGCGCCGTTCTCGTTCGAAACCGCGACGTCGGCGAAGCCGAGCGCGCCCGCGGGGGTCGTCGCGGTGATCG
>Ga0187892_10004812_pt1 | contig 22125 bp, 22 predicted proteins | sample MA1701073metaG_FD_139345 | JGI IMG/M metagenome (GOLD analysis project Ga0187892, IMG submission 139345) | Bio-ooze microbial communities from a basaltic lava cave in the Kipuka Kanohina Cave System on the Island of Hawaii, USA - MA170107-3 metaG ... | reverse complement strand
GATGCCATGCAGAATCAGGTTGGCGAGTGCGATCGGGTAAGCGAGGTTGTCCTTCTCGCGGCCGTAGAACGTGCGGTGCTTGAGAACGTCGATTTGCTCCGCGCCGAGCTCTCCGCCTCGCGTGCGCATGTGTTCTGCCGACTCGGCGAGGAATCCGCCGGTGCCGCAGCAGGGATCGCACACCGTCTCGCCGATCCTGGGGGCCACCGTACGCACCATGGCGCGGATGAGTTCCCTGGGCGTGTAGAACTGTCCGCCGTCCGAATTCTTCTCTCCCATCTTGAGCAGCAGCCCCTCGTACACCTGCGAGAGCATGAACTGATGCTGTGTGTCAGTGGCCGCGAGGCGCAGCGCGTGCACGCGATCGAGGACGTCGGCAAAGTTGCTCTCGGTGTCCACGCGCACCCGTTCGATCGAGGAGAGGATCTCGCTGATGACCTTCTGCTTGCGGGTCGCGCCCGCCTGGTCTTTGAGCTTGCGCAAGTGCGGCAGCAGCTCGCCGTTCACGAAGGTGAAGTATTCGCCACGCTTGCCCTCTTGGAGTTCGCGGCGCTTCCACCCGAGGGGGTTGCCGTCCGACGTCTTCCGCGCATCGGGCTTGTCCGACCACGGGGCGGCCCAGTCCTGCCAGCGATAAGGTTGAACAAGCGACGGTGTGTAGGCGAGACCGAGCGCCTCGGCCTCTTCCTGCTCGATTGCTTCCTGCTCGTCCAGCACGCGCAGGAAAAGGATCCAGGTGAGTTCCGGCACGTACTGCAGCGCGCTCGCGCAGTTCGAGCGGCGCAGCACGTCGCAGATCTGCCACACCGCCTGGTTGAGCGCCTGCGGGCCAGAGAGCACCGGCGCTGGAGCAACCGCGGCGTTCTGCTTTTTCATTCTTGGCAATGGACTATGCGCCCTCGCCGAAAACAGCGGCGAGTAGCTTTTGCGGCAGACGCTCGATCTCCGCGAGGCGCTCCTGAAGGTTATTCGCGAGCGTCTCCGCGGAGGCAAGGCGCTCGCGCAACACACGCGCGATGCGCCGCTGCTCGCCGATCTCCGGCGCGCAGATGTGGAACGATTCGATGGTCGGCATGTAAATGGTTTTGTGCACGGCGCCGCTGCCGAGCTCTCGCAAGTGCTCCTGCGACGCCATGAAGACATACATCAGGAACTCTGGATCGAGTCTCTCTTGGTCGCAGACCCAGTTGGCAAAGTCCTGGCTGGTCGCCATCGGTTTGCCGAGGACGGTGACAAAGCCGATCGAGGCGGTACGGGAAAGGCAGACGGTGCCAGTCGGGAGCAGGCGCGCCGCGGAATTCGCAAGACCCGCACCGTTCGTGTACTCGCTGGTTTCGTACGCGTATTTCCCGTGGAGGTTCCGGATATCCGGGAGCGCGAGCCACGGCACATTTCCACCCCACCACTCCGGATGGCGGCGGCTCGGCGTGTGACCGGATTCGAGGCGGGCAACGCCTTGAAGAAGAAACTGTTTCCAACCTGATGGTACGCCGCCGGCTGAAACCCTCGTGCTAAGCGGGGTCCTCCCAGAAAAGGCTTCCTGCAGTGTTGAACTCGAAAGCGCCTCTGCATCGCTGAGTTGCGCCTCGCACCCAGCCCGCGCTTTGGCTAAGGCCACGAGTTTGATCTTTTCACGGGCCGCTATCTCTCGCTGAACTTCGATTTTCGGCGGATCAATTCTGAGATTCGCTATTACCGACTGCCTGATCTAGGGCAATGCTTGAGTGTTGGCGAATTTGGCAATGTCGATCCTCTCAAACCACAGTCGAAGCCAATCTGGATCAATGACGCTTGTGTTGGGCACCAAGCCCATGACGTTGTTATCGAACGTCCCGGTAACACCAAGGACCCGCTTCTTATTTGTAAGTAGCGCACCACCGACTTTGGGAAAGACAACGGTACCTGGTGGGCAGATCTTCGCTCCCAACAGTCTGGCGGTGCCCTCGTCTACGTAGTTCTCGGCGCGGGTCAACTCTTCCTCGTTTCCTGGCCTATTCATGTCGCTCACCTTAAAGAACGGGATAGCGTCTTTCTTTCCGCCTTGTCGCGTGAGCGGAAAGGCAGTTCCGTGTACAACCATGCACACATCCTTAAGATGACCCATCTCTTAGGCGGAGAACAAGCGCGTCTTCGTGTTCTGTAGCGCATCCAACGGTTTGCCAAGCGCACGCAGCGCGCTAAGTCCGCCGGCCTTCTCGATTAGAGGCACGCGCCAGATCTCGCGGTTCTCGAGCGCCTCGGTGCCGCTTTTCTCGAACTGGCCCGCGATGCCGAGGATGACCGCCTTTGCAGGCGGAGGCATCGTCTCAAGCCAAGGCTCGTTCTTGAAGCGAAAAGCAAGACTTCGATCCAGTCGAGTACGCGGCTTGAGCGCGTAGCCCAGCGAAGCGAGCACATCGTACAGATCGTAGTCCTGCATCGCGTCAACCATCTGCATCACCCTAGGCGAGCCGTGCGCGGTGACGAGCGCGTCCATCAGCGCTTGGCGCTCGGCCGGCTGGATCCACCGCTCGCGGAACTCCCCGAGGTTCGCCGCTTCGCGTTTCAGCCGAAGGGCGAGCTCACGCTTGTAGTCCTCGTATGCCACCGGAACGAGCTTGCCGTCCTTCTCGCCGAGCACGAAGTGGCCGTCGCGCTTCACCTGCACGCTGAAGCCGCCTGCGACCAGCGTTGGCTCGGCATCCTCCTCGTCACCGCCTTCGCCTTTTCCTGGACGCGGCGGCGGAGTGACGAAATCCCGGCCGAAGAGGCGAATCATGTTGGTGTAGTCGTAGAGCCGGAACATGAGCTTGCCGCTCGCCTCGTCAATGCGCGTGCCGCGTCCGACCATCTGGTGGAAGAGGATGGCCGACTCGAGATAGCGGAAAAACACGATGTTCCGCGCGCACGGCACGTCCACCCCCGTCGAAAGCAGCTCGACCGTAGTGGCAACGAACCAGGCGGACATCGTGCCGCGGAAATCCTCGACCATGTCGTTGCCGCCGCTCATCGCGGTGCACTTGAAGGCGTAAGGCTCCGCGCGCGCGCGGCCGTTCGTCCTGCACCAGTCCGCATAGAGGTTGTTGAGATGGGAGGCGACGCGATCTGCGTGCGCGTCCGCGGCGCAGAACACGATGGTCTTCTGCTCCGGCCCGCCGGTCTCGAGCAGATACTTGAACAGGTCCTCGCACATCGCTGCAACGCGCTCTGGAATCTGCAGCTTCGCGTCGTAGTCCTTGGCGTGATACACGTCGCGGATCTCGTGATCCTTGGCCCTCTGTCCGGTGTCGGTGCGCCTCGCCTTGTGCTCGATAACTTCTTTCTTGATCAGCATCTTTTCATCGATCGACACGCGGCCCAGCTTGATCTCGCAAGGCGCGAGGTAGCCGTCCTCGATGCCTTGCGCGAGCGAGTACTCGTACACCGGTTCGCCGAAATGCTTGAGGTTGTCCGCGCTGATCTGCCGATCCTCCCGTGTGCCGGTCAGCTCGCGCGGCGTCGCCGTCAGGCCGATCTGGAACGCGTCAGGGTTGCGTGTCAGCACCTCCGACCAAGTGCCCCACGCCGACCGATGGCACTCGTCGATCAGGATGTGGCTGAAGTGGTTCTCCGGATAATGCTTGCGCAGGAATGAAGCATCTCCCTCCTCGTGGATGCCCAGGGACTGATAGGTGGCGATGTGGATTCGGGCGTTCTTGGCCTCGTTCGATCCATCGAACGCTTCGCGCACGACCTTCGCGTCCGAGCCGAACACGTTGTGAAAGCGCGTGTGCGCCTGCTCCCGCAGCTCGTCCCGGCCCACGACGAAGAGTGCCCGTTTTAGCTGACCGGCGTCCGAGAGCCGTTGCATGACCCCGACGGCAATGCTGGTCTTGCCGGCGCCGGTGGCAAGGGAAAGGAGCGCACGCTTTTTTTCCTTGCCGAGCACAGCGAGCGCCGTACGTTCGAGCACGGCGCGCACCGCGGCATCTTGGTAATAGCGCGGCTTGTCCCCCGCCACGCTGTAGGGGGTGAGGAGAGCGGTCGACTCCGGTGAACCAAGATCGAGCCCGGTGGCCTCAATGTAGCGTTTTCGCAGGTCTGACGGCGTTGGAAACGCCGCCATCGGCTGCGGCTCGGTAGTCCTGCCGGTGGTGGCGTCGTATTCGACGAACTGGTGACCGTTGGTCGAGTAGACAAACTTCACGGCGTGGCGCCGGGCGTATTCCTTGACCTGCTCCAGTCCCTGCGTAGGCGGAAGTTTCTCCTTCTTGGCCTCCACGAACGCAAGGGTGAGAGGGTGCTCGTGTTCCCCGACGTACGCGCGGAGCAGGTAATCGACCCGGCCGCGACCGCGTTTGATCGGCTTGCCGTCGAGAATGTCTATGCGGACGGCGCTTTGCTCGCGATGGATCTCGCCGTGCGTGGACCGCTGCTCCTCCTTGACGATCTCGATCCACCCCTGCCCGTGCAGAGCCGGGTCGATGAGCTTCGCGCGGGTGTCGGCCTCGTTGTAGCCGGGCGGCGCCATGCGGAAATCATACCGGGGAGGCAGCGCGACCGCCTGCGACAAAATAGCGCGCCAAAAGACCGTTTATCGGCTTACGGCGGGGCTCAGGGCTTGATCAGCGCCGAGCGCACCGTCGCCTCGGCGCGCGGCAGGTGCTTGGCGTAATAGTGGATGCGCGGCGCGCGGAACGTCACTAGGTAGAGCTTTCCTTTCACCACCGCGCCATAGGCAAAGCCGCGCAGCGCGACGTCGTCGCGCTTGCGCGTCATGCTGAACTCGAAGCGGAACCCGTCGGCGCTGGCGAACGCGCTCGGCGCCAGGCGCTCGAGCCGGAAGGTCGAGCCGTCCTGGGTTGCCGACGCCTCGAACAGCTCCACGATCTGGTGCGGCAGCATTGCCGCGCGAAAGGCGGGCGGCGTGCGCCTGGTCCCCATGGGCGCGGGCACGAGCGGATCGCCGTCCTTGATAGCGACGAAGAACGTCAGCACGTCGAGGCTCAGCCCGTCGGAAGTCCAGACTTCGCCGCCGCCGCCGCCGGGAACGTCGAGGCGGTTCCAGCCGCCGTCCGAGCTCACGGTGATCGCGTCGCGCACGGTCACCGTGCCGGGCCCCATCCGGACCATCGCGAAGCACGAGCTGAGCAGCAGCACCGCCGCTGCGAGGATCGCGCCGCGCAGGCCCACCCCTAGTCCCTCGGCAGATAGGTGCGGATCAGTTCCGCGTCCTCGGCGGCGGGCTTGAGCTCGAGGTAGCGGCGGAAAGCGATGCGCGACTCGGTCTCCTGGTTGAGCTGGCGCAGCACCAGCCCCTCGGAGCGGAACAGCTCGGGCGGGGCGCCGCGCAGGGCTTCGGCATGGCGGTAGGCGCTGAGCGCCTGATCGAGATCGTCCTTCTCGCCGCGCATGCGGAAGACCTCGCCGCGGTAGAACTCGAGCTCGCCGTCATCCGCGGCCGCCTTGCGCATGCGCTCGAGCAGCACGAGCGTCTCGCCGTACCTGCGGCGGCGCAGCTCGTCGCCGAAGAACTCGGTGCGGTGCCGGGCGAGCGCCGCGCGATAGCTGTCGGCGCCCACCCTGGTGGCCTCGGCTCGCCCGATCTCGCGCGCAGTGTCGCTCAGCATCTGCTGGCGCTCCTCGATCGGCGGATGGGTCGCGAACAGCACGCTGCGGCTCGCGTACTCCTCGTAGGTCACGGCATCGCCCTTGATTTCCTCGAGCAGCTGCGACCAGATCGCGCCGGCTTCCCCCGGGGCGTAACCGTTGCGCGTCATCAGCTCGAGCCCGATGCGGTCGGCCTCGCGCTCCTGCTCACGCGTGAAGGCGAACAGGCTCGCCAGCACCCCTAGCTGGGCGAACTGGCCGACGTTGCCGGCGCGCGCCGCGGCGAAGAAGATGGCCAGGAAGTTGGCGAACGCCGCGCGCGACTTGACGTCGCGCAGGCGCTCCAGGCTGTGGCGCGCGAGGAAATGGCCGATCTCGTGGCCGAGCACGGCGGCGAGCTGCGCCTCGTTGGCCGCGCGCAGCAGCAGCCCCGACCAGACTTGCATCATGCCGTTGGGTGCCATCGAGGCGTTGAAGTGCGGGGTGCGCACGAGGTAGACGCGCAGGTCCGCGCAGTGCTCGCCGGCGAGACGGCAGGCGAGGCCGGTGACGTAGTCGTTGAGCGCCTTGTCGCGCACCAGGAACGCGCTGCGCCTGAGCCGCGCCTCCTCGCGGTCGAACATGCCCCAAAGGCCGCCTTCCTCGCTCGCTTCGTCGGGCCGCGCGAAGCGCGCCGGCGGATGCCACGCGCCGGAAGCCGCCGCGCCCGGCGCAAGGGCGCCGAGCGCAAGACAGCCGCAGCCGAGCACGATACGGCGGCGGCGCGGCGCGATCACTGTGGGAAGCCGCTGAGCAGGGCGTCGATGGTCTCGGCCGCCCGGTCGCGCTGCCGCAGATCGCCCTGGGCGCGCAACAGCCGGTTGAACCAGAGCACCTGCCCGGTGCGCAGGTCGACCAGCGACGCGTATCCCTGCTGGATGCCGCCGGGGAGCCCGACGCCGAAGAAGGCGCCGACGATCATGGCGGCGACCCGCTCGCCCGAGGCGTAGCTGTCGCGCAGGAACGTGAACAGGGCGTAGTCAGCGCCGCTGCGCTGGCGCAGGACGTCGGCATCGGTGCCCAGCGTCCAGTCGAGCCGGCCCTCCTTGGTGGCGAGCGGCAGCATGCCGAAGTGATGGCCCGAGATCGCGGTCGCGACCGCGCCGTGCAGGCGATTGAGCTCGGCCACCTGCTCGTCGCCATCCTCCTCCAGCTCGACGACCCGGGCGCCGATCTTCGCCTTGCGCTCCCGCAAGAGGTCCCTCAGATGGCGCACCGCCGTCGTGGTCCAGTCCGCGCGCGGCTCCGGCACCCCGCCGGCGCCGATCTCGAACAGCTCGATGTTCACCGGCATGAGCGCGATCTTCGCGCCCTGCGGCAGCGCGCTGAAGCCCGCGGCGCGGTTGGTCTGGCCCAGGGCGGACCCGGCGAGCAGCAGTCCGAGCGCGACGGCCCGGAAGACGAGCCACGGCAGTTTCATGACGCGGGAAGTTTGGCCGCGGTTATCATCGCACAGTTTCGCATCTCGGGAGGAGGGCGCGGAATGGCCGCAGCGGCGAGGCTCACGGTCCGGTCCGTCACGGTGCGCGCGGTCGCCGCCCCGCTCAGGCGACCGCTCGCGACCAGCAGCGGCGCGATCCGCGTGGCGCCGCTGCTGCTGCTCGACCTGCGCACGAGCGCCGCGATCACGGGCCGCGCGTATCTCTTCGGCATCGGGCAGCACAACCTCGCGCCGATCGCGAAGCTGGTCGAGGCGATGGGCGAGATGCTGCAGGGAGACGAGCTCGCCCCGTTCTCGATCGAGAAGAAGCTGCGCGCGCGCTACACGCTGCTCGGCGTGCACAACATCGTGCTGTTCGCGATGTCGGGCATCGACATGGCGGCGTGGGACGCGCTCGGCCAGGCGCTCGGCCAGCCGCTCGCGCGCCTGCTCGGGGGTGCGCCGCGCGCCGTGCCGGCGTACAACTCCAAGGGCCTCGGCATCCTGCCGCTGGCGCAGCTGGCGCGGGAAGCGGAAGCGCTCGTCGCGGAGGGCTTCACGGCGGTCAAGCTGCGGCTCGGCCGGGCCGATGCCGCCGCGGACCTGCAGGCGCTGCGCGCGGTAAGGAAGGCCATCGGCCCGCGGATCACGCTGATGGTGGACTTCAACCAGGCGCTCACGGTCGCCGAGGCGCTGAAGCGCGGGCGCATGATCGACGCGGAGGGCGGTGTCGCCTGGATCGAGGAGCCGGTGCGGGCGGACGATTTCTCCGGCTGCGCCACGGTCGCGCGCGAGCTCGCGACCCCGATCCAGATCGGCGAGAACTTCATGGGACCCGAGCACATGGCGCAGGCGCTCGCCGCGGGCGCCTGCGACTACGTGATGCCCGATGCGCAGCGCATCGGCGGCGTCAGCGGCTGGATGCGCGCCGCGGCGCTCGCGCAGGGTGCCGGGCTCGAGATGTCGAGCCGCCTGTTCCCGGAAGCAAGCTGCCACCTGCTCGCCGTGACGCCGACCTGCCACTGGCTTGAATATGTGGACTGGGCGGACCCCGTGCTCACCGATCCGCTCGAAGTGAGGCAGGGCCAGGTGCTCGCGCCGGCGCGGCCGGGCCTGGGAATGCGCTGGAACGAGAAGGCGGCGCGGCGCTACGCGCTCTGAGATGGCCGACTTCACCCGCCACTACCCGCACTGGCCGCCGAGGGTGCCCAGAACCCTCACCGTGCCGCGCACCAGCCTCTACTACAACCTCGAGGTGAGCGCGCGCCGCTACCCGGACAAGTGCGCGCTCTACTTCTACGGCACCGAGCTGAGCTACGGCGAGCTGCTGCGCTCGGCCGAGGCGCTGGCGGGCTACCTGCAGCGCGCCTGCGGCGTGCGCCGCGGCGACCGCGTGCTGCTGCTCGCCCAGAACAGCCCGCAGTTCGTGATCGGCTATTACGGCATCCTGCGCGCCGACGCCGTGGTGGTGCCGGTCAACCCGATGAACAAGCGCGATGAGCTGCCGCACTACATCGGGGACTCGGACGCACGGGTGGCGATCTGCACCCAGGAGCTCTATCCCGAGCTCGAGCCGAGCCTGGCGCACGGCCTCGAGCACTGCGTGCTCGGCGCCTACTCCGACCACCTGCGCGCGCCGACCGATCTCAAGGTGCCCGAGATCGTGCGCGCGCCGCGCGCCGCGCCGGTGCGCGCCGGTGTGACGCCCTGGGGCGAAGCGCTCGCCGCCGGCCACGCGCCGGGGCCCCACGAGGCGGGGCCGGACGATCTCGCCGTGCTGCCCTATACCTCCGGGACGACGGGCCGGCCCAAGGGCAGCATGCTGTCGCATTCGAACCTGCTCGCCACGAGCACCGGCCATTGCGTCTGGATCGAGGCCTCGAGCGAGTCGGTGGTGCTGGGCGTACTGCCGCTGTTCCACCTGACCGGGATGCAAGCGAACATGAACGTCCCGATCCAGCTCGGCGCGAGCGTCGCCATGATGACGCGCTGGGATCGCGACACGGCCGCCGAGCTGATCCAGCGCCGCCGCGTCACCGGCATCACCGGGATCACGACCATGATCGTCGACTTTCTCGCCAACCCGGACCTCGCGCGCTACGACCTCTCGTCGCTGCAGCGCATCGGCGGCGGCGGCGCCGCGATGCCCGAGGCAGTGGCGGCGCGCCTCGAGGCGCACACCGGGCTGCCGTTCCTCGAGGGCTACGGCCTCACCGAGACCGCGGCGCCCTCGCACGCCAACCCGCCGCACCGCCCCAAGCGCCAGTGCGCCGGCATCCCTTACTTCAACACCGACTCGCGCGTCATCGACCCCGAGACGCGCAAGGAACTGGGGCCGAACGAGGTAGGCGAGATCATCACGCACGGGCCGCAGGTGTTCCGGGGCTACTGGAAGCAGCCCCAGGCGACCGCCGAAGCATTCCTCCAGCACGACGGCAAGCGCTTCTTCCGCACCGGCGACCTCGGCTACTACGACGAGGAGGGCTACTTCTTCATCACCGACCGCTTGAAGCGCATGATCAACGCTTCCGGCTTCAAGGTCTGGCCGGCGGAGGTCGAGGCGATGCTCTACGCGCACCCCGACATCGAGGAGGCCTGCGTCATCGGCACGCGCGACCCGCACCGCGGCGAGACGGTGAAGGCGGTGGTGGTGCTGCGCGCCGGCGCGCGCGGGCGCCTGCAGCCCGACGACATCGTCGCCTGGGCGCGCGAGAAAATGGCGGCCTACAAGTACCCGCGCGTGGTGCAGTTCGTCGATGCGCTGCCCAAGACCGCGACCGGCAAGATCTTCTGGCGCAAGCTGCAGGAAGAGGAGTACCGCTCGAGGTGAGGTTCCTTCGATTCGCGCTTTGCGCGCTCGCGCTGCCGGCGCAGGCGCAGGTCGAGATCGAGAAGCCCTGGGCGCGCGCCACCGCTCCCGGCGCCGCGGTCGCCGGCGGCTACATGACGATCCGCAACAAGGGCAGCGCGCCCGACCGCCTGGTGGGCGCTTCCTCGCCCGCCGCGGCGCGCGTCGAACTCCACGTTCACATCAAGGAGGGGGAAGTGGTGCGCATGCGCGAGGTTGCGGGCTTCGACGTGCCCGCGGGCGGCGCCTTCGAGCTCAAGCCGGGCGGCGCGCACCTCATGTTCATGCAGATCAAGCGGCCCTTCAAGGAAGGCGAGAAGGTACGGGTGAAGCTGAAGTTCGAGCGCGCTGGCGAGATCGGCGCCGAGTTCCACGTCGGGCGCCTCAGCGAGTCCGCCCCCTCGCACAAGCATTGAGCATGGCGGAACTCCTGCTCGTGCGCCATGCGCAGGCCTCCTACGGCAGCGGCGACTACGACCGGCTCTCGCAGTTGGGCTGGCAGCAAGCGCGCTGGCTGGGCGGGTACTTCGCCGAGCACCGGCTTTCGTTCGACCTCGTGGTGCGGGGGTCGCTGCGGCGCCATGCAGAGACTCTGCGCGGCATCGGCGAGGGCATGGGACGCGCGCTCGAGGGCGAAGCCGATGCGCGGCTCGACGAGTACGACAGCCTCGCGCTGCTGCGCGCGCACACCGGGAAGGAGCTGGAGCAGGATGCCGACCGCCGCGCGCACTTCCGGCTCTTGCGCGAGGCGCTCTACGCTTGGACCGAAGGAACGCTGCAGGAGACAGGTGCGGACGCCTCGCACGTGCCCTTCGACGTCTTCCGTTCGCGCGTGCTCGCCGCGCTTGCGGCGATCCGCGCCGGGCGCGCGCAGCGCGTCCTCGTCGTCAGTTCCGGCGGGCCGATCTCCACGATCCTCGCCGATGTGCTGGGGATGCCGGCGCGCGGCGTGGTGGACCTCAACCTGCAGACACGCAATACCGGCATCAGCGAGCTTCAAGCCGGCGCCAGCCGGATCCAGTGCGTGAGCTTCAACAACGTGCCGCACCTCGAGCGGCCGCAGCGGCGCAGCGCGCTGACCTACGCCTAGCGGGCGCTAGATCGCGCCCGATCGCCGCAGCGCGTCCTGCTCGCTCTCGGTGAGCCCGAGCCAGCCGCCGTAGACCTCGGCGTTGTGCGCGCCGGGCGCCGGGCCCGAGCTGCGCGCCTCGCCGGGCGTGGCGGAGAGCCGCGGCACGACGCACGGCACCGCGACCGTGCCGAAATCGTCGTCCTTCACCCGCACCAGCGCCTCGCGCGCGAGGACATGCGGATCCTCGGCGACCTGCCGGTTGGTGTAGATCGGCGCCGCCGCAACCCCTGCCGCCGAGAGCAGCGCCACCGCCTCCGCGGCAGGCCGTGCGCCGACCCATTCGGCGACAATCGGGTTCAGCTCCGCGGCGTGCGCCATGCGCGCGGGGTTGTCGACGAAGCGCGGATCGGCGGTGAGGTCGCTCCGGCCGATCAACGCGCAGAAACGCTCGAACAGGTTCTGCGTAGCGGCGGCGAACGTGATCCACTGACCGTCCGCGCTGCGGAAGACTCCCCCGGGGGCGATGTAAGGGCTGCCGCTGCCGGCGGGCTCGTGCACCTGGCCGAGCTGGTCGTACTCGATCGGCAGCACTTCGAGGATGCGCATCATCGCCTCGGTGCAGGAGAGATCGATCTCCTGCCCTGGCGCGCCGGGCTGCCGCGCGCGGTGCAGCAGCGCGATCAGGATCCCGACCGCGCCGAACAGGCCCGAGATCGGGTCGCCGATGGGATAGCCCGGGTGGACCGGGGTGCCGCCGGGCTCGCCGGTGATGTAGGTGAGCCCCGAATACGCTTCGAAGAGGCGCGCGAAACCCGCGTAGCTCCGGTACGGTCCGGTCTGGCCGAACCCGGTGACGCGCAGGATGACGAGCCTGGGCTGCAGCGCCCAGAGCGTGGCGCGATCGAGCCCCCAGCGATCGAGCGTGCCGGGCCGGTAGTTCTCGATCAGCACGTCGAAGCGCGGCAGCAGCCGCTTGAAGAGCGCCTGGCCCCCGGCCGTTCGCAGGTCGAGCGTGATCGCGCGCTTGTTGCGGTTGATCGCCTTCCACAGGAGCGACTTGCCGTCCTTGTGCGGCGGCATGGCGCGCACCGGATCGCCGCCGCCCGGCAGCTCCGCCTTGACGACCTCGGCGCCGAAGTCGCCGAGCAGCGCCGCTGCGAACGGCCCGGCGATGACGTTGGAGATGTCGAGGACCTTGAGACCGCGCAGCGGCCCCCCTTCCCGGCCGGGCGCGGCCGGCTGCACCTGTGTCACGTACGGAACCCGAGGCCGAGCGCGCGCAGCCGCGCGATCTCGTCCTCGCCCAAGCCCCAGTCCATGAGTGCCTGTCGGCCGCCCTCGCCGCGCTCGGGTGGGGCGTGCCGCACCGCGCCCGGCGTGCGCGAGAAGCGCGGCGCGGGCGCCGGTTGCTCGACGCCGGCGACCTTGACGAAGTTGCGGCGCGCCGCGTTGTGCGGGTCGCGCCGCGCTTCGGCGAAGGTGAGCACCGGAGCGAAGCACGCGTCCGAACCCGCGAAGATCGCGCACCACTCGTCGCGCGTCCTGGAGCGGAAGACCTCGGCGAAACGCGCGCGCAGCTCGGGCCAGCCCTTGCGGTCGTTCTGGCCGGGCAGCGGCTCGCCGTCGAGCCCGAGGCGCGCGAGCAGCTCGCCGTAGAAGCGCGCCTCGATCGCGCCGACCGAGACATAGCCGCCGTCCTTGGTCTCGTAGACGTCGTACCACGGCGCACCGGTGTCGAGGATGTTCGTGCCGCGCTCCTCGCTCCACTGCTTCGCGGCGAGGAACCCCGAGAACATCGCCGCCAGCAGCGACGCCCCTTCGACCATGGCGGCGTCCACCACCTGGCCTTCGCCGGTGCGCTGTGCCTCGACCAGCGCGCAGGCGACGCCGAACCCGAGCAGCATGCCGCCGCCGCCGAAGTCGCCCACGAGGTTGAGCGGCGGCACCGGCGCCTCGCCCTTGCGCCCGAACGCGCCGAGCACTCCGGCGCGCGCGATGTAGTTGATATCGTGGCCGGCGCGGGAGCTGAGCGGGCCGTCCTGGCCCCAGCCGGTCATGCGGCCGTAGACGAGCCGCGGGTTGTGCGCGAGCACGGTCTGCGGCGCGAGCCCGAGGCGCTCCATGACGCCCGGCCGGAAGCCCTCGATCAGCGCATCGGCGCGCGCCGCGAGCTCGAGCGCCGCCGCGGCGCCGCTCTGCGACTTGAGGTCGAGCGTCACCGAGCGCTTGCCGCGCATCATGACGTCCATCCAGCGCTCGCGCTTCAGCCCCAGGTCGGAGGAGTCCGGGCGGTCGACCAGGATCACGTCGGCGCCCATGTCGGCGAGCAGCATCCCGGCGAAGGGGCCGGGCCCGATCGCTTCGAACTCGAGGACCTTCACGCCCCGCAGCGGTCCGCTCGCCTCCGTGCCCGGCGCCGCAGCCACTCGGTTCCTACTGGTCGAGCTTGACCCCGACCTCGCGGATCACCGCGCCCCAGCGCTCGGAGAGGTCCTTCGCGACGCGCGACATTTCGGCGGGCGGGAAGCCCGAAGCCTCGGAGCCGCCTTTGGCGAAGATCTCCTTCACCTCGGGATGCAGGATCGCCCGGGAGAGATGCTGGTATACCGCGTCCACGGTCGCCGGCGTCATTCCCGGCGGCCCCCAGAACCAGAGGTAGCCCCAGATGCCGACGTCGTAGCCGAGCTCGCGCATCGTCGGCAGGTCCGGCAGCGCCGCGTAGCGCGTCTCCGCGGCCGCCGCGAGCATCTTCACCTTGCCGGTCTTGGAGTTGGCAATCGCCGTGGTCGGCCCGTCGAAGAAGAGCTGCACCACGCCCGAGAGATGGTCCTTCATCGCGTCGCCGCTGCCCCTGTAAGGCACGTGCACGATGTCGAGTCCGGCGAGGCGCTTGAACTTCTCGCCGTTCAGGTGCGAAGTCGAGCCGGCGCCGAAAGAGGCGTAGTTGAGCTTGCCGGGGTTCGTCTTGGCGTACGCGACGAGCTCTGGCACGGAGTTGAACGGCGCCGAGACGTGCGCGGTGAGTACCGTCGCCGATTTCGCGCCCGCGGTGATTGGCGTGAAATCCTTGAAGGGGTCCCACGGCGGCGTCTTGTACAGGTGCGGCAGCTGCACGTGCATGGCGATCGTGTAGAGCAGCGCGTGGCCATCTGGCGCCGCCTTCTGCACGTCGCGCGCGCCAATGACCGTCGAGCCGCCGGGCTTGTTCTCGACGATCACCGCGTGGCCGCCGAGCGACTCGCTCATCTTCTGGGCGATGGCCCGGGCCTGGATGTCGGTCTGGCCGCCGGGCGGGAACGGCACGACGATGCGCACCGGCTTGCCGGGGATCGGGAACGTCTGTGCCTGCGCGAGCGCGGCGAACGCGAGCGCGCAGAGGGCGGCGGCGACACGTCTCATGGCATCCCCCTCCTGAAGGGAGCCGCTAGCGTATCACTTGTGGAACTCGGGCTTGCGCTTTTCCAGGAACGCCGCGGGCCCTTCGCCGCCCTCGGGGCCGTAGAGGGACTCGACGAAGCATTCGCGCGCGCGCGAGCTGGTTCGAGATGTCCGGCGTCAGCGCGTTCTTCTGCGCCGGATCGTGGATCACGAGCTCGAGCACGCGCCCGTGGCGCGCCTCGGCGGCGTGCGGCGCGCCTTCTCGCTTCACGCGTGCATCCCCAGTGCGGCTTCGATGCTGCGCACCATGGCGACCAGGCGTGGCCCGATGTCGCCCTCGAGCTGGCCCTTCTTCAGCAGGAACGCGGGCACGCCGCAGTTGAAGGCGACGATCTCGCCGTCCACCGTGCGGCGCATCGGCACGCCGACCGCGTGCACCTCGCGCCGCAGCTCGCCGGTCGAGACGCAGAAGCCGCGCGCGCGGATCTCGTCGAGGCTTCTCGCGATTGCCGCCTGGAACTTGCGCAGCATGTCGGGCTCCTTCACCTTCATCTGGTTGAGCGTCGCCTCGCGCTCGGCCGGCGTGCAGGCGGCGAGGAACGCGCGCCCGATGCTGGCTTGCGCGATCGGCACCGCGGTGCCGATGTCCGGCAGGGTCGTCACGCTGCCGCTGCGGCAGGACTCGACGTACACCATGTTGAGCCGGTCGCGGATCCCCATGTTGACCGAGCCGCTCGCGTAGTCGGCGAGCTCCTTCATGAACGGGCGCGCGATCTGGCGTATGCTCATCGAGGCGAGCAGCGGGTAGCCGATCGAGAGCACCGCCGAGCCGAGCTGGTACTTGCCGAGCCGGATGTTGTGGCGCAGGTAGCCGAGCTTGGTCAGCGTGTAGGTGAGACGCGAGACGGTCGGCTTGGGCAGCCCGGTGCGCGCCGAGATTTCCTTGTTGCCGAGCATCGGCTCGGGCGGCGTGAAACAGCGCAGCACCTCGAGCCCGCGCGCCAGCGTGGTCGCGAACTGGCGATCGCCTTCGTGCTCGTAGCTGTAGACCGGCTGCAGGGATGCGTCGGCGTCGGGTGCGCCCATGGAGGAGCCTCGTCGATCGGTCGGGGAGGGTGCCGCAGGATGTTTCGCATTTCGATATTCCACCCGGCCCCCGGGCGTGTCAACTTGTCAGAATTTAATTTCACATAGCGAAACATCATGCAGAGCTCGCTGTTCGATCTGGGCGGCAAGGTGGCGCTCGTCACGGGCTCGACGCGCGGCATCGGCAAGGCGATCGCCGAGGAGATGGCGCGCGCCGGAGCGAAAGTGGTGGTCTCGAGCCGCAAGGCCGAGGCTTGCGAGGAAGTGCGCGCTGAGTTCGAGAAGCAGGGGCTCGCCGTGCTCGCGCGGCCGTGCAATGTCTCGCGCAAGGAGGAGCTGCAGGCGCTGGTCGAGCACGCGGTGAAGGCCTGGGGCCGCGTCGACATCGCGGTCGCCAACGCGGCGAGCAACCCCTACTACGGGCCGCTTACGGCGATCCCGGACGAGGCCTTCGACAAGATCTTCGCCAACAACGTGAAGAGCGTGCTCTGGCTCGCTTCGCTCACCATCCCGGCGATGGCCGAGCGCGGCGGCGGCTCGTTCATCACGGTGGGCTCGATCGGCGGGCTCCTCGCCAACACCGTCATCGGGGCCTACGGCATGTCCAAGGCCGCCGACCACCACCTGGTGCGCAACCTCGCCGCCGAGTGGGGCCCGAAGGGCGTGCGCGTGAACGCGATCGCGCCCGGCCTCATCCGGACCGATTTCGCCAGGGCGCTGTGGGAGGACGGTGCGCGGCGCCGCGAGCGCGAGCAGGCGACCCCGCTGCGCCGCCTCGGCGAGCCGCGCGACATCGCCGGCATCGCGGTGTTTCTCGCCTCCGAGGCCGCCGCGTTCATCACCGGGCAGTGCATTGTCGCCGACGGTGGAGTTACCATTCTGTAGCAGTCCGCGAGGAGGTTTGCATGGATCTCAACTATTCCGCCGAGGAGCTGGCGTTCCGCGATGAGGTGCGCTCCTGGCTCAACGCCAACCTGCCCAAGGACCTGCGCGAGAAGGTCGCGACCTACGCCGAGCTCGACCGCGAGGACCTGCTGCGCTGGCACCGGATCCTGGCGAAGCAGGGCTGGGTCGCGCCTTCCTGGCCCAAGGAATGGGGCGGCACGGGCTGGAACGTGGTGCAGCGCTACATCTTCGAGGAGGAATGCGGCTACGCCGGCACGCCTCCGCTGATCCCGTTCGGGCTCGCGATGTGCGGCCCGGTGCTGCTGCGGTTCGGCACCGAGGCCCAGAAGAAGCGCTTCCTGCCGCGCATCTACAACGGTGACGACTTCTGGTGCCAGGGATACTCCGAGCCCGGCTCGGGCTCCGACCTCGCCTCGCTCAAGACCAAGGCCGAGAGCAAGGGCGACCACTACCTGGTCAACGGCCAGAAGATCTGGACCACGCTCGGCCATTTCGCCGACTGGATCTTCTGCCTGGTGCGCACCGACTCGAACATGGCCAAGAAGCAGGAGGGCATCTCGTTCCTCCTGATCGACATGAAGGCACCCGGGATCACGGTGCGGCCGCTCATCCTCATGGACGGCGGGCACGAGGTGAACGAGGTGTTCTTTGACGACGTCAAGGTGCCGCCGGACAACCTGGTGCACGAGGAGGGCAAGGGCTGGACCGTGGCGAAATACCTGCTCGGGCACGAGCGCATGAACACCGGCCGCATCGGCGCCTCCAAGCGCGAGCTGGCGAAGCTGAAGGAGTTCGCCGCGAAGCAGGCCGGCGACGATGGCCGCCCGCTCATCGAGAACCAGCGCTTCCGCGACCGCCTGACACGACTCGAGGTCGAGCTGACCGCGCTCGAGATCACCAACCTGCGGTTCCTCGACCAGATGCGCCGCACCGGGCAGCCGCCGGGGGCGGACGTCTCGATGCTCAAGATCAAGGGCACCGAGATCCAGCAAGGGCTGACCGAGCTCGCGATGCAGGCCGTGGGTCCGCTGGCGCAGCCGTGCCGCCCGACCGACGGCGACGGGGGGTTCGATCGCTACACCGCGGGCTTGGCGCCCCGCTACTGCAGCTATCGCAAGACCACGATCTACGCCGGCTCGAACGAGATCCAGCGCAACATCATCGCCAAGGCGACGCTGGGGTTATGAGGAACCACGATTCGCTGCGGAGCGGCACTTCGCGCCGCACCGCACCGAGCGACTTTCAGAAAAGGCGCAAGCCATGAATTTCGATTACAACGAAGAGCAGCAGCTGCTCGCCGATTCGGTGCGGCGCTTCCTCGCCAAGGACTACGGCTTCGAAGCGCGCAAGAAGATCGTCGCCTCGCCCGAGGGCTGGAGCGCGGCGGTCTGGGCGACGCTTGCCGAGATGGGCCTCACCGGCCTGCCGATCTCGCCCGACTACGGCGGGTTCGGCGGCGGCGCAGTGGACCTGATGGGCGTGATGGAGGCCGCGGGCGACGCGCTGCTCGTCGAGCCGTACCTCGCCACCGTGGGCCTCGGCGCGCAGCTCATCGCGCGCGGCGGGAGCGAGGCGCAGAAAAAGCGCATCCTGCGCGGCGTCGTGGAAGGCAAGGTCCGGCTCGCGTTCGCGCACACCGAGGCGGGCGCGCGCTACAACCTTGCGCACGTGCGTGCAGCGGCGCGCAAGTCGGGCTCGGGCTGGACGCTCGAGGGCGAGAAGCGCGTGGTGCTCGGCGCGCCGATGGCCGAGCACCTCGTCGTCTCTGCAAAGAGCGACAGGGGAATCAGCCTGTTCCTCGTCGAGCGCGGCGCCAAGGGCCTCGGCATTAAGCCCTACGTGACGCTCGACGAGCAGCGCGCCGCGGACATCACGTTCAAGGGCGTGTCGGTCGGCGCCGATGCCCTCATCGGCAAGGAAGGCGAGGCGCTGCCGCTCGTCGAGGAAGTGGTCGATTTCGCGACCGCGCTCATCTGCGCGGAGGCGGTCGGCGCGATGAAGTTCGCGTGCGACACGACGCTCGAATACCTCAAGACGCGCAAGCAGTTCGGCGTGCCGATCGGCACCTTCCAGGCGCTGCAGCACCGCATGGTGGACATGTTCATCGCCTACGAGCAGGCGAAATCCATGGCCTGCCTGGCGTGCTCGAGGGCGGATGCCGCGGCCGACCCGCGCGAGCGTTCGCGCGCGATCTCGGCGGCGAAGATCAAGATCGCCGACAACTGCCGCCACGTCAGCCAGGAGTCGGTGCAGCTGCACGGCGGCATGGGCATGACCGAAGAGCTGAAGGTGAGCCATACCTTCCGCCGGCTGACGGTGATCGCGCAGCAGTTCGGCGACGCCGATCATCACCTCGCGCGCTTCGCCGCCCTGCAGGCCGCCTGACATGAAGAACAAGGCCTGGACGCTCGCCAGTTTCCCGACGGGCTGGGTGAGCGAGGAGAACTTCCGGCTGGTCGAGGCCGCGGCGCCGCAGCCGAAAGAGGGCGAAGTGCTGGTGAAGAACCTGTGGCTCTCGCTCGATCCCTACATGCGCGGGCGCATGAGCGAGCAGAAGAGCTACGTCAAGGGCGTCGAGATCGGCGAGATCATGACCGGACAGACGGTGGGCGAGGTGGTCGAGTCGAAGGACCCCGCGTTCAGGCCCGGCGAGAAAGTGCTGACCGGCCTGGGCTGGCAGCTCTACGGCTGCGCCAAGGGGGCCGAGCTGAACAAGCTCCCGGAAGGCCGCGCGCCGCTCTCGTACTACCTCGGCTGTCTCGGCATGCCGGGGATGACCGCGTACTTCGGGCTCAACGAGATCGGCCAGCCGAAGAAAGGCGAGACTGTCGTGGTCTCGGCGGCCTCGGGCGCGGTCGGCAGCGTCGTCGGGCAGCTGGCGAAGATCGCGGGCTGCCGCGCCGTCGGCATCGCGGGCGGCAAGGCGAAATGCGACTACGTCGTCAAGGAGCTCGGCTTCGACGCCTGCGTCGACTACAAGGCGGGCAACCTGTACCGCGACCTGAAGGCGGCGTGCCCGAAAGGGGTCGACGTCGACTTCGAGAACGTCGGCGGAGAGACGCTCGACGCGGTGCTGAGGCTCATGAACCCTTTCTCGCGCATCGTCGTCTGCGGCCTGATCTCCGACTACAACGCCACCGAGCCGTATGCCCTGAAGACCTTCCGCTCGATCCTGGTCAATCGCATCAAGGTGCAGGGCATGATCGTGTTCGACTGGAAGGACCGCTACGGCGAAGCCCTCAAGGCGCTTGGCGGCCACCTTGCCACGGGCAGGCTCAAGTACCGCGAGTCGGTGCTCGAGGGGATCGAGAGCGCGCCGCGCGGCCTGATCGGGCTACTCAAGGGCGAGAATTTTGGCAAACAGCTCGTCAAGCTCGCCTGAGGCGCCGCCGCGGCGTCCCGAGTACGTCGGATTCTGGAAGCGACTGCTCGCGGTCGTCATCGACACGCTGATCCTCACCGTCATCGCGGTGCCGCTGCTGCTCGCGATCTACGGCCGCGACTATTTCCAGATCGCGCAGGAGCGCGGCGGCCTGGCCGGGTTCTGGGATTTCATGATCCAGATCGTCCTGCCGACGGTGGCGACGATCCTGTTCTGGCGCTACCGCGGCGCTTCGCCCGGAAAAATGGCGATCTCGGCGAAGATCGTGGATGCCGCCACCGGCCAGCCGGCGAGTACGGCAAAGCTGGTGGGGCGCTTTTTCGCCTACACGCTGTCCCTGCTGCCGCTGGGGGCCGGCTTCCTCTGGATCGCTTTGGACGCGAGGAAGCAGGGCTTTCACGACAAGCTCGCCGGCACCGTGGTGGTCTACGAGGACGACTGAGGGGAAACGAATGATCGAGCTCTACACCTGGCCGACGCCGAACGGGCACAAGGTGCACATCATGCTCGAGGAGGCCGGTGTGCCCTACCGCGTGCATCCGATCGACATCGGCGCGGGCGACCAGTTCAAGCCGGAGTTCCTCAAGATCTCGCCCAACAACAAGATGCCCGCCATGATCGATCCCGAGGGGCCGGGCGGAAAGCCTTTCGCGCTCGCCGAATCGGGCGCGATTCTCTTTTACCTCGCCGCGAAGACCGGGCGGTTTCTCCCCAAGGACCTCGCCAAGCGCTGGAAGGTGATGCAGTGGGTGATGTTCCAGATGGGGCACATCGGCCCGATGCTCGGCCAGGCGCACCACTTCCTCGGCTATGCGCCGGAGAAGATCCCCTACGCGATGGAGCGCTACGCCAACGAGGCGAACCGGCTCTACAACGTAGTGGACCGGCAGCTGCGGGACTCGAAGTTCCTCGCCTGCGGCGAATACACGATCGCCGACATGGCCACGGTGCCGTGGCTGCGCTACCCCGAGCGCCAGGGCGTAGAGATCGACAAGTACCCCAGCCTCAAGCGCTGGCGCGACGCGATCCTGGAGCGCCCGGCGGTGCAGCGCGCGCTGCAGGTGCTCGCCGACCGCCGCAGGGCGGTGAGCGAAATGTCGAAGAACGAGAGGGAGAACCTGTTCGGCGCCACGCAGTATGCCCGGCGCTGAGCTGGCGGGCCGCGTCGCCTGGATCACCGGCGGCGGCAGCGGCATCGGGCAGGCGGGCGCGGTCGAGCTCGCCACGGCGGGCGCCGCGGTCGTCGTGTCGGGCCGTCGCGGCGAGGCCCTCGAGGACACGCTCAAGCTGGTCGCGGCGGCGGGCGGCAAGGCCGAGAAGCTGGCGCTCGACGTCGCCGACAAGAAGCAGGTCGCGGCCGCGGCCAGGGAGCTGCTCGCGCGCCACGGGCGCTGCGACGTGCTCGTGAACAGCGCTGGCTTGAACGTGCCGCAGCGCTTCTACGGGGACCTCACGCCCGAAGGCTGGGACAAGGTGATCGGCATCAACCTGAACGGGGCGCTGTACTGCACCACCGCCGTGCTGCCCGCGATGCGCGCGCAGAAAGGCGGCCTCGTCATCAACATCTCGTCGTGGCTTGGCCGCTGGGTGGGCTACCTGGGAGGCGCGGCCTACGGCGCGAGCAAGCATGCGCTCGCCACGATCACCCACCACCTCAATCTCGAGGAGGGGATGCACGGGATCCGCGGCTGCGTAATCTACCCCGGCGAGGTCGCGACGCCGATCCTGAAATCGCGGCCGGTGCCGCCGGCGCAGGCCGACCTCGACCGCATGCTCAAGCCCGAGGATCTCGGGCGCGCTATCGGCTTCGTCGCCACCCTGCCGCCGCACGTGTGCGTGAACGAGCTCGTCATCACGCCGACGTGGAACCGGCTGTATCTGGGCGGCAAGGAGATCTCGCTCGGCCCGAAGACGGGCGGGTGAACGACGCCCGCCTGCTCGCGCGCGTCACCCTGCCGTTCCTGGCGGGGTACTTCGTCTCCTACCTGTACCGCTCGGTCAACGCCATCATCGGGCCGGATCTGGAGCGTGTTCTTCGGCTGCTCGACCGCGGTGGTGCTGTCCTACGCGCTGCTCGCGCGCCGCTACCCGAGGGAGATGGCCGGGCGCGTCAATACCGCGCTCAACGTCTTCGTGTTCGCCGGCATGTTCAGCGGCCAGTGGGCGGTCGGGCTGGTTCTCAACCTCTGGCCGCAGACTGCGGTCGGCTACGCGCCCGAGGCCTACGGCTGGGCGCTCGGGACGCTTTGGCTCGTGCAGGCGGCGGGGCTCGCCTGGCTGTGGCAGGGGCGCAGGTACTTCGGCTAGGGAAACTCTGAAGTAATCCTCTGCTCTAATGCGTGGTATCTGAGCTGAGGAGAACAAGAATGAACAAGCCGAGCCAGACGACGTTTGCCCCCGCCGGATTTGAGGCCTACCGCAAGCCG
>Ga0187892_10004811_pt1 | contig 22127 bp, 18 predicted proteins | sample MA1701073metaG_FD_139345 | JGI IMG/M metagenome (GOLD analysis project Ga0187892, IMG submission 139345) | Bio-ooze microbial communities from a basaltic lava cave in the Kipuka Kanohina Cave System on the Island of Hawaii, USA - MA170107-3 metaG ... | reverse complement strand
CCCATAAACGCCTAGTAGGTTGCTGCCCTTGACGTCAGTAAACCTGCCGAGGGCGATTTTAAACTGAGGCCCATCGGTGTTCACCGTGCTGTCCGAATTGAACGAGCCAGACAAGAGAGCCACGATGCCACCGTCGTTCTGGATTCCATCCCCGTTCAGGTCAACCTCGCCCGTGATCGTGATGCTCCCACCGGACCGGAACGTATACTGGCTGGAAGTGCTTGACGAAAAGTTTCCCGTCGTGAAATTCAAAACACAGCTGTAGCAGATGCGCGGTTGCGCCAGGGGGTTATTGGGGGTTCCTAGCCCTACTACCTCAGTCACCTCGATGTCTCTGCCTACTAGCGGCGTAGATCCCCCCGCGTATTCGATCATTCCTGCGTTGGGCACGCTGATGGTGAAGCGGAGAGCGTTCAAGACTAATATGGGGCCGCGCGAGCTTTGCGCGATGTTAAGTTGGCCATCGGCCGAAAAACTCATGAAGTGATAGAATCCATCCACGTTGTGTATCGCGATTATCCCTGTGCTCGTGTCGTAGAAGATGATGATCGAATGAGCCGGATAAATCCGGCCAGTGAAAGCGCCGACGCTTTCCCCTACGTGATACATCACCGCAAGCACCCTGCTGTCGGGGTGCCAAGCCAGCGCTTTCAAATCGTTCATATCGTTCAAATCGTTTGGCCCAGAGCCGCGGGTCCAGGCGTCGAAGCTAGCTATCAGTGAGTCGTCTGTCTTATTGAACACACCTATGAGGCCGGTGTGTGCGGGCTCGATTTCGCGGGCGTACTTCAGCCCATCTGGGGAGAACGCGGCCGCCCCAAAAGGCACCGAGCCTCCCGGGGAGCAGATCGCTGTGCTCGGACAGGGGGGTGGGTTGTTGTCGTCGCCACCGCCACACGCGGCGGCGAAGAGAGACAGCATAACCACCAACGGAGCACCAAGCTTGGTGAGCATGGCTCTTCTCCTATGGCCAGGCGCTTTATCCGCACGTCGTGTGGAGGCGACGGATTTGCTCCACTGGTGTGCAGAACGCGCGGCCGATACATGGATCGATGAGACGATGTTGGCGAGCGCTCGAATCCATGCACTCAGCGTTGCGGCCGGGATTAGGGTTCATCGCACGCTTTACGGGCAGGTGAACTTTGCTCCGTCTGTGGGAGGGGATTCGAGGGCCTCGCACGGCCTCCCTGATGGGACTTCGATTACTTGAGACTCGCCGATGAGGAGCCGCCCATCGGGTAAGAATCGCATTGCGTGATGATAACCGCAGAAGAGCTCTGTGTAGAGGACTTCACCGGACTCTGCGTCGTGCACTGTGACTATAGAAAGTTCCACAGCCCAGTTGCGTGTGACGCCAGATTGCCAGCACTTGTGGTACATGACCGCGAGTTTGGTGTTATCTGGATGCCAGGCGAGGCCCTTCGGTGGATTCGGCGCAGAACCGTCCCAGGCATCGAACTCCACAATGGAGTGATCATCGCGCGTGCTGAATACACCGATCATCCCGGTGTCTCGAGGGTCGATTTCGCGGGCGTACTTCAACCCATCTGGGGAGAAGGCGGTCGCCCCAAAAGGGACCGAGCCTCCTGGTGAGTCGACGTGGTCGGGTGGAGGGTTGCCCTCGTCACCCCCACACCCTGCAACAGCGAGGATCAGCACGACAACCAACGGCGCTGGAACCTTGGTGAGCAAGTTCTTCTCCTATGGACAGCCGTTTCAACCGCAGCTCGTGTGTAGCCGACGGATTTGTTCCACTGGAGTGCAGAACGCCCGGCCGCTACATGGTTCGATGAGACGGTGTTCGCGGGCGCTGGAATCCATGCACACGGCGTTCGGGTCATCACAGGCAACCACGCGGACCGCCCACTGGAACGTGTGCCCGTCAAAGTACATGGAATCGAGGGTAAGCTGATGCTGAGTCGCGACACCAGCGGCGAAGCCCTGTTCGAACCGCTCGTCGCAAGGATTGTCCCCCTTATCCGCAATCCACTCACTGCAGTAAACCACGCCTTCCCTGCGATTGACGATCTGCCACGTGGTCTCGAAAGAGCACCCGAGACTCGCGTCATCAAGTGGAACCAGCAACTCAACGGACTCGGGTGGGTTTGGTGTTGGCGTGGGGGTGCGCGTCGGAGTGTGTGTTGCAGTTGGTGATGGGGTGTCGGTGCGCGTATCGGTCGGTGTGGTCGTCGACGAGGGAGTGGGTGTGGGCGTTGCGGGAGCTTCACAACCCGCATTGAGCGCGTTGTTTACTGCCTGGATGATGAGGGTGATGTCGACGCTGGCACGATTTGGAACACCGTGGGGGCAGGTGGACACGTCTGCGGTGTCGAGCGCGATGGTGACCATCGTGATTATCTCCTCCACGGTCACCTCGCCACTCCTATCGCAGTCACCGGCGCAGAGAGGTTGCGCCAGGGCCGGGGGAGAAGGGGCCATTAGAAGAAAGAGCCCGACGAGCAACTGAAGTGCACGCGGTTGGCCCATTGACATGTCTGGGAGCATACCGCTCCACGCGGAGCGCTGGCAAGGGAAAAAGATTTCCTCAGGTCTACCCGTTACGCAGGGAACGGTGCGTGACACGCCGGATCAGTTGACACCAGTTCCAGAAGGGCACGATCATGGAGGAAACTCCGATGACGCGGCACACCCCATCACCGGCTGGGCCCACACTGATCACGCTTGAGCAGCCGCTCACAGATGTCCTTCGGGGCTCCATTCACAGACTTGAGCTAGTATTCTATCTCCTCCTGGTCGTCCTCGGACTACTATGGTTTCTCGCTCATGGTAAACTTGACGCTGCGGTATCCCTTTTCGCCATCCCTTCTTTATACCTCGGCTACCTTTTTCTGAAGCGATATCCGCTTTGGTTCTCGCTCATCTTCACGAGCGGCGGCATTGTTGGCATCCTTTTGCCCGGTGACATTATTCGTCTCCTCGTCTACGCGCTCTATACGGGCGATGTGCCCGTCCACTTTGCGTTCGCCGGTGTCCAGTGCAAGCGACAACCAACCACGCAAACTCTGATTTCTTTGCTTGGCTCGCCGCCTTGGTACCTCCAGCCCCACCTGCACGATTACGCAATTGAACAGCTTCGGTCCGCCGGCCCCGCCGCGCGCGACGATCTCCTCACGGCCCTCCAACACGAGGACCCCGACGTACGAGCAGACGCCCTCGACCTGCTTGCCGAAATCAAGGATGATCCTCGGGTCCTCAACGCGCTAGTGGAGAAACACCGGGACAGCGACGAACGCGTCCGGAGCGCGGCGGAACGCGCGCTGACAAAGTTCCGCGATCCCTCTTAATCACGCCCCTTCCGTGTCAGACTGAGAGCAAGCCCGTCCCATTCCCAAAGGCACGACGAACGGAGCCGGGACCGACACAACGTTCCGTGACCCGCAGGCACAGGCACAAGCTGCACAAGCTGCCAGTTTTCGTTACCTTCATCGGCTGTAACGTGCTATGGAGGTCGGCCAGGGCGATGACCACAAGACTCGGGCTCGTTCGTCGGAATTGGCAGCCTCTAGTAACTGTTCTTGCTCTTGTGTTTGGCATTGGTGGCATTCTGTGTCGCTCGCTGGTCTCCAGCATTGTGGATCGCCTCGCGGGTGAGGAGGCCGCCTACCTTGCCACGCGGCTCACGGTAGCCGTGTCTGCGATGATCACCCTTCTTGGATTCGCCGCTGTCCTCACTATCGTGGGGCACGCGCTATTCGGTCGGCTTGGGCTTTCGTCGCCGAATGTCTCGGACGACGCTACCCAAGAAGTCACCCTCTCGGACGCAGGCAGCGTGACCCGTGAAGTCGTGTGCACAGAGTGCTTCGTTAAGTTCCGGGGAGTTCCGCCAAAGCACCTCTTTCCAACCTATCAATGCCCGCAGTGCACCAAGGAAGTGCACTACCCAGGCCCTCTTCTTGTTGTCGTCACCTTCGGTATCACTTCCCTGTTTTTCCTTACCCAGGCGGCGCGCGGAGAGGGTAATGTGATTCATTACCTGCTATTTGCGATCGGCGGCGCTCTGTACGTCGCTAGAGACCTTTCTCGAAGAGTAAGGGTGTGGAGGGCGCTAGATCAATCTGGCGCCGTAGGTGAGACGCCCCGAGACAGGGAACCACGGACCTAGCCGATCACTAGGATCCCACCGCCCTTGCGGATTCCCGCGCGCACCTTGGCCGCGTGGTAGATGCGCAGCGCGGTCGCGGTCGCCATTGGCGTGTCATTCCCTCGCTGAGGAAACAGCCACTCGGTCGGACGGTAGACCCGGTAGTACTGCCGCAACTCTTCGAGTAAGCGCGGCGAGAGCAGCGTGTAGCGATCTTTCTTCCCCTTGCCCTGTTCGACGCGAATCAGCATCCGTGGCGAATCGATGTCCGTCACGCGCAGGCGCACCACCTCGCCCACGCGCAGGCCGGCCGCGTAGGTTGTCATCAACACCAGCCGATGCTTGAGATTCGGCGCGGCGCTGAGTAGTCGGGTCACTTCCTCGCGGCCAAGAATGGCTGGCAGCTTCTGCGCCTCCTTCGCCAGTGGAATGGAAAACTCGCTGCGCTTGCGACCCAGCGTGACCTCGTAGAAGAAGCGCAGCGCGCACACCGTTTGGCGGCAAGTGGCGGACGCGAGCCGACGCTCCTGGATGAGATGGTGGAGGTACCGTTGCACCTCGCGGTCGGTGAGCTCGTCGGGCGAGCGGTGATGGTACCTCGCCAACTCGCTCACGGCGCGCAGATAGGCCCGGCGCGTGTGCGCCGACCGCCCGCGCACCACGAGATCCTGCTCCATACGTGTGCGGAGAATGCCCATAGAGACCTCCCTTCGTTTGGGGTCGTGCCGACCAGGCACGACCGCGTGAAGGGCTGAGTCTGCCGCACACGCTCTGTCAGATGGAACGAGGATCAAAGGGAAGGCTGTCAGCTCGCCGAGATGCTTGCTTCTGGAACCACCGCGCAGCGGTTCAACGTCCTGTACCAACGCGGCGCGGGACGGGCAAGCCGGAGAGCGGGCGTCCTCTCGCGAAAGTGTCGTCGCCGCCGATCTGCCACGCGCCGTTTCCGTGGCCCCCGCCTCTCACATTCTACGCGATGGGCGGGCTTTACCACGCGGTGCGCCGGCTCCGCGGCGCGTCGTCCTCGTCGGCGAACTGACGGAACGCCCCGTCCGACGGGTCGTGGCGCGGTACGCTTTTGAACTCGTACATCACGCGCCGCGCCTGCGCGGCGAGGATTGCGCCGGCCGCAGCGTTCGCCACGTCGTCGTGGGCGCCGGGCGCGTGGTCGATCGAGTCCCTGCCGGCGCGTGACGTGCGGCGCTCCAGGCCGCACAGCTGGCCGACCAGCCGCGGGTTGTCGAGCAGCTCGACACGGTCGCTGTTCACCAGCGGCAGCAGCTCGCCGTAGATCTCGCTCTTGGTCTTCTCGGCCGGCTCGTACGCGACGCCGTGCTCGCGGAAGCGCTCGCGCGGCCACTCGCCGGCGTAGCGGTCGCCGCTCACACTGGCGACGCGGTACGCTTTCAGCGTCGCCGCGAACTCGGCCACCACCTCGGACGGGTTGAACGGCGGCTTCCGCTCGCGGACGACGTCGAGCACCGCGCGGCCGTTCTCCTGGTGCGCGATCGCCAAGGTCATGGAGTCCTGGCTCCCGCCGCTCGGGTCGACGAACGGGAGGTAGCGCCGGTCCGACACGGGCGGCAGCTCGCGCCGGCCGGGAACGACCACGGCCTCGACAGCCTCGCGGCTGACGAACGACTCGATGTCGCGCCTGAACTCGGCTCCGTACTCGGCAGCCGCCGCGGCTTCGTCGGCGGCGTAGGCGTCGGCGATCACCTGCCGGTCGACAGCCGGGTTCATCGCCGTCGTCGGCGCCTGCCACACCAGCACCGGGTCGCCGTCCTGCCCGTAGTGCTTGCGGTGCGCGTCCCACAGCGCGCCACGGCGCGCGTAGGGTGACGAGATCGCCAGCAGGAGCGCTCCCGGCATCGTGGCCATGCCCGGACGCAGGCCGTTCAGAATCTCGGTGTCCGGGTTCGCGGCGCCGTCGTCGGTCGACCAGAAGGCGATCTCGTCGCAGATGACGCCGATCAGCGAGTAGCCGCGCACGGCGCGGAAGCTGGCGGTGTGCACTTCGATCGCGACGCGGTTCGCCAGCTCGACCGTCTCCTTCGTGCGGTTCGCCACGAGCTGGCGCAGCATCGGTACCCCGTCCAGGAAGCCGACGATGTATCGCATGACCGTGCGCGCCTGCCGGCGGTCGGCGGCGATGACGGCGAGGGTCCCCACCTCACCCGGCGCGAGGTGCGCGCGGTAATCGCGGAAGCAGGCGAGGTACACTGCCACGAGCGCCGCAATCCGGCTCTTGCCGCCGCGACGGCCGACGATCACCCACCCCTCACGAGCCGGTGCCGACAGCGACGCGGTCCGGCCCGTGCGCGTGGCGAACAGCGCCGCGGCGTCCTCACCGTCGAACGTTAGCCCGAATAGCGCGGCTAGGAACGCCTCCCACGCGCGCCAGCTGGCGCGGTCCTCGAACCAGGGCCCGAACAGCGCCGGGTCGTGCATCGCGTCGAGGATGGTCATTCCGCCGCCGGGGCTCGCCGTTGCGATGGGTGCTCGCCGGCCTTGGTGCTCAGGTACTCGCTCAGGTTCGGCACCTTCTTCGCCCGCCGCTTGAGTCCGAGCATGGTCATGTAGCGCGCCAGGCTGTCGGCGAGTTGCTGGCGCTGCAGCACGACGGGGAAGAGCTGCCGGCGCGACTTGTTCACGAGCGAGGGCTGCTCCAGTAGGAAGCGGTCGATGCTTTCGACCATCAGGTAGGTCTTCGTCGCCAGCTCGACGATCGCGCGTTCTTGCGCGCTGATCGCGTCTTCTCCGCCGAGGTCCGTAATGATCGCATCCCGCCAGTCGCGGAGGGCTGCGCCGATGTCACCCAAGCCATCGACCCATTGGTCGCCAGCTTCCGCCACGGCGCGCTTGAGCGCGTATAGACGGTGCGTCTGCGGACGTCCGTACGTGCGCTTCAGCGGACGCGACATATGCGAAGTCGTTGCCGCCGGCCTTTTGCCGGGGGTTTTGCCACGTCGAACGCCTCGGACAATTTTCGGACAGCGCCCATAAAGTGACGTGAGGTTAATACGTTAGGTCGGAACATCGGACTACCAATCGACGCGACCGTGCGGATTGCTCGCCTTTTTCGCCCCCCGTCCGCGCGTGCGCGGAAGCCTACGGCGTATCGCGGAATATCCCTGGAAGTGTCTCCAACTCATTGAAAGATATAGTAATACCGCTATTCGGACAGGTACAGCGGAAAGAGTGTGTGAGAGCCGACGGAATGCGCTGGTGCGCGCTATTACCTCGTCAGCGGGCCGAAGTCCTTGGCTATCTTGCACTCGACGAGAGTCGCGTCATCCGTCAATTCAAGGACCGAGATCCCTACAAGAAGATGCCGTTGAAGCCGGGCATAATACTCCGCAAGCGTCTCCTTCCGGCGAGGACACTCGCTGCGGCGAAAAACCAATAGCTTCGTAATCTCGGGTGGGAGAAGAGATAAGTAGAGTACCGCTTCATTGGCCGTGGCAATCTTTGTGCTTGGAACCTTTCCTGATTCCGTCCAGGAATAGGCCTTGCACTCGGCAACGTAGCGACCATCCTCCGAGACCAAATCGAAGCGATGTCGCTTCGGTGGGTTGCCGATCGGCATTGCGTGATCGACGCGGAAGGTTGTTCCGAACCGGTCACCGAGGACGCGTGCAGCGAGTACTTGGAAGGTTTTTCCGTCCATCGTCGATCGCCCGCTCCGAGAATCCCGCGAGTCTTCTTGTTTCGGCGACGGGCTATCCACTGATTGTCGGAGGCGGTAGGTGCCCCGATCTGTCCGTTCAAAATCGCCGTACGTGACCGCATGATGGTCGGGTGCGTTCGCGCAAAGACGGGAGACGATGTGCGTGCGAATCGTCGAGTCCGAGTACGAAGTGCCGCGGTCCAGCATGTACTTGATGACGTCGCGGACACTGACCTCGTCTCGACCGGTGTGCGCCACGATCTCTCTGACGCACGCGAGGATTTCGTCTCGGCATGTCACCGCGATCTCACCCTTCCTGACGCCTACCACAAGCCGCTCCCCTGCGTCGAGCAGCGCTTCCATACCACAATCACGATTAGGGCCAGAGAAGCAGAAGCGCTGCACCATCGTTGGTCGCTAACGACCGCTCCTCGGCGTCGAGTGCAGCGACCCGGTTAGGCGGCGCTTGACGCGCTGCTGTCACGGAAGTATTCCATGATGACAGAATACCGTGACAAGGGTGAGGAGCCAGCATGGTCAAGACCGACCTCGAGAAAACCTTTCTTGCCGCGGCCGATATCGCGAAGAAGCTGCCGAAGACCTTCCAGGAAGCCGGTTTCAACCGAGCGCTCGATCAGCTGCTCGGGAGGCAGGGGCCGACCGGAAGCGTGCGCCAACGATCGGGTACGCCTCGAACTCGGGAGGGAGATCGAATCAGCGTTGACCGGAGTGGTATCGCCGAACTGATGGATGCGATCGACCGCACGTCTTACCCCGACGTAGGTGCAACAGGTAGAGTAGCCGATAGAGCACTCAAGGTGCTGCATCTAGCCCATCAAGATCACGGAGTAGATGGTCTTACGGCGGCGGACATAGCGAATGTCCTCTCCCGGAAATTTCGCTTACCCGTCAAGGCCAACTCGGTTACGAAGGCACTTGAACGCGAGACGGATACAGTGGACGCGCGTTCAGGCCCTGGTGGCTCTCGGGTATTTCACATTATGGCGCCGGGAGAAGCCTACCTTGATAGGCTCAGATCTGAAGGGGGAAGCGGACGCCAACGAAAGACGGCTCTGAGACGCCCCGCGTCGAAAGGCCTTAAAGCGGCGTCGCAGGAACGGACCGAACAACGCAAGGCGGCAGTCAACCAAGCGCAGAAGAAGAAGGGGGCGATGCAGGCTGCGAAGAACAAGGCGGCTGGACGCCCAGGGCCGAAGACCGCAATCGGGCAGCTTGTCAGCGCAGGCTTCTTTCGCTCTCCCCGCACGATCTCCGATATTCAGGAGGAGCTGCAACACCGTAAGGGGCACCGCTACTCGGTCCACGAACTTTCTCCCGCGTTGGTGAGATCCGTACGTGGCGAAAGCTTGAGCCGTGACCGAAACGAGGCGGGGCAGTATGAGTACACCGAAGCCTGACGTATCGCTCGACATCGCTTTAGCTGGGATTGCAGCAAACTTCCGCGGTCGGTTGCTGAAGGTCTACAAGGGCCTGAAGACTGCATATCTGGACGGGAACTTCGACGCGTGTGGTCTTCGAGCCGGAAGATTCTGCGAGGTACTCATCCGATGGGCTCAGAGCGAACTCACCGGGAGCTACGCAGCTTTTGGAGCGCAGATCGCGAACTTCAAGGACGAGTGCGACAAGCTTGAGAAGACGGCTCGCGCTGCCGGGCATGAGAGCGTTCGGATACTCCTGCCGCGCGCTCTGAGCTTTCTTTACACGCTTCGCAACAAACGTGGCATTGGCCACGAGGGCGGTGACATTGACGCGAACAGGATCGACGCTGCGACTGCCGTTCGTGTCGCGGACTGGTGTGTATGCGAGCTGATCAGGCTGCACTATACGGTTTCTTTTGAGGAAGCTCAGGCGATCTGCGATGCCATTGCTGAACGCCAACTCCCGCTGGTCTGGGATGTGTTCGGGAAGCGTCGAGTCCTCGACCCGAAGTTGAGCTACTCGCAACAGACTCTTCTCCTGCTATACGCGAGCCCAGACCCTGCGCTGCCAATGGAGGACCTCGCTTCTTGGACAGAGTATTCGAACTTGGCGGTATATCGTCGGGACGTGCTTGGAAAGCTGCACAAATCGCGGCTCATCGAGTACGATCGAGAGACGGAGATGGTCGCGATTTCGCCCAAAGGGATCGCAAAGGTCGAAGAGGAGCTGCTCGATAGTCATGGTGCTTCTGGTATCGCCTAAGCGCTCGGCATCAGACTGCGGCGCGAAGCGCCGTCAGCTACATGCCGTTGGGCCGGGTGTGACGGCGCGCTCTTACTGCGGCCGGATCTCGCTGGCCGGGAAAACGACGGCAGTGCCTTCCAGTGAGCGGCGTGCCCCGCATCCGACGTTACCCAGGCGTAAGCAAGTCGTAGCTCGTCCGCCACGTGAACAATTGCTTCACCGCGGCGAGAGAAGCGGCCGGTGACGAACACACACGAAGCGAGATCGCCATCGCGGGACCGTACTCCAAATGCCCAACACGCGTCCATCGGCTACCGCAGCCGCGGATCGTCTTCACGTAAGATCACTCGCTGTACGCAGCGATGCGGGAGTTGCCAGAGGCCGCGCCGATATCGGCGCGCGTGTCGCTCGACTCCTCGGAACTGATTCGTCAAACGGCAGGGATAGTCGCGATCGGCGGTCGCGTAACCGACACGGACGAGTTCGCGGTTGAGAAGCCAATTGCAAGACAACCACACGTAAGCGAGCGTCCGTCCGTAGTGGTCTTGATGGTTGGTGATGATCGTCGCCGGATCGAAGCTCAGACGAACCAAGCAGCCTTCAACCGTGACGGCGGACCCAGTCGGCGACTTCGGGTCCAAGAGGCTCGTTCATCTCGGGACAGTCGATGCCGATGAGCCGAATCCGCTCGCATCGGTCAAGCTCGAGCGTGTCGCCGTCGACTACCCGCACCACTGGCCGGCGATCGGTGCGCCGCCACAGTGATGGTGACGATGATGCGTTGTCCAGCCGGCTCACAACGACATGCCAGAGCAAGCGGCATGCCCTTTGCCGTCTCGCCCGTAGCGATGAGCGCCGCGTGATCTGCGTGAGACCAAGCGATACAATCGCCACAAGACTGGCGATTTTCCGACAGCGGACGCGGTTCAACGCACCGCTCATTCATACTTCGGTAAGGATCATCATGTGCTCGTGCGAGTCTTGTTTGGTTACTCCACAGACCGCCCCCGCTTCTCAGTGCCTTGATTATCAACTCGTCTTTTCGTTCCAAGTAGGCCGCAGGCGCGCCGAGGCACTTGCGCGCTTCGGGCTGGTCGCTTGAGCTGACACCTCACCACGGTCTTGCTCCGGTTCTTGTGTTGATGTGGTCGGCGATCACCTCATCGAACTTCCTTGGGAATTGGTCGGTGAAGCTGCGCCAACGCTTCGCCTTGGGTTTGGTCACGGCTGTTGCGGTGCCGTGCGCAATCCGATTCCGGGCGTTGATGATCGCGTCGAGCGTGGTGCGGACCGAAGCGTTGTTACACTTCTGCCAGCAAAGTTTTGGGGATTGCATGACCCACGGAATGCCGAGGTTGAAATACAGCATATCAACCTTGAAGACGCTTGCGTTGTTGAGCCGTTCGCTAGTGTTCTTCTTGAGTGTCTTTCTATCGTCGGCGGACGCAGCCGCGAAGACGAGGTCAACTCCCGCGTCGAACAACTCCTCGACATACGCCTCAAGGGCGGCGGCCAACATAACAGTACCGGCGCGGAGCAAGGCCGCGCCCTTTCGCTGGGCGGGTTTTCCGGCACCCCTCGGGCAAAAGTGGTCGCGTGCCGCGAGAATCTCGTCGAAGTCAGCGAGGCGCTTAGCGAGGGTGGTCGCGGCTTGGGACGGCATGATTTCGGCGATATGCTTGAGAGGGCGCGAGCCTAAGCTATAGCCTGCGTACCGTGAACGGAGCAAACCGAGCGCCGCGAGCACGCATGCTTCGCCAGGGGCCTTCACGACAATCCCGGTCCGCTGCGGCTGACGACGTGCATCGGGCTGTCCGAGTTTTGTCCGAGTACTCCATCCCAAACGCGCCTACTTGGTCCGACGGCTGGAGGCGTCGGTGCCGGAATTCTCAGGATCTTTTCGTTCTGAGTCGGCTGCTGTCGCGCCCGGGTCCGGACTCATAATCCCTAGGTCCGTGGTTCGATTCCACGCGCCGCCATCTTCACTCCGAGCACGAGATACCCTCACACACACCGAAGCCGCCAGTTCGATGATCGCGCCGGCCGCGCACCTCGGGTGGCGGTCGGAGGTGTATTGGGCGCCGCGCCAGTGTCAGCGACGGATCGCAGCCGGGCAGCCGTTCTGAGCGTTGTTCACCGCCAGGAGGATCTCCTCGATCGTGGCCGTACCGCTCCGATCGGCGTCGGCGGCGGGGCATGCTGTCAGTGGCTGTTGGTCGAGGGCGATGTTGACCATGATGAGAAGGTCGTCGATGGTCACGCCGTCCACGTTGTCGCAATCGCCCACACAGAGTGGCGGGGCGGCCGTCACCGTTGGGTTCGGGGTGAGTGTCGGCGTGACCGTGGCATTGGCGCTTTCTGTCGTGGTCGGGCTGTGAGTCGGAGCCGCCGTCGGGTTTCCCGTCGGCGTCACGCTGCCGGTAGCCGTTACGGTTGCCGAGGATATGTTGGTGGCCGTCGACGACGCGCTGGGCGTCGGACTGAGTGTTCCGGTGCGCGTGGAGGTGGGCGTCGGCGAATGGGTGGGCACCTTGGTGACTGTGGACGAGGGAGTTGTTGTCGGGCTGGCCGTGATCGATGGCGTTGCGGTCGGTGTCACGGTTTCTGAATGTGTCGGCGTGTTGGTGGCCGTCGACGTCGCGGTTGTCGTCGGACTCGGCGATGCAGAGGGCGCGGCGGTCAGCCCCGGTGTGGCGGTTGTCGTTGGACTGAACAATGCAGTTGGCACGCCCGTGACCCCCGCCGTCGCGGTCCTCGATGGAGTCCTTGTAGGAGTCGCCGTCCCCTGCGACGTCGGGGTGCGGGTCGGGGAGGGCGTAAAGTTTCCGGTTTCAACCGATCCGACTTCACAGAAGTTCCCTTGCGGCCGCGACGCGCCACGTTGGTCGGTGGCAGGGCACCCGGTATTCGTCCCGTTACCAATCGCAGCGCTGCCCGGTCCGGGGAGATGCGTTCTCGTAAAGCCCCCGTTGTCAGCGAGAGGACCGAGTACCAGGTTCACGTTGTTGCGGAACGCGCCAAAGTTGCACGTGTTGTCGTCTGAAAGATTGAATTCGGAACTGTCTGGGGGTTCGAGGCGAAACTCACAATTGCGGCCCGTTGCGCCGGCGGCGAATATGACGTTCTTCATACGGAGATGAGGGCTGGGACCACCACCGCCATTGAAGATGCCGCCCACCTGGCCGTTGCCGCCGGTGTTGCCGGCTACCGTCACGTTGGTGAGGGTCATCGTGCCACGCGAGTTGTAAATGCCGCCGCCGCTGCTCGAGGCCGTATTGCCCGAGAATGTCACGTTGGTGAATGTGTGCGTGCCAAGAAAGGTGTGGTAGCCCGCACCATAAAATGCCGAGTTGCCCGATAGCGTGACGATGCTCATCACCACCTCTCCCGCGAAGGTGGTAATGGCGCCGCCTTGTTGGCCCGAATTGCCGGACAGCGTGACGTTGGTGAGGTACGCCGTGCTGATATCGATATCAATCGCACCGCCGTCGCGGCTTGCGGTGTTGCCGGTAATGTTGGTGTTGTCGATGAACAAACGCGAGCCGGAGCGCGCATTCACCGCGCCGCCCATCCGCGCCTCGTTTTGAGAGAGGGTGGAGGAGGTCACCGTTGCGGTCGCGCCGTCGGTCACGAGCAGCGCGCCGCCAAGGCCAGCGTCGATCGCGGTGTTCGTGGCCAGGTTGTGATCGAAGGTGGTGGTGAAAATGTTCGTCTGATTGATGGAAGATGTGGCATAGATCGCGCCACCGTTGCCCGCTTCGTTGTTGCGAAAGGTGGTAGTGTTCATGACGAGGTGACTACTCGTGAAAATAGCCCCGCCACTCCAGTCGATAGTGGTCGCGTTGTTGCGGAAGGTGCTGTTGCTGATGCTGATCGTATCCAGGTTGTAGATGGCGCCGCCGTCGCCACTGTTGCTGAAGCCTTTCTCGATAATGATGTTGTGCAGCTCCAACCGTGCGCCAAGGTTGACGATGAACAAACGCCGCGCATTGTCGCCGCTCAGCGCAATCTTGCCCCCGCCGTCAATCGTGGTGAAGGCGCTAATCGTCTTGGTGCTGCTCAAGACGATGGTGGCTGTACCGCAGTCGAAAGTGATGGTGCCGCCTCCGACCAGCTTGTTGGAAAAGTCGGTGTCGTTGTTGCACTGTGTGACGACGCCGCCCGCGTGTGCGTCTGTGGTCATGAAGAGGGCGAATACGTTCGCTGCCAGAATCAACCCCCCAAGGGGCATGCGTGGGCGAATCATGGGTCGGCCTCGTCTGTTTGAATCAGCCCGGGCGTGATCCTGTCAATCGATCTTGCAGAAACCGCGAGCCAAGGGAAGTCGGCCGATCCACTCGGCCGCTACGGGCGGGACGTCGTCCTCCCGCCGGACGGCGAGCGGCCGAGCGGGTTAGTAAGATGCGCGTACCTACACCAAAGCTGAGATCAATCAACTCGAATTTTCGCATGGGCACGCGAACGCCGCGGCGTGAACCCTGCTGCGCTGACCAGCAATGCGGTCCCGACGCCCAGATCCCCAGCCGCGTCAGAGCTCATATCGCGCGACTCTCGACGGCGAATCCGTCCTTGGAAGCCGCAGTCTTCTCGAAGTATGAACGACCTGCGCCTGCAGGACCAAGCAGCCAGGCGCCTGCGGCGGAGATGTCGAGACACACAAATAGCGCGACCTTCAGTGCAACTTGTGCGGTGTCGCGAGACGACCAATTTCGGAGTATCGAAAGGTCCGTGCTCGACGCAGCCGATGTCGCTCGGGTCGAAGACACCGAAAATGTTCGGGAGGTCCTGGAGTGAGGGGTTTGACGCGATTCGCGGTGCGCGCGCTCCCGGCGCCGCTCGTCCGGCGCCTCCGGCAGGCGTATCGCAGGGTAGCGTTTCCCGGTGGGTACTTTCGGAGCATCACGCTCAGCGACGACGAGATTCATACGCACGCCTACGAGTCCTACCTCTACGGCAGCCGCGATGCCTGGCGAGGCCACGGTGCCTTCCAACTGTTCTTTCTAAAGGCGATGGGGTTGCGGCCTTCTCACACCTTGCTCGATATTGGGTGTGGACCCCTGCGCGGTGGGATCCACGTCATCGCCTACCTCGACCGCGGTCACTACTGTGGCATCGACGTCAACGAGTCCTTCATCCGTGCGGCGGAACAACGCATTCGCGCCGAGGCGCTTTCCAGCAAGGAGCCTGCGCTCCGCGTGATCGACGACTTTGCCTTTGAGCAGGTCTCGGGCCAATTCGATTTCGCGCTCGCCTTCTCCGTATTGAACCACTGCAACGCGGAGCAACGGTGGCATTTCTTGAGCCGCGTGCCGGACCGCCTGAAGACCGATGCGCGGCTCTACGTTAGTCACGCAGATTGGTTCGCGCACGACACCTTGGCTGGTACGCGGCTCGTTCTGAGCCGCCGCTTTGCGGGCGCGCCGGATGTCAACCCGAACCTACGCATGGCCGATTGGGCGTGGCCGGATAAGCGCCCCGCGGTGTTTCCAATTCTCGAGCTGCGCCGGGCGCTGTAGAGAACCGCCGCATCGACGGCTTCGTGTTCCGGGCGCTCTATGGTACTGGCGCATGCATGAATAACGTCCGACCCACGGTGTGTGTGGTTGTCGTGTCGGACTATGGAGGCGGCTCTGCCGCCGACTGGAACTATCTTCGCCATACACTCGGGGCGCTGACCTCGCAGTCCTTCACGGAGGGCGTCGAGGTGATTCTCGTCGACGCGACTCCGCCCGGGCAGGAGATGCCAGCCGACCTGACGACGATCGTGCCGTCGATGCGGGTGATGCAGGATCGCACCCAGAGCGGGCGGGATCTGGTCAACCGTGCTGCACGTGCTTGCTCGGCGGATCTCGTCGCGTTGCTGGACGCCGACTGTGTGCCGGCGCCCGGGTGGCTTGCGGCTGCGGTCGAAGCCATGCGCCTGCACGCGGATGCGGCGGTGGTCAGTGGGGTCACGGCGTATCCGGACAAGAACTTCACGTACCGCGTCCTCGGTCTGCTGTTGCGCTCGTTCGTGGACCCGGGCCGAGCCGGTCGCACCCGCTTCATCACCACCAACAACGCAGTCTTCCGCCGCGACGTGCTCGTGGCGCACCCGATTCCGCCCGTCGAGCCTCGCCATCTTGCATATCGCCTGCAGACCGAATCGATTCGTGGAGCGGGTGGCGGGCTGTATTTCGAGCCGGGTATGCGCGTCACGCATCGCTTCGATGGGTGGTCGGCGGAACGCCACATCCGGCGACGCGTCGGCTACCGGGCGATTCGGCTTCGGCAGCTGGACCGGAGGGCGCCGCACGCGTGGGTGATTCGCTTCGGCGTCTTCTCGATCCCTCTCATCGTTGCGGGCCGCACGCTCGACAGCTGGCAGGACTGCGTGCGTGCCGGACATCACTATGGCTTGCGCTGGTTCGAGTTTCCGATGGTGTTTGCGATCGCCGTTGCCGTACACGTGCTCGAGGTGGGCGGAATGATGGCGGCGTTCACCGCAGGGCGCACCGAGCATCGACGCGTTCAGGCAGCCCGCGATGCCGGCCACCAATCGAGCTGAATGAGGATCAACCAGTGGACTTCCGGGTCCGCGCCGCTGCGACGGAATACTTCGGATACCATGTGGAGTCGGCGCCTTCTCCGGTTCGTTCGGTGATGGCATCAATGAGATACGGCTTGCCGTCGCGGGTGGTGCGGGTCGCTCTCTGCAGAGCCGCCTTGAGCTGATCGAGGCTTTCGACCACTTCACCCTTCACACCGAACCCCGCCGCCACCTTCGCGAAATCGACGTTGGGATCGCCGAGGTAACAGGTCATGTCCTTTCCGGTTTGGGCCTGTCTGCCTTTGCGTCCGAGAATCGTATCGCGCGGGCTGTTATAGCTGCGGTTGTTGTAGATCACGATGATCACCGGCACTTCGTAGCGAACCATCGTCCAGAGGGTCTCGATTTGCGCGAACAGGAAACCGCCGTCGCCCTGCAACGCCACCACCTGACGATCCGGCTGAGCGAGCTTCACTCCGAGGGCGGCACCGACGCCCCAACCCAGCGCGCCACCGGTCGTCTTTCCAATGCGGCTCATTCCACCGGGCGCAAAGGTGAACTGGCTCAACGCAACATTCTCTTGAAGATCCGCTCCCCCATACTGTGTCAGCTCGGGGACGATGATCGCGTCCTCCTCCAAAACCTGGATGAGCTCGGCGCTCACGCGTTCGGCGCTCAACGGGTTATGATCCCATCGCTCACGGATGATGCGGGCACGTTGGGCGCGAACGAAGTCCGCGACGGCTTTCGTCGAGGTGAAACGTTCATCTCGCATGCGGTCGAGCCTGTCCCGGGCTGCGACCGCATTGATTGCCGCCAGCAAATCCGAGGCTGCTTCTTTGACATCGGCGACGATCCCCACGTCGGTTGGCACGACCCGGCCGATACTGTCCGGGTCGACGCTGATGTGTATGACCTTCGCGCCATTCGGGATCATGCCCCCTTCGTGGGGGATTCGGGCGCCCACGCTCAGGATGAGATCGGCATTCGCCGAATAGGCCGATGATCCTCTGTAGTCACCGATGAAGAGCGGATGGTTCGTCGGGAAGTCATCGAACAACCTCTCCGCCTGCGTCACGGGTATGGACAACCGTTCCGCCAGCGTCACCACTTCGAGCTTCCCCTCGGACTCGGTCACCTCAGGTCCGACGAGAATGACGGGGCGTTGTGACTCGACGAGAAGCCGCGCAGCTTCTTCCAGGAGCCGTGGGCTCGCTTTGACCGCCGGTTTGATCAAGAACCGACCGTGATCCACGATGACCGCACTGGCGCGCTCTGCGAGGACGTCCTCAGGAAAGGCCAGTGCGACCGGCCCGGCGGGAGGGGTGGAGGCGATCTTGAATGCACGCCGTGTGATCTCCGGGATGCGCGCGGCGCCGTTGATACTCCACCGCCAACGCGTGAAACTCGACGACGGGGCGAGGAAGTCGTCCCATTCCTGCAGTGCATCGCGGCCGCCATGAACTGTAGTCGGCTCTCGTTGTGAGCCGATGACCAGCGGTGTGCGATCCCTCCACGCGTTGTACATGTTGTTTAGGGTGTTCGGGAAGCCGACACTGTCGCTCATCGTGAAGGCTATCTTGCCGGACGCCAACGCGTAGCCCTGGGCGATGGCGATCATTTGGCCTTCTTGCGGAACGGTGACGACCTGAAGATCCGACCGATCGACCAGCGCGTCGAATATGGGGGAATTTCCCGAGCTGTTGCAGTTGAAAATGAACCGCACGCCGGCAGCGCGCAGTTGCTCTACCAGCAACAGTCCTCCGGTTCCTTGCGCCACGCTCGAAGGCGCGGCCTCTGCCGCCTCAGCAGTGGCCCCGAGGTCGAGGAGGGGGCTCAATGAATCGAGAATCGAGCCGACTGCCGCTATACTGAATCCCCATCCCGCCAGACGCTTCGCGAATCCGCGGCGTGACAACCGCTTGTTCAGGTAGTTGTCGACCAATTCTCTGACTATCTTCGAGCTCATACGGTCTGCGGTGCGAGATGGCAATGCCCAGTCTCGAATGAGAACCGTCGATGCGATCCTCGCTTTATGATCTCAAACGCAAATTGCCAAGTGTGCCGCATGCGGGCATTTGCATTGGTGCTGCCGTCTCGCAAAAACCGGTTGCGGAGGTACGGGTCGCGCGTGTAACCTTTGGGTATGCAGAAAGGGTACGAGTTCGATCGGCAGAGGCACGCATCGCTTGTGTCACGGCTCGTTGAGAGCGGGACGTGCTGTCGATTCCGCCCCGTAAGTCGTACCGCAAAGACTGGGCCGAGACCACACCCGTGGGATCGAACCGGCGGGGAGATGCGGCTCCTCCCCCTGCCAATATTCTCTCCTGCGTTGACACGATGGGATTGAGGCTTAGCCGGCGAGAATTCTTGGTGATCGGCGGCAGCGTGGCGGTTGCCGCATTAGCCGGTCCTCTGTCGCGAGCCTCTCGTGCCGGGGTCGGTTCGGCGCAGGGTCATGTGATCTTCCGCCTGTCGTCGCGGGGGCAGCGCGGATCGCGAGCTGCCAAGCTCCACAACGCCAATATGCGTTTTGTCACCGCAGCCGCTGCCGATATTCACCGTGCCCATCCGGGCGATCACTCGCGGATCGTTCAGCTCACGATAAACGATGCAACGTTCCAGCGTCTCTTCCCCTCGCCGAACATCGAGGTTGCCGATTTGCGGAAAGTCACGCTGGGTTGCATCGGCGACTGCGACCGCGACACCCACGTCACGATCGATGAGATCCTGGGGATGGTCAACAATGCGCTCGGCAATCCCGAGGTCCCGGTGTGCGGTCGCGGCGACCTCAATCGCGACGGACAGATCACGATCGAGGAAATCCTCACTGCCGTGAACAACGCCCAGCAGGGGTGCGGCTGATTCGGAAGAGCCCGGAACCGAGAGCTCAGAGCCCCCGGAACCCACAACAAGGACCACGCCGGCTCGCTCGACTGGCCGACGGTTTAGAGTCTTTCGCCCACAGATACGATTGAGAACCTGCGCATACGTGCCGGCGTGACGACTGCCGTCGTTACGGTCGCACACACTTGCAGGTGTCGCAGACCTTGCCCGGCTTGCACATCGGGAGGCCGGGCTCGCCGCAGCGCTCGCCGCGATGGATCATGCCGTCACCACAATGCACCTCGCGGCAGAGGAGGCGGGTGAATCTGTTGTTCCGCTCGCAGTCGAGCAGCCGCGTCACGCACACGTCCCCAATGACGATGCTCTGACGAGCACGGCGCGTCCCGCTCGCCAGTGTCGGGGTGCCGATCACGGCGTTTTCGATCTTGAGGGTCTCCCGGATGAGGAACGTAAAGCCGAGGTTCCGCAAGAAGCGGGCAAAGCGCCAGCCCGGTGCTCCGACAATGTCTGGGTCCGATGAACGCAGCCGGAACGCCCACATCTTGTCTTGTCCCTGCGAATTGGCACGTGGCACAAAGCACTGAGCGCCCGGGCAATTGACCGGGTCGAGCACCGCATCGTAGAGCTCGACGCTCTGATTGGCGCCGTCGTTCTGGTTCAGGATCATCCTGACGATTTCGGTATCCGGGTCGATCGTGTGCCCGTCGGTCAGATTGAAGCGGTCGCGCACGATCCAGCGATCGAAGACGCCGTCAGCCGGGTGTGAGTCGCGAATCGTCGTCCGTCGTATCGACGGATTGGCAATCACGTTGACCGAGCCGAGCTGGCCACAGGCGGCCGGCAGCGGCACGCACGGCGCCGGCTCGATCTGACACGCGTGCGAGCAGCAGTCCGCGTCCTGCCGGTTGCCATCATCGCAGAGCTCGTCCCCCTCCACACCGCCGTTGCCGCAGCAGCCTTCGCCCACCGGGCACTCTGCGGCGCTCGTGCAGCAGGCTTGGCTACCGGTGCAGCGCCCCAAGATCTGACAGGTGTCGCTGCAGCTCGTTTCGCAACACTGGCTCGGGAGGCAGTTGGCCACGCCCAGATCGCACGCTTCTCCCATCTCGAGGATTTGGTTGCCACAGACCTGCGCTCGAACCACTGCGGGACTCACGAGGAGGCCAGAGAGAAGCACGGCGAGCGTAGCGCCGACGGCCATCGCCAGATTCTGAAACTGGTGTCGGTAACACGTGCCTGGATGCGTGCCCACGTACGTCATGTTCTGTGCTCCGCGGCTCGTCGATTCGGGCATCAGCATGCTCTATGGGATCGGTATGCAGCGGCACGTGTCACAAGATTTTCCTGCGGCACATACCGGCAACCCCGGCTCGCCGCACTGCTCACGCCGGTCGATGATCCCGTTGATGCAGTGTGCCGGTCGGCATTTGAAGCGTTTGAACGAATTGTTCGGCTCACAATCGAACAGCCGTGTGACACATACATCCCCTATGACAATCGTCTGTCGCACACGGCGCGCACCCGTGTTGAGCTGCGGTTGAAGGATCGTTGCATTCTTGCCCTTCTGTCGGAACGAGATGAGGCTCAGCAGGCCAGTGCTCCGGCGGAAGCGGCTTTGGCGCCAGCCGGGCGCTCCCATGATGTCCGGCTGGGAGCGCTTTAGACGGAACAGCCACCCGACGTCCTGCCCTTGGACGTTGGTGCGAGCCTTGTAGCACTGCCCGGTGGGAAGGATGAGACAGTTCAGCGGGTCGAGGATCGGGTGGTAGATCTCGAGACTCTGGTTCATCCCGTTGTTCTGGTTCAGAACGAAGTGAACAACTTCGGTGTCTGGATCGACATCGACCCCGTCAGGCAGGTCGAATTCGCCAATCGAAGACCAGCGGTCGAGTACCATATCGGCCGGCGGGCTATCCTGCAGTACGGCATTTTTGAGCGTCGGGTTGTCGATCACCCGGATGGCGCTTCCCAAACACACATCCGGTAAAGGCACACACGGCCCCGGTTCAATCTGGCAGATGGACGAGCAGCAATCGCCATTGCGCTGATTACCGTCGTCGCACTGCTCGTTGCCCTCGAGGGTACCATTACCACAGCAGCCCTGACCCATTGGGCATTCCACGTCGCTCGTGCAGCACGCCAGATTGCCCGTGCAGTGGCCGATGATCTGGCAGTTGCTGTTGCAGTTCGAGCTGCAACACACCGAGGGTGGACAATTCCCCGCCCCGAGGTCGCACTGCTCGCCGGGATCGACCGTGCCGTTGCCGCAGAGGGTCGGCGTGGCAGTTGGGGTGTTGGTGGCTGTGGCGGTGGCACCTCCGGTCGGCGTTTCCGTACCGGTTGCCGTGTTGGTTGGTGTGCCGGTGGCGGTCGCGGTCGGCGCGTTGGTGGCCGTCTCGGTGGGCGTGCCCGTCGGTGTCTGCGTTGCAACGCCGGTGGGGGTCGCCGTGGACGTTTCGGTGGGTGTCTGCGTGCTTGTCGAGGTGCCGGTCGCGGTCGGCGTCGCCGTGTCGACCGGCGTATTCGTGGGCGTGGCGGTCGGCGCGCCAGTCGGCGTCTCGGTCGCCGTGTTGGTGGCGGTCGCAGTCGACGTGTTGGTTGCCGTCGCCGTCGCGGTCTGCGTCGCGGTGTGAGTGCCCGTGGACGTGCTTGTCGCCGTTCGCGTCGGCGTTTCTGTCGATGTGCTCGTGGCCGATGTGGTGGGTGTCTGCGTCGGTGTGAAGGTAAAGATCGGCGTCAAGGTCGCCGTCTCAGTTGCGGTATTGGTTGCGGTCCTGGTTGGCGTGCTGGTGGAT
>Ga0187892_10004810_pt1 | contig 22133 bp, 20 predicted proteins | sample MA1701073metaG_FD_139345 | JGI IMG/M metagenome (GOLD analysis project Ga0187892, IMG submission 139345) | Bio-ooze microbial communities from a basaltic lava cave in the Kipuka Kanohina Cave System on the Island of Hawaii, USA - MA170107-3 metaG ... | reverse complement strand
GGCAACCTGAAACCGACCATTGGCGGCCATGGCCTGCTCGCCGAGCCAGACAAACAGCTCGGCCGCCTCATAAGCTAGCTCCTTATTGTCGGTCATGATCCGAATTTCGGGCGCCGCGCTCATCTGCTCACCTTATTCTCCGCCTTCCCGTGCGTGCCTTCCTGTTCCTATGGGTCCTGCGGCGACGAGTGCTTCCTCGCTCGCGAGGCACTCGTGCCAATGCGCTGATTGTGGAGATCGGTTGCTGGCCGAGGCGCACTGCCACAACCGCACGTTGGTGCATTTGAAGGGATTGAAAGTCTCCCACAGCCTGGGCCTGGGCCAGGGTGCCAAAGGTGTAGGGCGCGCCAGGAACTCTCATGTCAGGGGTCATGTGCTCGATCAGTTGAAGAAACAGACCTGTGTTTGGCCCACCTTTGTGGAGCTGCCCTGTTGAGTGGAGGTACCGCGGTCCATACCCAGTGGTCGTGGGGAGGTGGTGTCTGACCAGCATCGACTGCCGGAGCGCCTTGATGGCTTCATCGGCCTGACGCGACGGTGCCATATAGGCCAAGATCGCGAGATACCGGCCTGGCGCCGCCTTCGCGAGCAGGTCGGCGAGTGCGCCGTCCCTTGAGGCAACTTGCTTGTGAGACAAGCGTCCCCGCGCACGAACTTCCTCGAGAATCCGGTTCGTGTTCTCCTTACTCTCCTGCACATTGGGCTGATCGAAGGGATTGATGCCGAGAAAATGCCCTGCCACGGCTGTCGCAAATTCCCAGAGGAAAAACTCAGCGGCCAGATCGTAGCGGTCGCGGAGCCTCAACCCAATGACCGGCTGCCCGGCCCGCTCAAGCACCTTGACATGCTGATCTCCTCTGACGTTTGCGTCGCCGTCCAACCGGAGATAGACGAAGAGGCGGTCCTTCCCATAGACAGACGGCACACCCATCGGTTCCCCCGCGATGGGAATCAGACCCCTACCTTCCTTGCCGGTGCTTTCGGCCAGTAATTGCTCCACCCATAACCCGAAGCTCGCGACCTTCGGTGAGGTAATCACTGTAATCTTGTCCCGGCCAGCGCGACCGAGGATCCCCATTGCAGCCCCAAGGCAGGCTCCTGGGTTGTTCTCCAGCAACACGGTGGGGCGACAGGCCTCTGCCATCTCGATTCCTCGATCAACCAGCGTCTTCAGATCGTGGCCGAGAAGGGCCATTGGCACCAACCCGAAATAGGACAGCACGGAGTAGCGCCCTCCGATATCTGGTGGATTGAGAAAAGTGGTCCTGAAGCGACGCTCGCGCGCCAGGGAGGCGAGCCCTGTGTCCGGATCGGTGATGGCAATGAATTGGGTTCCGCCTGTATTCCCGCGCGCACGGGCCACGAGGTTCCAGAAATGAGAGAACAGCGACAGCACTTCAATCGTCCCGCCAGATTTACTGGCCAGGATGAACAATGTGCGGGCGGGGTGGATGGACTGGGTGACCTCGCGCACGGCGCCAGGAACGGTGGAGTCCAGGACCCACAGGCGAGGATACCCGCGTGTAGATCCAAAGGTGCAACGCAGGACTTCCGGGCCAAGGCTGCTCCCACCCATGCCGAGCAGGACCACGTGACGGAATCCGGCAGCACGCATGGATTGAGCAAACGCACGAAGCGATCCTACCTGTTCGCGCATCTGTTCCGCCACCTTGAGCCAGCCGAGCCGATTCGCAATTTCAGTTGGCTCCGGCTTCCACAGGGTATGGTCTTTGGCCCACAGGCGAGCGACGACACGCGTGCTCGCCATCTCCTTCAGGGCCGCCTCCACCATGGCCTGCAAGCTTCCCAAATTCGCGCTGATCCTCGTCGCCAGCACCATTCACCCCGCGCGTCAGAATCAGCGCGTATCTTAGGTCGGCGGCCAGCAAAAGGCAAACAGCTCTCGAGGCCGGCCGGGCTTTCTCACTCACTGAGGCGGCGTTCGTCTGATCAGAAGCGGCATACCGTCGGTGACGGACCAGGCAAGCGATTGAGCGGCCTCAACGGAAAGGGTGAGACGAAGGTAGGGGCTGGCGGCTTTCTCATCGGTTGCTGCAGTGGAACGGATCCAGGACGCAATCTTTGTCCAGGAGTCCCTCATGAGGCTCTTTGCCCAGAGCCATGGCCGCTCCTGAACCGGTGGAGCGACCGTGACGGCGAGTGTGGGATCAAAGAGAAGTTCGTAGGCTGCCGGCATGTCTTTGAGCTCGATGGGGTCTTGGGCAGGATCGTCTGGCGGGGCAGCTTTCGGACGGACTACCTGCGGTCTCGCACGCAGGCGAAACACTCCGGTCATCGCTCGTTCCTCTACAGCCTGCCAGGCCGTGATCGGAAGTCGGCGCAGCTCGACCCCACGCCCCTTGATGGCGATGACATGATCAGGCAAGTCCAGCAACAGGTAAATCTGAGGGCGGGCAGCCAGTTTAATTTCTTCTTCTAGGATCTGGTTTGCCTCCCGTAGCACGTCCGGATCGCCGGCCTGACCGCCGCTTTGAGAAGCAAGCCCTGAGACTGATAGAGGGGCAGCCCAAGTCAAGGCCCCCAGGACTATGGCCCAGATGACTCTCATCTTGTCTGTGTCGTCAGGGAAACGGTGCAGGAATCAGAAGATCATGACTTGAGTACCGATCTTCGACAATTGGTACACCCTCTGGAGGTCGTCGTCGTTCAAGCGGATGCAACCGTGAGTCACGTTCTTGCCCAGAAGCCTGTCGTACAGCGTCCCGTGAATGAAATAGCCTTTGCCGAACCCCAGGGCGTAGTCTCCGAGCACATCTGACTCAAAGCGCTGCTCCGGATCGGTGGGCACGCCCAATCCCTCTTCGAGAAAGGCCCAGTCCGGTTTGACCCAGATAGGATTCGTGAGCTTTGACTGGATCGTGAACTCACCCCGAGGCGTGTCGAAGATCCACCTGGTACCAGGACGCTCGGGATCGTTGAGGATCGTTCCACTACCGGTCGAAGCAAGGGCCGTCAACAAGACTTCCTGATGACGGCTCACATAGAGCCGATTGTGCGCCGTGTCCACGACAATATAGTGATCGGCGGGCGCCTGCTGGGCCAGTTGGTGTTGCAGGGCGACATGACGCGCCAGCAGTCGCGAGAACTCAGACGCATCGGTCCGTTTGTGCGGTTCCAGGCCGGCCGCGCTGCCCTCCGCCTTAGAGAACCCTCTGAGGTGAGAAGCGGGAAGCAAGAAGACACCGATGAGCACGAAGACAGAGAGAGGCGGAGAGAACTTCACAGACGTTTAACCTTCTTCGGACTGTTCTAGGTCCGCCAATGCAAGTGACACAGGATTGGATACTTTGAGAGCGCCGACGATGGTCACCGGAGTGCCGACTTCAACCTGCGCGAACAACTTGTCCACCTGGCGGTTGTCGAGCATGATACAACCCAGCGTCTGGCTCATGGGCAGGTCGTTCTCTCCGTGAATTTCGATCTGCCCTCCAATGAAGGCTTCAGCCGGGATGGCTCCAGCTTTGCGGGCCTTATGAAAGCGCCTTCGGTCTTCGGCATTGGGGTAATCCAGCAGCAAGGCCCGATAAAACTGAGTCTGGCCTCGGTCACGCTTCCTCACAACACGGTACTGGCCTTCCGGAGTCGCCCCATCTCCCTGGTAGCGCTTTTCCAAAATGCCGTTGTAGCCGAGCCGGACCGGATAGGAGACAACCGGGCGACCACTCCGGTAAATGGTCAGACGGCGATCGGCTTTATTCACCAGGATCGCAGTAGCTCGATTGGCACGCGACCAGGCGATAGTGCGGCTCGCCATTTGGCGCCAAGCCCCAACCAGGCGCTCATCAGCATACCGACCAAGTTCCGTGTTCAGCAAGGCCGTTTGAGCTACCATGAGCGTGGAAGCCTGGTCGGTCGCCTGTAGTGAGCGGGCAAACAATCCCTGCTCCAAGAAGGAGCGTGCTTGTCTGACCAACAGCTCAGTCTCGATCGGTCTCTGCCCAAGCACCAGGCGACTTTCCATCTCATCGACACGGCTATTAAAGACGCGCAGTCGTCGTTCCAGCAAGGTCAGCCGCGCCTCAGCATCGCGACGGTCCTCTTCCTTCCTCTGCGTCGCGACAGCCATGGCCTTTTCGCCTTCCTCTTGAACCTTTTGGAGATCTGTCGCGAGTGGATTCGGTTCCCAGGGCCACCGGATCACATCTTCTTCGGCAAGCATCCGTCCTCTGAGGGCTGCCCAGTCTTGAACGAAGCGCGCGTATTCTGTCGGGGCGAACTCCGCTCCCCGGATCGCCACGAGATCGCGGTCGAGGCTCTCCACTGCTTCGAGGAGTTCAGGAGGCGCCGTCTGCAGGCAGCCGGACAGGCTGCCGAGCAGCAGGATCACCATCGAACAGCGGGACAGGAAGACTCTGGTTGGGGCGGGCATCGAGATCCTAATTTTCAACGGTCATTTCTTTACCTGTTTGCCCTTCTGGGCCTTGGCAGCACCAACTTTGGTCATGGCACGCTGGATTTCTGCTTGGACGGCCTGGCTCTTCTCCTGGATGGCCTTGGCTTTGGTCTGTGCCGCCTGATAGTCGCCCGCGTCCAGAGCTGTCTGGACCTCGGAGAGGGACGCGGTTAATCCTTGCGCGTCAGCTTTGATCGCCTGGAGCGCAGCCCGATCTTTCCCGACCGGCGCCTTTTTAACCAGTTCCTGCGTGGTCTTCACTGCCTCCTGCGCTGCTTGCTGGGCTTGAAGGGCTGCTGCCTTAGCTTCTTCCTTCTTTTTGGCAGCTTCGGTGCTCACTCGCACTGCATCGGTTTCTACGGTGGCAAGCAACTGCTCGGCTTTTCCGTAATCGCGCAGCAAAGCCAATTTGGCATCCTGTTCTGCGATCTCTTTCTTCGCCGTCGTCAGCATGCCTTCCAGTTTAGCAAAATCCTCTGCCAAATAGGTGGACGCACCGGCCACTCCCGCCTCATTGACCGCCTTGTCAGCAACCGCGAGCTTGTCAGTCGGAGGCTTCGCGCAGCCCACGGTAAGCGCTAGGGCCGAAACCACCATCAAACACATGAATGATTGCTTCATCCCGTATCTCCTTACTGGTCGAGCGTCAGTCTCGCGACAATGTGCAGGATCACGGCAGGACGACATGTTGATTTTGGAAACACCTACGACAGACCGGCAACCCCTTCAATTGGGGAGAGGCCAACCGAAGGGGGGCCAGTCTGCTCAAGAAGGCCTGGGCTAGTCCTTCTTTTTGGCTTTCTTTTTCGCGGCTTTTTTCTCCGCCTTCTTCTCCATGCCCTTATGCTCGCCCATGTCCTTTTTCTCCTCAGGCGCCGCAGCAGGGGCTGCAGCCGGAGCAGCGGGGGCAGCAGGGGCTTGGGCTTGGACGAATGTCACCGTGCCGAAGGTCATCGCTATGACCAATGCCATCAGTGCTACGAAGGGTTTTCTCATCCTGTTTTCACCTCCTTTCGGTATGGTCTCGCCTGAACAAGGCGCAGGCATTTCACCACAACGGATGTAATTGAGCAAGCGTAGTGCCAGGCAGCGAGGTTCTAGGAAGGTCTTGTGTCTCAGCAAGTTTACGACATTCATGCGATGGTAAAAGCCAAGGTCATGTGGCAGATTGGCTCGGGATACACAAAACCGCCTCACACCGAGTTGACCAGGCCGTTCGTGACAGGCCTGCGAACAGTACTGATTTGACATCTTTCGTACCAGTCCGGAATGAAACGGTCTGAGCCATCATCAGGCTTGCGGCAGAGTCTAAAAGCCTACCGTCGTGTGATTGACACACCGATGGACGGCTCATATAATGCTGCGCCTTGTGGGCTGGATTAGGATGAAGGAGAGTCGCGATGTCAACTACCTTTAGAGAACCGTCGAATTTGAAAAGAAAAAGAGATCACGGGTTCAGGAAACGTATGAGCACGAAGGGCGGTCGGAAGGTCTTGGCCCGCCGGAGAGCCAAAGGGCGGGTGCGGCTTACTGTGTGAGCGACGTTGCCGGTACTTGCCGAAATAGTCCGTCGCCGTGGGTGCGGCTCTCCGCGGACTCCTAACGATGACCAGAGCGTCGGGTGATCGTGTTCTCTTCCTCCGGAAAAGCATCGATATTGAGCGCGTGAAGAAACATGGCCGCCGGTTTCAGACCACACTGTTTAACATGCTCTCCTGTCCCTCAGGATCACCACGGACCCGGATCGGGATCGTGGTGGGCAAGCGTTTTGGAGGAGCAGTGTATAGGAATCGAGCCAAACGTGTGTTCAGGGAATTGGTTCGGGAAGTCCGGCAACAGTTGGTAGCGGGGCACGAACTTCTCGTGTTCCCAAGGCGGGAGGCCCTGATCGTCCGACACCGGTTGCTTCAGGATGCCTGGAAAGCGGCTCTGCGGCATGAAGGGTTGATGATTGCTGAGTTGGACCAGCGATGCGACAACTCTGCCTCAGTTTGATTCGGCTGTATCAGCGTTGGGTTTCGCCCCTGCTTGCGCCAGCCTGTCGGTTTGAGCCTACCTGTTCCCGTTATGCATGTGAGGCGATCCAGCGATTCGGGGTTCTCCGGGGACTGGGGTGGGCCTGCCGTCGGCTTCTGAAATGCCACCCTTTCCATCCCGGTGGGTTCGACCCCGTTCAATAACAGCGATGTAAGGACACTGGCCGTCAGCTCGAAACCGTCCCGATGCTTGAAAATGGTTTCGTCCTGACACTGCTCGTTGACCGTTATATGGGAGTCCGGCGTTAGATGGAAAAGAGGGTCGTTCTCTTTCTGATTCTCGCGCTTGCGATCATTGTCGGCTATGATTATTTGCTGAAGCAGATGGGAATTGTCCCATCGTCCCCTCAGCCGGATCAACCTCGCACAATCGAGACTCCCTCAGCCCCCGCAAAAGTTCCTGAATCCCCCGGCGTGTCTCCCTCTGATGGGTCTCCATCCACGATCGGGTCTGCACGCTTCGATGAGAAAGAGAAAGCCCCGCGATCTCCTGTTGATGAGCAGACCTATGACGTCGTGACGGACCTGTTTCGAGCGGTTTTCACCAACCGTGGAGCGGTCATCAAGGGATGGGAACTTAAACGTTACTCGACCAAGGGCCCCGATGGGCCACAACCAGTTCAGCTCATGTATGCCGGGGGGAAGTTTAAAGGGCCGCTGTCCCTTCAAGTCACGGACCCGGTCATCAGCAAACAATTATCAGAAGGCCTGTATCAGGTCGAGCAAGATTTTTCCACGCTGGATGAGGATCACCCTGACGGCCATCTGACCTTCACCTATCGGGATCCCCGCGCTGGCTTGCGTGTGGAGAAACAACTCACCTTCCACCACCACAGTTACCTCGTGGATGTCTCGGTGAAGGCCGAAGGGCTGGCTGGGCCCATGGATATCGGCCTGGGCACGAACTTCGGGATCCTGGAATGGGGAGAGGGGTTTATCGGACTCATTGGACCAGCTTCATTGGTAGATGACAAGATCGAGAAAGACACCCCTGATGGAGAATTGGAACGTAAAGGCTCAGTCCGGTGGGTGGCTCTTCAGGACAAATATTTCTTGAGCGTGTTGATTCCCACCGAAGGGACCGCCGCGCTGGTCAAGAAGGAAGGTGACAAGCTCGTGTCCGCTGGTGTTCGGGTCGCCCAGCGCAACGTTTCGTCGCCCATCAAACTGCAGTTGTACGCCGGTCCTAAAGAATTCGACACGCTCAAATCGTTGAACGTCGGTTTGGAAGATACCATTGACTTCGGCTGGTTCATCTATGGAAGCTGGAGCTTCGTCAAATTCGTCGCCAAGCCGATTTTTTACGTCCTCCGGTTCCTTTACGACTATACCGGAAATTACGGCGTGACGATTATCCTCCTGACAGTCGGTATCAAACTGTTGTTCGTTCCCCTCCAGTACAAGAGCTATAAGTCCATGAAGGACATGCAGGTCATCCAGCCCAAGGTCGTTGTCTTGCAAGCGAAGTACAAGGACGACCGGGAACGGCTAAACCGGGAGCTCATCAAGCTTTACCGCGACCACAAGGTGAATCCTGTGGGAGGATGCCTCCCGATGCTGCTTCAAATGCCGGTGTTTGTGGCCCTGTTCAACATCTTGTACATGACGATTGATCTTCGTCAGGCCCCATTTGTCTTGTGGATCACCGATCTCTCAGTCCAAGATCCCTATTATGTCCTTCCTGTGATCATGGGGGTCTCCATGGTCGTCCAGCAGAAGATCATGCCCACCACCATGGATCCGACCCAAGCCAAGATCATGCTGTTCATGCCGGCCTTTCTCACCCTCTTGTTTCTGACTTTCCCGGCCGGGCTGGTGCTCTATTGGCTCACCAACAATGTGCTCACGATCCTGCAGCAGGTCGTGACGGATCGGTATGTCTTTAAGAAGCCTATATTCACGTCCGCTTCTGAGGACCCGGCTGTAGCCGCCGCAGCCGGGGATGGGGAGAAACAAACGGGAAAAAGGAAGAAAGATAAAGATAAGGTTCTCCAGAGGGCTGAGGCGGAGAGCCAGGTCGAGCCGTCAGTGGATAAGCCATGAGTGGAGAGTTACAGGATACGATCTGCGCTATTGCGACTCCGATGGGAGAAGGCGGGATCGGGATTCTGAGAATTAGCGGGGAGAAGGCCATTGAAGTGGCGGCCGGTCTTGTACGGCTCCGTTCCGGCAGACCGCTCGACTCCGTCAAAAGCCACGTCATGCACCATGCCGACCTTCTTGAGGCAGTGGCTGTGCAAGAACCCTCGACAAGACTCGCCCAACCCGGGTACTGCCCCCCTGCTTCCCCTCTGGCCATTGACGAGGCGCTCATCGTTGTGATGAGAGCTCCCCGTTCCTACACCGCTGAGGATGTGGTGGAAATTCAGTGCCACGGGGGCCCATTGATTCTCCAAACCCTGTGCGAGGCAGTAATCCGTCAGGGAGCTCGGCTGGCTGAACCTGGTGAGTTCACGAAGCGCGCGTTTCTGAACGGGCGCCTGGATCTCACGCAAGCCGAGGCGGTCCTTGACACGATTCGAGCCAAAACGGCCGGCAGCCTCAGGATTGCGCAGGAACACCTGCGGGGATCCCTGTCGGTGGAAATTGACCGAATGCGGGAGGCGCTGATCCGCCTGCTTGCCCACGTGGAAGCCGCCATCGACTTCACCGAGGAAGATCTTGCATTTATCCAGCCAGAGGAACTTACAGCAGATCTTCAAAAGACAATCGAAGAACTCTCCCGCTTAGTGGACAGTTGTCGGGAAGGACGTATTCTCAGAGAGGGCGTGACCGCTGCGATTATCGGGCGGCCCAACGTGGGGAAGTCCAGCCTGCTGAACGCATTCCTGCGAACTGATCGCGCCATCGTCACGCCGGTGCCGGGGACAACACGCGATGTGCTCGAAGAAGTCCTGAATATCAGGGGTGTACCGGTGCGGCTGTTTGACACAGCAGGAGTCCATGCTACAGAGGATCCAGTCGAACAGGAAGGGATCAGGCGCAGCCTAGCTGCTATGGAGCAAGCGGAACTGTTGCTAATTGTCTTAGATGGCTCGATGCCACTCACCGAGGAAGACCACGAGCTCCTGTCACGGTACCGGGACAAAAAGCGGTTGGTCGTGATCAACAAGACCGATCTGCCCTTCCGGATTGATTCATCAGCACTTACTGCGTTGGAGCATGACGAACCGGCTTGCGCGGTAGTTCGTATCTCGGCCCAAACGGGAGGCGGCTTGGACGATCTACGGGACCATCTTCGGGCGATGATTCTTCGCGCAGACTTTGAGCCGGGCGAGTCAGTCGTGGTCACACATCTGCGCCATCAGAGTGCGCTGCTCCGGGCCAAGGAGGCGGTGACGAGTGTCGCCGGATCTGTTGCGGCGAAACTTTCGGGAGAATTCGTGGCCATGGACCTTCGAGCCGCCATTGACGCCCTCGGCGAAATTACCGGGGCGGTCAGCACGGACGATATCCTGGATCGCGTCTTTCGGGAATTTTGCATCGGGAAATGAATCCATGATTGGATGCGAGGCGACAAAGCCTCGCGCCTCTCGCCGAGCAGTTATCGTATGGCACGACAGTACGACATCGTGGTGGTAGGAGGAGGCCACGCTGGCTGTGAAGCGGCTCTTGCGGCCGCTCGGATGGGTGCGCAAGTCCTCCTGCTGACCATGGACGAGGATAAAATCGCCCAGATGTCCTGCAATCCCGCGGTCGGTGGGATCGCCAAAGGGCACTTGGTGAAGGAGATTGATGCGCTGGGCGGCGAAATGGGTCGCAATACCGACTGCGCCGGCATTCAGTTTCGAATGCTCAACACCAGCAAGGGGCCGGCGGTCCGGGCGCTGCGGGCTCAGTGCGACAAGAAGCTCTATCGACAGGCCATGCAGCAGACGCTTCGCTCGCAGTTAGGGCTCGACATCGGCTGCGGCACGGTTGACCGCGTAGTCACGCGAGGGGGAGCAGTCACCGGCGCACTCACCGATTCCGGGGAGCAGATCGCCGCGAGAGCTGTGATTTTGACTTCAGGTACATTCCTTAAGGGATTAATTCATGTCGGATTGAATCATTTTCCGGCTGGACGTGGCGGTGAGGCTTCGGCAGAGCATCTCTCGGACTGCATGCGCGACCTGGGATTTGAAGTGGGCCGCCTGAAGACCGGCACCCCGCCGCGCCTGGATCGCGACACAATCAATTTTGACGTTATGGTCCCGCAACCAGGTGACGATCCGCCGCCGCCTTTTTCGTATCGAACTGAGAGAATTACTACGCCTCAGGTGGCGTGCCATCTTACTTACACCAATGAGGAGACTCACGCCATCATCCGCGAGAATCTTGATCGTTCTCCCATGTACAGCGGTGTGATCGAATCGGTCGGTCCTCGCTACTGTCCCTCAATCGAGGACAAAGTTGTTCGCTTTGTGGACAAAACAAGGCACCAGATTTTTATTGAGCCTGAAGGATTGAACACCAACGAATACTATCCAAACGGGATCTCGACAAGCCTGCCGGTTGACGTTCAGGCAGCGATCCTACGGACGATACCGGGGCTGGAGCATGCCAAGATGCTGAAGCCCGGCTATGCAATCGAGTACGATTATTTTCCACCCCGGCAACTTCATCCCACCCTGGAAACCAAACTGGTTACTGGGCTTTACCATGCGGGCCAGATCAATGGTACGTCGGGATATGAAGAGGCGGCTGCACAAGGAATTATGGCCGGGATCAATGCTGTCCTGGAGATGCGCGGAGAGCCTCCACTCGTGTTGGACCGGTCTCAGGCCTATATTGGAGTCTTGATCGACGATCTTATCACCAAGGATGCCCGCGAGCCGTACCGCATGTTTACTTCTCGGGCTGAATATCGCCTGCTCCTCCGCCAGGACAATGCAGATCTGAGATTGATGGACACAGGCTATCACCTTGGGTTGGTTCCGGAACCGGTCTATGCGCGATTTTTGATCAAGCGTGAATCGGTTGATCGAGAAGTCGCACGCCTGAAGCAAACCAGGCCTGAATGGACCGATGGGTTCAGAAAGAAGATGGCTGTCTTGGAGCTAGGTGGTGTCACGCCGGATCTCACCCTTGCCCAGTTATTGAAGAGACAGGAATTGAGCTATGATGAGCTGTTAGAGATAACCGGCGAAACTGGCCCAGAAAAAGGAGCAATTAGAGACTGCGTTGAGATAACGGTGAAATATGAAGGATACATTCGGCGACAGCTTCAACAAGTCGCTAGGTTCAAAAAACTCGAGGAGCGACGGATCCCAACCACATTTAACTATGATAAAGCGATAGGTTTTTCTCGAGAAGTGTTGGAAAAACTCAAACGAGTCAGGCCAGCTTCCATTGGACAAGCCTCACGCATTTCCGGAGTCACCCCTGCCGCAATTTCTCTCCTCATTGTCGCGCTAGAACGAGATAGACGACTCGGCCATTCAGTAAGATCTTAATTTCGTCTATCTATCCCTACCGCTTCAGCGAAGGCTGGGGCTCGGTGCCATAAAAAGAAACCATAGTCAGTATATTCAGTATATTGGTGGTATTGCGATAGTAGCGGAACTCATTATTTCCTTTTGCGCTCTCGAAATTAGAGCTTGACGCGGATCATAGTTTGTCGTAGATGTTCCACGTGGAACAGTCAGGGAGGTTCGTTGAGTTTTTAACGGGAGGGTTGGCACAACTCGGGTTTTCTATAACAGATACTCAAGTACATGATTTTATTTATTATTGTAGCGAGTTAATCGCTTGGAATAAGAAAATTAACCTCACAACAATTACGCAAGATAGGGAAATAGCTGTCAAGCATTTTCTCGACTCACTAGCCTATACCAGAGCACTTGCTCTCTTCCCAAATCATAATGAATCCTTGCTCGACGTAGGGTCTGGAGCGGGATTTCCAGGGTTGCCTTTAAAGATTTGTCATCCAGAACTTGACTTGACTCTATTGGAACCGAACGTAAAGAAGACCGCATTCCTGCGGCATATTATCGGCAAGCTTCGGCTAAAAAAAACTGTTGTCCTTGCTAAGCGTTTCCAAGATCTCAGGAAGGAGCCGATACATCTGGGACGCTACCAATACATTGTCACGCGAGCCCTTGGAATTGAACGGATTCTTCCTTTTGCTCGACCGCTATTGGCTGATAAGGGATTCATTGTTCTTGGACGATCAAAGCCATTAGAAGATCGAACGGATTCATATGGTCTTCGAGTAGCAAGAGAAGTATCGTTTAGCCTGCCTTATGGTTATGGGAAAAGAGTGCTGACGGTCGTTGAACCAGCCGATATCTGATGATGAGTTAACGAGATGTTCCACGTGGAACAGTTGAAAATGACGTTACAAAGGCTCTCCCAATGGCGAGAATAATTGCGGTCGCAAATCAGAAGGGAGGTGTTGGTAAAACAACAACTTCCGTGAATCTTGCGACCTCGCTTGCTATCAATGAACGCTCTGTGTTGTTGATTGATATAGATCCTCAGGCTAACGCAACAAGTGGGCTTGGTGTGGACGCCCATGCGCTCCGCCGGAGTGTCTATGACTGTCTAATAAGAGGCGAAAAAATCTCAGATCTGGTTAAATCTACTGCTATTTCTAGGCTTTCTATCGTGCCGTCCAATGCAGACCTTGCTGGTGCCGAAGTGGAGCTCGTCACAATCCCAGAGCGTGAAAAAATGTTGAAACTGGCTGTGGAAGAGTCCCATGGTCTGTATGACTTTTTGATCATAGATTGCCCTCCAGCACTCGGTATGTTGACGATCAATGCCTTAGTAGCTGCGTCGTCTGTCCTTGTACCGGTCCAATGTGAATACTATGCGATGGAAGGGTTGGGTCGGTTGATGTCCAATGTACGGAGGGTGCAGGATTCACTCAATCCGGCCTTGGAGCTAGAAGGTATTCTGCTTACCTTGTATGATTCCAGGAACAGCTTGTCCCGCCAGGTTGCTGAAGAAATCAGAGAACATTTTAAGGAGAAGGTCTACAAAACCGTCATTCCAAGGAATGTCACATTGGCTGAGGCTCCAAGTTACGGACGTCCCGTGATGCTCTACAATGCTGCATCGGCGGGGTCTCAGGCCTATCTCGAACTCACAAGGGAGGTTCTAAGCCATGGAAAAGAAAGCCCTCGGTAGAGGACTTGAAGCGTTATTGCCGATGAGTGCTGGAAAGACTCTCTCGGAAGATAAAGAAATTCAAGAACTTCCGATTGATCATATTATTCCAAATCGTTATCAGCCGCGACGAGAGTTTTCAGATTCAGAGCTTGTAGAATTGGCTGACTCAGTGAAACAAAACGGCCTGCTCCAACCCATCCTCGTTCGGCGAAAGGGTGATGGGTTTTTTGAGCTCATTGCCGGGGAGCGCCGCCTCAGAGCTGCTAAGCTTGCTGGCTTTCACACCGTTGCAGCCATTGTACGAAACTCTAACGATGAACAAGCCATCGAACTTGCGTTAGTGGAAAACCTACAGCGTAAAGACCTTAACCCAATGGAGGCGGCACGAGCCTACCATCGAATGGTTCATGAATTCGGCTTTACCCATGAGATCCTTGCTCAGCGGCTAGGGAAAGATCGCTCCTCTATCGCGAATCTCGCAAGGCTTGTGAATTTACCGAGTGAAATTCAGAACTTAGTGGAGTCAGGTCTCATTTCAACTGGCCATGCAAAGGTGATCTTGGGGCTTGATAGTTCTGAGAAGCAGGTAAGACTGGCTCGGAGAATTGTCGAGGGGCAACTGTCAGTGCGGCAAGCTGAAGAGGAGGTAGCTCGTAAGTCACGGTCACGGAAAGAAAAAAGAATGGCATGGCGCAGAAAGCCCTATCCGGACCTTGAGGAGAGAATTCAAAAACATCTCGGGACGCGGGTCACAATCCTGAAAGGAAAAAGAAGTGGAAAGATCGTCATCCACTATTTTTCTCCCGCTGAATTAGAAAGGTTGTTGGAGGTTCTCCTGGGAAGTTCTTCTATACCGTTAGATACTCAAGCCAATGAATTTAAATGATTTCTATATCGATCGCAACTTAGCTTTCAGCTTTTCGATTTGATTTTTTCAGCGCACAAGGCAGAAAAGTGATTCTCCCTTAGATCCAAAGATCCAAGAGAGCCAATCACGAGCGAAAACTCTACTCAGCTCATAACGCTGCACCACCTTTCACTCAGAAGAACAATCTGTCAATGATCCATATGGTCTATATCTTGCATGAAATTCATGGCTTGTATGGGGGCCGGTCAATTGATGTCATCGGGGTGCCGCTGCCAGTGAAAGGACCAAGGTTGGTCGCACGTTGAAAGCGTAAAGCAGAGGAGGATACTATGTGGGGGCCAAGCGATCAGAAGAAAGACAACCACGGCGACGATGAAAACTTCACGTTTCTGGGGAAAGGCGTCGATTTCAAGGGCATCGTCAACTTCGCCGGGACCGTTCGGATTGATGGTCGCCTCGAAGGCGAAATTCACACCAGCGGTACACTCATTGTCGGGGACCATGCGGTCATTAAGGGGATTATCTCCGTCGGCACCTTGATCACGAGTGGCAAAATCAACGGCACCGTCAGCGCAAGCGAAAAGGTGCAGATACTCAAGCCTGCCGTCCTGGTTGGCGATGTCAAAACGCCGGCGATTTCAGTCGAAGAGGGTGCTCACCTTCACGGCATGTGTGAGATGGGCGCAAATAAATGGGTGGAGGACAAATCCGAGGGTCTTGAGAATGTCCATGACTTGGCTACCCATCGGGGTAAGGTGCGAGCGCAAGAGTCGAAATCTTGAGAGTTGAGCTATGACACGGCCCACAGTCATCCTCGGAATGAGCGGCGGAGTTGACAGCTCCGTAGCCGCGTCCCTCCTGGTTGAACAGGGGTTTGAAGTCCACGGCGTTACCCTCCAGGTCTGGGAGCAGGAGGATGAATCAGTCGCTGTGTCGAAGCGCTGGCAGGAACGAGGCTGTTGCAAAGTCGGTCTTGCGAAGTATGTGGCGAAGCGACTTGGGATTGCCCACGAGGTGATTGATACGCGAGCGAGTTTCCGGACCGGCGTCATAGATGATTTCCTGTCCGCATACCTCGCTGGCACAACCCCGAATCCCTGCGTGCGGTGCAATGAGCGCGTGAAGATCCGTTCGCTCTATCGGATCGCTGAAGAGCGGGGAGCGGATTTCATCGCCACAGGGCACTATGCCAGAATCGTACGAGACCCCAACAAGCATAGTCTGCGACGGGCCAATGATTCCCGAAAGGATCAAAGCTATTTCCTGCATCGGCTCAGTCCTGCGTGGCTTCCTCGCATCCTGTTTCCAGTCGGGTCCATGCAGAAGACGGAAGTCTGGGCGCGGGCCGAGTCCTTAGGGTTGCCGGCTGACGAATTAAAAGAGAGCCAGGAAATCTGCTTCGTCACCCAGGGCAATTACCGAACGTTTATCCAGACGGAGGCACCGGAGTCCAGACGTCCTGGCCTCTTCACTGACTCAGCGGGCAACATGCTGGGACAACACGAAGGGATCGCCTACTACACGCCCGGACAGCGACGAGGGTTGGGCATCGCCACTGGCCGGCGACTGTACGTCCAGCGTGTGGTGCCGGAGACCCAGACCGTAGTCCTTGGGCCGGAAGAGAGCCTGTTCCGGTCAGACTGTGTGGTGGCAGACCTGAATGTCTTCGATGAGTCTGTCTTGAAGGAACCGACTCAGGCCGAAGTGAAGGTCCGCTATGCTACGCCGCCGGCCTCCGCGACCCTGCAGCCTAGCAACGACCGGACCGTACTGGTGCGCTTCCACACCCCTCAGCGCGCGCTGAGTCCAGGACAGTCTGCCGTCTTTTACGACGGCGATCGCGTTCTGGGCGGCGGCATCATTAAAAAATTCTAGCCATGTCCTTTGTTCTTCTGCTTTCCACTCCCCTCGAGTGGCGACTGGGCTAGCTTCACTGCGCCCATCGAGCGAGCACCGTCTGCGTGTGCGCGCTCTGGGAGCAAGAGGGTGGCTCAGTCGCCGCTCAATCACCCTTCCTCCTTGACAGGTCCCTCGAACGGATGCTAGTCTGACGCGCTTTTGTCGTGCCCGCCCGCACGCGAATTATCCCTGTTCATCGCTAGATTCGCCGGTAGCGATTGTGATCAAAAGTTCTGTTGCACGCCGTTACGCTAAGGCCTTGTTTGAACTCCTGGATGCCAAGAGCATAGAGCCCACCCGCATCGGATTGACCGGACTGGGCCGCATCCTCTCGGACACGGCTTCTCTCAAGCACGTCTTGGCGTCACCCACCTTCAGCTTGAATGAAAAGCAGGAGGTCCTTTCAGCGCTCAGTCGTCGGCTGAAATGCCCTCCCATCGTGGATCGCTTTCTCGCCCAACTTGTCAAAAAGAACCGGGTCGGATTTGTGCCGGAGATCGCCGATGCGTTCGCCACGCTCGTGGACCAAGCCAAAGGGACTCAGCAGGTGGCCATCACCTCGGCCGCAACGCTGAGCCCTGCCCAGCAAAAGGATCTTCGCGCTCGCCTCCGCACTCTGCTCGGGCGTGACGTGGATCTCACCTTTCAGACCGAGCCCGGATTGCTCTCGGGGCTTCAGATTCGGATCGGAAGCACCGTTTTCGACAGCACGGTGAGGGGTCGGTTGACAGCTATGCAGACCCTTCTGACTAAGGAGTAGCGCATGCAGATCAAGGCTGACGAGATCAGCGCGATCATCAAAGAAAAAATCAAAGCCTTCGACAAGCACGTGGACGTGAACGAGATGGGATCCGTGATCCAGGTCGGCGACGGCATCGCTAAGATCTACGGATTGGACGGGGCGATGGCGGGGGAAATGCTGGAGTTCCCAGGAAACCTCTACGGCATTACGCTCAACTTGGAAGAAGATAACGTGGGCGCCGTGTTGATGGGGGATGACACCGGCATCAAGGAAGGCGATCCGGTCAAGCGGACCGGACGTATCGCCGAAGTCCCGGTCGGAGAGGCACTCGTTGGTCGCGTGGTCAACGCGATCGGCCTACCCTTGGACGGCAAGGGGCCAAGCAAAGCCACCGCAACCCGCCGGATCGAAGTGCGCGCACCAGGCGTGGTCACTCGGCAGTCTGTCAGGGAGCCACTGCAAACCGGCCTCAAGGCGATTGACGCGATGATCCCGATCGGCCGCGGTCAGCGCGAGCTGATCATCGGGGACCGGCAGACCGGCAAAACCGCCATCGCGGTGGATACGATCATCAACCAGAAAGGACAGAACGTCTTCTGCATCTACGTGGCGATCGGCCAGAAGCGCTCCACCGTGGCCCGCGTCGTCAAGACACTGGAAGAGCACCACGCGATGGAGTACAGCATGGTTGTTTCGGCCACGGCCAGCGAAGCGGCCTCGTTGCAGTTCCTGGCTCCTTATACCGGCGTCGCCATGGGCGAGTATTTCCGCGACAACGGCAAGCATGCGCTCATCATCTACGACGACCTTTCGAAGCATGCCACGGCCTACCGCCAGCTCTCGCTCCTGCTTCGCCGGCCTCCAGGCCGCGAGGCCTATCCGGGCGATGTCTTCTACCTGCACTCGCGCTTACTGGAACGGGCAGCAAAGCTGAGCGAGAAATTGGGCGGGGGCAGCCTGACCGCGCTCCCGATCATCGAGACACAGGCCGGCGACGTGTCGGCCTATATTCCGACCAACGTCATTTCGATCACGGACGGGCAGATCTACCTGGCCAGCGACTTGTTCTACTCGGGCATCCGGCCCGCGATCAACGTCGGGTTATCCGTCTCCCGGGTCGGCGGTTCGGCGCAGATCAAGACGATGAAGCAGGTGGCGGGTACGCTCAGGTTGGATCTAGCCCAGTACCGCGAGATGGCGGCCTTCGCGCAGTTCGGCAGCGAGCTTGACAAGGCCACGCAGGCCCAGTTGGCGCGCGGCGTCAGGATGGTAGAGCTGCTCAAGCAGGGCCAGTATAAACCGATGCCGGTGGCCGATCAGGTCATCTCCATCTACGCTGGCGTGAACGGGTTCGTGGACGACGTGCCGGTGGACAAGATCAGGCAGTTCGAAGAGGACCTGCACCATTACGTCACTCAACACCACCAGCAGATCAAGAAGGACGTCGTCACCAAGGGAAAAATCGACGAGGCGTTCGGCGCCGAGCTGAAGCAGATCATCACCACGTTCAAGCAGAAAATGGGATATGGCGCACAACCCTGAGCAGCGCTGACGACCTCCATGCCAAGCCTGCAAGCCCTGCGGCGCAAGATCGGCGCCGTCAAGAACACCCAGAAGATCACCAAGGCCATGAAGATGGTGGCCGCGGCCAAGCTTAAGCGGGCGCAGGATCGCATCCTGGCGGCCAGACCGTATGGGCACAAGATGCGCGAGGTCATCGCGGACCTCAGCCTCCGGGTCAATCGGGCAGCCCACCCGCTGTTGCAGAAGCGGTCCGGCAACATCGAAGTCTTCGTTGTCACCAGCGACCGAGGCCTCTGCGGCGCCTTTAACGCCAATATCTTGCGCAAGGCCAGCGAATTCCTCCGGGAGTGCGAGGCGCGCGGAGCAAGAGTCACCGTCAGCTTTGTTGGTCGCAAGGGACGGGAATTCTTCCGCCGCCGCCAGTGGCCGGTTCGCCAACAATGGCTGGGGGTGTTCGACCGACTGACCTATGAGCACGGGTTGGACATCGGGCAGGACCTCATCGAACAGTTTACGAAGGGCACGTTCGATGAACTCTACATCATCTACAACGAGTTCAAGTCGGCGATCCAACAACGAGTCATCGTCGAGAAACTGTTTCCCATCGGCGTGCTTGATGAAACCGCCGAGCCTGGCGCGGTCTCGGGCGGGAGTTATGAGTACGAGCCGGACGAAGACGAGTTGCTGGCTGCCTTGTTGCCCAAGCATTTCCAGACCCAAGCATTTCGGGTCCTGCTGGAGTCCTCCGCAGCCGAACAGGGAGCGAGGATGGCTGCAATGGACGGCGCGACCAGAAATGCTGGCGAGCTGATCAAGAAGTTGACCCTCTATTACAACAAGACTCGGCAGGCTGCGATCACCAAGGAGCTGATGGACATTGTCGGCGGCGCCGAGGCGCTCCGGTAAGGCCAGAGGCACTCATAACAACGAAGGAGTTTGCCGTGAGCACAGGAACAGGCAAGGTCATCCAGGTCATCGGGCCCGTGGTGGACGTCGAATTTCCTCCCGGCCAGCTCCCGAACATCTACAACGCGATCCGGATCGAGCAAGAGGAGGACAAGAAGGCCAACAAGCCTGAGATCCGCCTCACCCTGGAGGTCGCTCAGCATCTGGGGGAGAACCGTGTGCGCGGGGTCGCCATGTCCTCGACCGATGGCTTGGTCCGGGGCATGCCGGTTCGGGACACGGGAGCGCCGATTTCGGTGCCAGTCGGACGCGAGACGCTGGGGCGCCTGATCAACGTGCTGGGCGAGCCGGTGGATGAAATGGGGCCGATCAAGGCCACGAAGACGTATCCTATCCATCGTCCGGCTCCACCGCTCGACGAACAGGAGACCAGAACGGAAGTCTTGGAGACAGGGATCAAGGTCGTCGACTTGCTGGAACCCTATTCCAAGGGCGGCAAGGTCGGCCTCTTTGGCGGGGCTGGCGTGGGCAAGACCGTCATCATCATGGAGCTGATCAACAATATCGCGCTGCATCACGGGGGATTCTCAGTCTTTGCAGGCGTCGGCGAGCGGACTCGCGAAGGGAACGACCTCTGGCACGAGATGCAGGAATCCAAGGTGATTGATCCGACTGATTACACTAAGTCCAAAGCGGCGCTCGTGTACGGTCAGATGAACGAGCCGCCCGGCGCGCGCCTGCGCGTGGGCCTGACCGGGCTCACGGTCGCCGAATATTTCAGGGATGAGGAGCAGCAGGACGTGCTGCTCTTTATTGACAATATATTCCGGTTTACCCAGGCCGGCTCGGAGGTGTCCGCGCTCTTGGGCCGGATGCCCTCGGCCGTGGGCTACCAGCCTACCCTGGGCACGGAGATGGGTGCCCTGCAGGAGCGCATCACTTCCACGAAGAGAGGGTCCATCACCTCGGTCCAGGCCATCTATGTGCCGGCCGATGACCTGACCGACCCGGCGCCGGCGACGGCCTTCGCACACCTGGATGCCACCACGGTGTTGTCGCGGCAACTGGCCGAGTTGGGCATTTACCCGGCGGTGGACCCGCTGGACTCCACCTCCCGCATCCTGGACCCTCAGGTCGTCGGAGAAGAACACTATCGCATCGCGCGTTCGGTCCAGTCGGTGTTGCAGCGCTATAAGGATCTGCAGGACATTATCGCCATTCTGGGAATGGATGAACTGTCGGAAGACGATAAACTTGTCGTCGCCCGCGCTCGCAAGATTCAGCGGTTCCTCTCACAGCCCTTCCACGTGGCCGAGGCCTTCACCGGCACGCCAGGCAAGTATGTGAAGCTCAAAGACACGGTTCGAGGCTTTAAGGAGATCGTCGAGGGGAAGTACGACGATCTGCCGGAGCAGGCCTTCTACATGGTGGGGACGATCGAAGAAGTCGTGGCGAAAGCGGAAAAACTCGGGGTGAAGCGTTGATGAGACGGCTGGACTGTCCTCTGTGCTCGCGCAACGCGCACACTAAGAAGGTGCTCGTCGGACGCGCGCAGTTGGGGACAGCCCAGCCTTCCCTCCGAGTAAGGAGAGGGTAGGAAAAAAGAATGGCTGGGAAGCTGTTGTTAGAGGTTGTCACACCAGACCACCTACTGCTAAGTAAGCAGGTGGATGAGGTCATCGCGCCAGGGACCGAAGGTGAATTTGGCGTGCTGCCAGGGCACTGTCATTTTCTGTCCACGCTGAAGATCGGTGAGCTGCGCTACCGGATCGGCGACGTGACCGAATACATGTCGGTGCTCTGGGGATTTGCCGAGGTGACGCCAAAGAAGGTGACGATCCTCGCCGAGATTGCGGAGAAGGCGGAGGACATTGACGTGGAACGAGCCCAGGTCGCAGTGGAGAAAGCCGAGCGGCGCCTGGAAATGGGTGGGCTGCCGTCGGAGTTGAAGGAAGCCCAGATCAGCCTCGAAAAAGCCCGCCTCCGCAAAAAGATCGCCGAACGCGCCCGCCGCACTTCCCACTCCTAAAAACTTAGGGTGCGGCTTAGCCCTCCGCTCCCGCACCTCCCAGAGCGACCCTCCCGGGCTCATCACCCATTGCATGTGACCCAGCAATGGGTACCCGGCGGAATCCTTCGGAAATTCCCTCGAAGACTCGATCAGTTTCCGCTTTCCTTATCGGCGAAGCCGCGGTGGGGCCCTGCTCCTCCGGCGAAGTCCGCTCCGGGCCAAGCCGCACCCACGTCAACGTTCACTCTGCCAGTGATCAGTTCACAAGGCTGCGCGAAAAGAGACAATCCCGCCCGTCGATTTTTCTAGGGGTTGGGCGTATGCTTCTGTAGGGTTCAAAAAGAAATGTCTTGATCCAGGGGTACGTTCAGTTAGTCGGCCTAGCGCTCGTGACGCAAATTCTTCTTGTGTAGAGATACAGTGAACCAGACGAGCCTAACAACACTCCAGAAACAGTCTCACTAAATAACCGCTTAACGCAAAAGATCTCTTCTTGCTCTCTCGATAAAGAAGATGGAGCTTGTCTAGAACAGCCTAAGTTCTCTAGGCTGTCTCTATGGCCAAGCGGTTAATTCCGCGTAGCAAGCTGTCGAACCGACAGATCGGGAAACTCATCGAGCTCTTCGCCCTGGAGGTGC
>Ga0187892_10004809_pt1 | contig 22136 bp, 32 predicted proteins | sample MA1701073metaG_FD_139345 | JGI IMG/M metagenome (GOLD analysis project Ga0187892, IMG submission 139345) | Bio-ooze microbial communities from a basaltic lava cave in the Kipuka Kanohina Cave System on the Island of Hawaii, USA - MA170107-3 metaG ... | reverse complement strand
TGGCCCCGAATTCGCTAAGACGCGGTTATTTAGCGCTTTTTGCGGTAGACCGGCCGCCGCGCCGGCATCGCGATGGGCTTCTCGTCCTTGTGACGGTAATTGATCCGCCCGCGGGTGATATCGTAGGGCGAGATCTCGAGCCGCACGCGGTCGCCGGCGAGGATGCGGATGCGGTGCTGGCGCACCCGGCCGCCGGCGTAGGCCAGCACACTTGCCCCGTTCTCCAGCTCGACGCGGAAATTGGTGTTCGGCAGGACCTCCAGCACCGTGCCGTCCATCTCGAGCAACTCTTCCTTGGGCATGACAAAAGCCTTCCTGCGCCGTGGCGGCGCCTGGGCGGTGCGGTGGTAACTGCAACAGGCGGGGAGAAACTGCCCGGCGATTATACCTGCGACAGGAGCCATTTCCGGAAAGCCGCCACCGCGGGCCTGTCGGCGATCACCTCGGGGCACACCAGGTAGTAGGCCGACTGCGGCTTCACCTCGACCTTGAAGGGCGCGCGCAGGCGCCCGGAGGCGAGGTCGGCGTCGACCAGCGGGCGCAGCGCGAGCGCGACGCCGAGCTTCTGCGACGCCGCCTCGAGCGACAGGATGTTGGAGGAAAAGCGCGGCCCGTGGCTGGCGTCGACCTGGGAGGCGACCCCGGCAGCCTCCAGCCACTTCCGCCAGGCGTCGCCGCCGGCGACGATCTCCATCGCGTCGTCGTGCAGCAGGGTGTGGCGCGAGAGCTCTTCCGGAGAATGGCCTTCCACCAGGTCGGGGTGGGCGACCGCGGTCATCGCGACGCCGAAGAGGCGATCGGCGCGGTTGCCGGGATACTGGCCCGCGCCGAGGTGGATCTGGACTTCCGAGGACTCGGTGCGCAGGTCGAGGTCGCCGACCAGCGCGGTCGAATCGAGCGCGCCCGCGTCCACCATCTTGCTCGAGGCGAACACGCGCAGCTCGATCTTCGGCTCGCGCTTCGAGAACCCGGCGAGCCGCGGCATCAGCCAGCGCGCGGTGAACACCGGCGGCGCGGTGATCACGAGGCTCGCCTCGCCGCCGCGCTCGCGCACCATCTCCACCGCCGCGGCGAGCGCGTCGAAGCCCTCGCGCAGCTTGGGCAGGCAGGCGCGCGCCGCCTCGGTGAGCTGCACGCCGCGCGCCGAGCGCTTGAAGAGCTGCACGCCGAGGTACTCCTCGAGGCTCTTCACCTGGTGGCTCACCGCGGCCTGCGTGATGTGCAGCTCGGCCGCCGCCTCCTTGAAGGACAGGTGGCGGGCGGCGGCTTCGAATACGCGCAGCGCATTCAAAGGCGGCAGGCGATAGATCACGAGAAATGCGTCACTGGATGGATGAGTTTTTCTTATGCGAGGGGTGAGAATTCATCGTTTGTCCATGCAGCGCGCGGCCCTTATATTCGCTGCATGAAAAACCGTTATCCGACAACCGGGGAATTGTACGCGCTGGAGCTCGAAGCCCGGCGCCTGCGCGCCGCCGAGATCGCGCGCCTCGTGCGCGCCGGCACAGCCGCGGTGCGGGAATTCTTCAAAGTGAAAGCAAAGGAACCGCACCATGCGTAATGAATTTGTCACACCCTTCTGGCAGCGCGCCTACGAATCGCTGCCGGCGCACGTGCGTGAGCAATATCTCACGCAAGTCAAGGCTGCGGAACGCTGGGAACTCGCGCTCGGCGACGTGCTCCAAGCATGGTCGCGCGCCAAGAATGCAGCAGTAAGACTGCTTCGCCGTCCGAGCGAATCCGAAGCCTCCTCCTCCTCCTCCGGCTAGGGCCGCTCGGGCGGCGAGCACCTTAGAATCCGGGGCATGACAGCCCCGACCCGCGCCGCCGGCGCGGTCGTCTTCCGCCGCGAAGCGCGCGCGGTTCGCCTCCTGGTCCTGCGCGCCTACAAGAACTGGGATTTCCCGAAGGGCCTGGTCGAGCCCGGCGAGGACGCGCTCGCCGCCGCGCGGCGCGAGGTCGAGGAAGAAACGGGCCTCGCGAACCTCGACTATCCGTTCGGCGACGAATTCAGGGAAACCGTTCCCTACGCCGGCAACAAGGTCGCGCGCTACTACCTCGCCGAGACCGACCAGGACAAGATCGAGCTTCCGGTTTCGCCCGAGCTCGGCCGGCCCGAGCACCACGAATACCGCTGGGTGACGTTCGACGAGGCCGAGGAGCTTCTCCCGCCGCGCCTCGCGATCGTGCTGGAGTGGGCCAGGCAAACCCTAGGAGGAAAATGAAATGGACAAGCTGCAGATCGAAGACCTGGTCGTCGGCGCCGGCGGCGTCATCCCGCCGAATGCGACGCTGGTGTTCGAAGTGGAGCTACTCGGGGTCGGATAACGCAATTCGGGGTCAGGGCCACAATTCAATTTTCACGTACGTAAAAACGAATTGTGGCCCTGACCCCGAATTAGTTGCCTGCGACTACCCGCTGTTTCTGAGGCCTGCGGCCAGCCCGTTGATCGTCAGGTGAATCACGCGCAACAGCCGCTCGTCGCGGTCGCCCGAGCGGTAGCGGCGCAGGAGCTCGACCTGCACGTGGTTGAGCGGGTCGAGGTAGGGGAAGCGGTTGCGGATCGAGCGCGCGAGGGTCGGGTTGTCGGCGAGGAGCCCCGGGTTGCCGGTGATCGCCGCGAGCCACTTGCAGGTGCGCTGCCATTCCTCCGACACGCGGCCGAAGATCTGCTGCCGCAGCCGCTTGTCCTCCACCAGGTCCGCGTAACGGGACGCGATCGCGAGATCGGTCTTCGCGAGCACCATGTCCATGTTGGACAGCACGCTCCTGAAGAAGGGCCATTCGCGGTTCATCTCCTGCAGCTCTTCGAGTTTTCCGCGCTCATCGATCCAGGAGCCGACCGCCGTGCCGAAACCGTACCAGCCCGGCAGCATCAGCCGGCACTGGCTCCAGCTGAACACCCAGGGAATCGCGCGCAGGTCCTCGATGCTCTCGCCCGCGCGCCCGCTTTTCATACGACTTGCGGGACGGCTGCCGATGTTGAGGTCGGCGATCTCGGCGATCGGCGTCGAGGCGCGGAAATATTCGACGAACCCCGGGCTCCGGACGAGCGAGCGGTAGGCCTCGAAGGCGCGCGCCGAGAGCTCCTCGGCGATCGCCGCGTGCTCCTTCTTGTGGTTCGCTTTGCGGAAGCTTGCCTCCAGGGTGGCGGCCGCGAGCGTCTCCAGGTTGCGCCTGCCGCTCTCGGCATCCGCGTACTTGCTCGCGATCACCTCGCCCTGCTCGGTGAGGCGCAGCGCGCCGTCGACCGAGCCCGGCGGCTGCGCGAGCACCGCGTCGTAGCTCGGCCCGCCGCCGCGGCCGATCGTGCCGCCGCGCCCGTGGAACAGGCGCAGCCGCACCCCGCGCCGGCGGCACGCCTCCACCAGCGCCGCCTCGGCCTTGTACAGCGACCAGTTCGAGGTGAAGTAGCCGCCGTCCTTGTTGCTGTCGGAGTAGCCGAGCATCACCTCCTGCTCGCCGCCGCGGCTTTCGATGATTTTTCTGTACAAAGGCAGATCCAAGGCAGCGCCCAGCACTTCGCCGCAGCTGCCGAGGTCGGCGATCGACTCGAAAAGAGGAATGATGTCGACCTCGCCCAGGAGCCCGGCTTCCCGCAGCAGCACCCCGACCTCCAGCAGGTCCGACACCGCCGAGCAGTGCGAGATCACGTAGTGCGGCACCGCGCGCGCGCCGAAGCGCTTGCGGCCCTCGGCCGCCGCGGCGAGGATCGCGAGCTCCTTCTCCACCAGCGGCGAGTACTCGAGGTGCGGCACGCGCAGCGGGCGCGGTCCCGCCAGCTCCCTGGCCAGCAATGCGACACGGGCTTTTTCATCCATCGATTTGTACGCAGCGGCGACTCCCGAGCGGGCAAGCAACTCATCCACCACAGCCTCGTGCTCGCCCGAGCTCTGGCGCAGGTCGACCGGCGCGAGGTGGAAGCCGAACAGGCTCACCTTGCGCTGGAGCATCGACAGCCGGCCGCGGGCAAGTCTTTCAGCGCCCTGCTTTTCCAGTGAAAGAGCTACTGTGCTCAGGTCTGCAGAAAACTCCTCCGGGTTCGTATAAGCCGGTCGTTGCACCGTCGCCGGCGGGTTCGCCTTCACCTCCGCCAGCGCCTCGGCCGCGGCGGCGAGGCGCGCGTAGATGCCCGAGATCGCGCGCCGGTAGGGCTCGTCGCGCCGGTAGGCCGAGCTCTCGCCCGAGGCGGCGGCGAGCGCCTCGATCCCGGCCGGCGCGGCGCGGATGCGCGCCGAGAGCGCGAGCTCCTTGTAGAGCTGGCCGACCTCCTCGAGGTAGTGCGTGAGGACCAGCCGCGCCTGCTGCGCGAGCGCGCCGCGCATCACCTGCGCGTCGACGAACGGGTTGCCGTCGCGGTCGCCGCCGATCCAGGTGCCCACCGTGAGGAACGGCGCGAGCCGCGGCGTGCGCTCGAGGGCGTAGCGCTCCTTCAGCGCGTGCTCGAGCTCGGCGTAGAGGCGCGGCAGCTGGTTGAGGAACGTGAGGCGGAAGTAGGCGATGCCGTTCTGCACCTCGTCGGACACTGCGAGGCGCGTGTCGCGCAGCATCGCGGTGAGCCAGAGGCGGAGGATTTCGGCGTGGAGGAGCTCATCGCGCTCGGGCGAAGCGCTCTGCCCCAGCAGTCGCGCGATCTCCCTTTCGCAATCCAGGATGCTTTGCCGCTGCACCTCGGTCGGATGCGCGGTGAGCACCGGCGCGACGTGCGCGCGCTCGAACCAGGCGAGGAGCGCCGGCGCCTCCACGCCCGCCTCGCGCGCGCGGTCGAGCGCGTAGGAGAAGCTCCCGGCGCGCCGCGGCGAGCGCGCGTCGGCGTATGCGCGGCGCCGGCGGTGCTGCTGCTCGTCCTCGGCGATGTTGAGGAGGTGCGAGAAGTAGCTGAAGGCGCGCACGAGATGGAGCGTCTCCTCCGGGTTCAGGGCGTTCAATTCCCGCTCGAGCTCGGCGCGGCTCGATTCTTCCTTGCGAAATGCAACGGCCGTTTGCCGGATGAGCTCGATCCGCCTCAGGGCTTCTTCGCCCACCTGCTCGCGGATCACCTCGCCGAGGAGGCGCCCGAGCAGCCGCCGGTCCTCGCGCAGCAGGTGCTCCTTCTCTTCCACGGGATGCAGCGTATCATCGGACGATGGGAAAACTCATCGTGTTCATCGCGGTCGTCGGCGCGATCGCGTTTGCCTGGCACAAGGGCTGGATCAGCGAATGGCTCGGCGCCGCCGTCGACAGCGGCGCGAAAAGCGTCAGGGAGACGCAGCGCTCCGCGACCAAGGTGCGTCCCGCCGACCCGGGCGCGCCCGAGGCGGAAAAAAAGTAGTAGGATGGTCCGGGGAGGATAAAAGGAGGTTCGTCATGTGTTACGACTACGAACTCGACCATTACCTGCGCCGCGCCAAGGAGGCTCGCAAGGAGCTGAAGAAGGCCGAGGAACGGGCAAAGGAAAAGGCCAGGGAAGAACCCAGGCCGAGCGGCCAGGAAGAGCCGGTCCCGGCCTGAAGATCCAGGAACGCCTGCGCGCCCTGCCCGCGGGGGCGCTCGGGCAGCTCGCACGCGGGATCGAGAAGGAGAGCCTGCGCGTGCGGCCCGACGGGTCGCTCGCGCTCACGCCGCACCCGGCGTCGCTCGGCTCGGCGCTCACGCATCCGCACATCACCACCGACTTCAGCGAGAGCCAGCTCGAGCTGATCACGGGCGTCCATCCCGACGCCGACGCCTGCCTGCAGGAGCTGAGCGAGATCCACCAGGTGGTGATGCGCGCGATCGGCGAGGAGCTCCTGTGGGCCGCGAGCATGCCGTGCAACCTGCCCGCCGACGAGGCGATCCCGATCGGGCGCTACGGCGGCTCCAACGTCGGGCGCGCGAAGAGCGTGTACCGGACCGGCCTGTCGTACCGCTACGGCCGGCGCATGCAGACGATCTCGGGCATCCACTACAACTTCTCGCTGCCCGGGGTCGCGAGCGACGGCTATTTCGCGCTGATCCGGAATTTCCGGCGGCTCTCCTGGCTGCCGCTGTTCCTCTTCGGCGCCTCGCCCGCGGTCTGCACCAGCTTCGTCGAGGGCCGCGCGCACGAGCTGCGCGAGCTCGGCCCCGGCACGCTCTACCTGCCGTACGCCACGTCGCTGCGCATGGGGCGCCTCGGCTACCAGAGCGACGCGCAGGCGAGCCTGATCGTGAGCTGCAACAGCCTGAGGAGCTACGCCGCGTCGCTGCACGAGGCGCTCACCGTGCCCTACCCGCCCTACGAGAAGATCGGGATCAGGGACGGCGACGCCTACCGGCAGCTTTCGACGAGCCTGCTGCAGATCGAGAACGAGTTCTACAGCCCGATCCGGCCCAAGCGCCGCATCAGGCCGGGCGAGCGGCCGCTGCACGCGCTGCGCGAGCGCGGCGTCGAGTACGTGGAAGTGCGCCTGATGGACCTCGACCCGTTCTGCCCGGTCGGCATCACCGCGCAGACCATGCGCCTCCTCGACATCCTGCTGCTGCACTGCCTGCTCGAGGACAGCCCGCCCGATTCCCCGCAGGAGCTCCTCGCGATCGCGCGCAACAAGCTGCGCGGCGCGCAGCAGGGGCGCGAGCCGGGCCTGCGGCTCGAGCGCCGCGGCCAGCAGGTGACGCTCCTCGAGTGGGGCAAGGAAGTCGTCGCCGCCTGCGAGCCGATCGCGGTCGAGCTCGACGCCGTGCGCGGGGGCGCGGCGTACAGGGATGCTTTGGAATCAGCTCGGAACGCGCTCTCCAACCCGGACGCGGTCCCCTCCGCCCGGGTGCTGCATGCCATGGCGCGCAACCACGGCAACTCGCACGTGCGCTTCACGCTCGCCGAGTCGGCCTCGCACCGCGGCACGCTGATGGGGATGCCGCTCAAGCCCGCGGTCGGGGACCGCTTCGCGCGCCTGACGAAGGAGTCTTTGGAGAAGCAGAAGAAGATCGAGAGCAGCGACCGGGTCGACTTCGAGACCTACCGGAGCCGCTACCTCAATCCGGAGTTGCTCCGGGCGGAAGCCTTGGAGAAATAAGGGTCTGACCCCTTTTCCGACCAGACCACCTGGTCGTCGACGGCGTACAGCACGCAGGTTTCTCTTGCGTTGCTGCTGCACTCGCGCACCGCGGCTTCGGTGGCGTCGGCCGAGCCGCCGGCGAAGCCGCAGCGGCCGTCGCCGCTCACCGCGTAGGCGCGCGGCCCGGGCGACTCGAGGAACGCGCGGTACAGGGCCTTGCAGCCGTCGGACTGCACGTGCGGCACGCGCTCGAGCGCGACCACCGGCCGCTCCGCGTCGAGCCGCTCGAACGGGACGCCGTGCTTCGCCAGGAACTGCTCGACCGCCGGCAGCCAGTAGCGCACGCCGAGCGTCTCGCTGAAGATGTAGTGGCCGTCGCGGCCGAACGCCGGCTGCAGCACGTACTCGGCGCGCGCGCCGGCGGCGGCGAAGCGCTCGTACCACAGGCGCGAGGTTGCCGCGTTGAAGTAGAGGTCGTTCTCGGCGTAGTGCAGCAGCACCGGCGCCTTCACGCCCTTGCCCACGGAGTCGAGGAGCTTCGCCACCGGCTCGATCGCGCACGGCACGCCGGGCCGGAAGTCGGGGTTGCCGCCGCGCCCCGCGGCGAACGAGAGCACCGCGACCAGTCCCTGCGGGTTGCGCGTGCCGGCGGCGACCATCGACACCATGCCGCCCGCCGACTGGCCGGCGAGGATCATGCGCTTCGCGTTCACGTAGGGCAGCGCGCGCGCGTAGTCGTAGGCCGCCATCACGTCGTCGGCCGCGGCCTGCTCGCCCTTGCGGTAGTCGGGGCTGGCGCAGCTGCCCGGGTCCTCGGCGAAATCGCCGCCGGTCGCGCCGAAGCCGCGGCGCAGCGGCATCACCACCACGTAGCCGCGCCGCGCGAACACCGCGGCGGAATTGATCAGGAGCTCGGTCGACTCGCGCGCGCGCCCGCTCGCCGAGCCGGGCGTGCCGTGGTTCAGGATGATCGCGCCGAACGGGCCTTGCCCTTCGGGCCTGAGGATCGTCGCCGCGAGCGAGTAACCGCCGGCGGCGGGGATGCGGACTTCTTCCTGCACCAGGCGCGGGCCGAGAGTGGTTTCCTGCGCGAGCGCCGTGCCGCAGAGCGCGAGGCACGCGCCCGCAAGCCACCGCAGAATCCTTCCCCCCTCGCGCACTGTCGCTCCCTCCGCACTGATTGCTTCGACTACGCAGTCTAGCGACTAAATGTGACCCGGTGTAGCGGAAATTCGTAGTCGTTCTGTAGAGTGAAAACCTACGCGCGAAAATGTCGTGCGCGTGCGACAGCCGGCACGGCGCGCGACAGCGAATCTACGCGCGGTGCTATAAAGGCGGACTCGGGGAGGCGATCCGGATGATAAGAATTCTTGTAGTGCTCGCGTTGACGCTGGGCTCGACCCTCGCTCTGTCGCAGCCCGCTTTTGCCCAACCCTATCCGTCCAAGCCCGTCCGCTTCGTCGTCGGCTTCCCGCCCGGCGGCTCGGCCGATCCCACCACGCGCATCATCGGCGCCGCGCTGCAGGAGCAGATGGGGCAGCCGGTGATCGTCGAGAACCGGCCCGGCGCCGACAGCGCGATCGCGGCCGAGCAGATCACGCGCGCCGCGCCCGACGGCTACACCATCTTCTTCGGCTCGAACAGCGCCATGACCGCGGCGGTCGCGCTGCGCAAGACCGCGCCCTACGACCCGTTGAAGGACTTCACGCCGGTCTCGATGGTCGGCCGGGCGACGATCTTCTTCTACATCCACCCCTCGGTGCCGGCGACGACGCTCCGGGAGTTCGTCGCGCACGCGCGCGCCAACCCGGGCAAGCTCAACTACGGCACCGGCAACCCGCTCTCGATCCTCTACAACGTGCAGCTCATGCAGGCGACCGGCATCGACATGGTGCAGGTGCACTACAAGGGCGAGGGGCCGCTCATGCCCGACATCCTCGCCGGGCGCGTGCAGTCGAGCTTCATGACCCAGGCCGCCGCGATCGCAAATGCGAAGGAAGGGAAGCTCCGCGCCTTGGCGGTGCTGCTCGAGAGCCGCAGCCCGCTGCTGCCGAACGTCCCCACCATCGCCGAGGCCGGCGTGCCCGAGGTGAGCGTGCGCCAGTGGGCCGCGGTCTTCGGGCCGCCGAAGATGCCGCGCGAGATCGTCGAGCGGCTGAACCGGGAGGTCAACGCCGCCCTCAGGCGCCAGGACGTGATCGACAAGCTGCAGGCCTACGGCTATGCGCTGGAGGGCTCGACGCCCGAGCGGGTGACCGAGATCAACCGCGTCGACCTGGCGCTGTGGCGCGAGCTCGTGGCGAAGGCGGGAATTGCGCTGGAGTGACCCGGAATGGGGCCGGTTTCAAGTCCGCCGGCAGGTACAGCGGGTGCGCCGGCTGCCCGCAGCCGTTGATTCGCAGGAACTTGAGCCGCACACCCTCTTTGCGCAGCAAGGCGACGACCTCGCGCGCACGCTCGCGATGCAAGCCATGGTTCCCCCAGGCGCACACCACGATCTTCGATTCTCTTGCCGCCTTCAGGATGGCGGCATCGTTGCCGCGCCCCACCGGGTTTTTCACCTGAAACAGATTGCCGGGTTTCGTTTCACGCCACGCAAAGATGTTGGTGATCAGCACCGCGCCGTACCCCCAGCGCCCGGCGTAGTTCCTTGCGCGGGTGCACGACGGGTCGAGCTTCACCTCGTCCGCGGTGCTCGGGTTGAGCATCAGAAAATTCGCCGCCGGCTTCGACTTGTCCCAGCAGCGCCACAGGAGATAGCGCCACCGGCGGCAGCGCGAGAACGTTGCTCCCGCCGGGCTCATTTCTTCTTCTTCAGCAGCTCGCCGAGTCCTTGAAGGGGTCTATGGGTTGACGCGCGGCCGCGGGATTCGGGCTCCGACCCCGATTTCGAATCCTCGTACCGCGCATGCTCGTTCTCGTGGCAGTAGATGCACAGGAGCTCCCAGTTCGACCCGTCCGGCGGGTTGTTATGGTGGTCGCCGTCCTTGTGGTGCACGGTGAGCTCGCGCAGCCGCTTGCCGTCGAACTCGCGCGCGCAGCGCGCGCAGATCCACGGCAGGATCTTGAGCGCCAGGTCCCGGTAGGGCTTCATCGGAGCCGCTGCAGAACGCGCTACTCGTCCGTGTGCACCGTGACCTTGCGCGGCTCCTCGACGCGGCGCGACGCGTCCAGGACCTCGATGGACACGAGATTCCCGGCGGCGTCGTAGTCCAGGATGACGCCGGGTTTGTCCTCGTCGCTCTCCGCGACGGGCACGTCGCGAAAGATGACGGTCAGGATGTCGCTCTTCGCGTCGTAGTTGACCTTCATTCCGTTCTCCAGTACTTGCGCACCGCCGGTATCGACGAACAGCCTGAGCAACTGCAGTTTACCGCTTGCCGGGCCTGCCACGCGCGACTGGCGGACTTCGCGGCCCGGTCGGGTGTGCTCGGTAAGTACGATCTCGGCCATCGCGGCGTCCCGCTGATCCAACGAAGGCGCGCGGGCTTACTACCGCGGTAGTCCAGTAAAGGGGGCAAAAAAAGAAGCCGTCCGAAGACGGCTTCTTAGGAGAGAGCCATGCCCAGGGAGGGGAGGGCGAATGGCTCAGGGGGACCCCATTCTTGATCGCCCCGGCGCCGGTGTCTGTCGCCTCGCCCGGCTTTTCGTGTCGCCGGCCCGCGACAGGCAAGGCCCGACCTAGCGCGCGCCGGCCAGGAGCCGCGCCAGCTCCTCCTGCTCGATCAGCCGGATCTTCTTTTCCTGCGCGTACTTGCGCGCGGTGTCGGTGACCTCGCCGGTCGCGACGTAGATGCGGTAGTGCGCGCCGCGCTCGGCGGTCGCGGCGTCGAACTCGCGCAGCGGCTCGACCCCGGTGCGCATCGCCTTCCAGCGCTTGCACGCCACCAGCGTCACGAAGCCCTGATTCACCAGGTGCAGGTCCGCCACCCCGTCCATGCGGGTCACGCCGTAGCCCTCGCGCCGGAACGCGTCCTCGAGCGCCGCGGTGAACCCGTCCCACGGCAGCGCCCGCGCCCGCTCGAGCGCCGCCGCGATGCGCTTCGGACTGGGCAGCCGGAGCTGCTGGAACGCGGCGTACATCCCGATCACCAGGAACGGCAGCGCCGCGGCCGCCGCGTAGCCCGCGCCGAAGAAAACCCGCACCAGCGCGAACATGCCGAGCGCCGCCAGCACGCTCACCCACCAGCGCGAGCGCAGCAGGATGGCGAACAGCGAATTTTTCGGCAGCTCGAAGGCCACGTGGGGTCAGAGCCCTGAATTTGATGAGCTATGCGACCATAGGTTTGGGGCTCTGACCCCGAATTTTAGTGGAGGAACCCGAATGACCGCCGTCCCCAACCACGCCCTTCACCAGCTCCGCGCCGGCAAGCTCGCCATCGGCCTGGGCGTCAACCAGGCGCGCACCGTCGGCATCGCCACCCTCGCGAAGACCGCCGGCTTCGACTGGCTGTTCATCGACGGCGAGCACAGCTCGCTCGACGCCGACACCTCGGCGCAGCTCGCCACCGCCGCGCTCGCCACCGGCGTCACCCCGGTGGTGCGCGTCGCGGGCCTCGAGCACTGGCACGCCTCGCGACTGCTCGACAACGGCGCGCAGGGAATCGTCTTCCCGCATATCGACGACCCCCGGCAGGCGAAGCGCGTCGCCGACGCCTGCCGCTACCCGCCGGTCGGCAAGCGCTCCATGGGCGGCGCGCTGGCGCAGCTCGGCTTCGCCTCAATGCCGGTCGGCGACGCCGCGCGCCTCGTCAACGACGAGACGCTGGTGGTGGTGATGATCGAGTCGCCGCAGGGCGTCGCCAACGCCGAGGAGATCGCCGCCGTGAAGGGCGTCGACGCCCTCCTCATCGGCACCAACGACCTGTGCTTCGAGATGGGCATCCCCGGCCAGTTCAACGACCCGCGCGTGAAGGACGCCTACACCCGGGTGATCGCCGCCTGCCGCAAGCACGGCAAGTTTCCCGGCATGGGCGGCATGTACACCCCCGAGCTGCTCGAGCGCCACATCGCGATGGGTGTGCAGCTCATCCTGAGCGGGTCGGACTTCTCGCTCCTCATGCAGTCGGCGACCGCCCGCGCCGGCCTGGTGCGCGGCTTCGAGAAGAAGTAGCACAATAGGGGAAAGGGGGGTTCATGCGCGCGCTGCTTCTCGTCTTGCTCGTTTCCGCCGCCGTCGCCCACGCCAACCCGGCGCTGCACGGCACCTGGTCGGCGGCGATCGACGGCCAGCCGCTCGTCGTCACCTTCGACGCCGGCGGCGCCGGCAAGGTGAACGCCACGCCGATGCGATGGCAGGCGATGGGCCAGCTCCTCCTCGTGCAGCAGCAGGGCGCCCAGGTCGTGACCTACTCGTGGCAAGTGCAGGGCGACGAGCTCAAGGTCGCCGGCGGCGACCTGAGCGGCGTCGCCACCCTCACCCGCGGCACCGCCGCCGCCGACGCGGCCCGCGCCAAGCTCGCCTCCGCCAAAGCCGTCGCCCCCGCGAAGGCGGGGGCCCAAGTTTCCGCGGCCCCCTCCGGCAGCGGCCAGGAGCTCGTCGGCAAGTGGTGCAAGATGAGCACCTACACCGGCAACACCGGCGGCTCCCAGCGCTCGACCTGCTTCGATCTGCGCCCCGACGGCACGTACACCTACCATCACGAAGGCAGCATGAGCGCCAGCACCCCCGGCATGTATGGCGGCACCGCCTCGCAGTCGAGCGACGCCGGCCGCTGGAAGGTGAGCGGGAATCAGCTCACCGCCCAGTCACAGCGCGGCACGGTCAACACCTACACCCTCGAGAAACGCAACCACCCGAAGAACGAGCGCGATCCGATGATCTGCCTCGATGGCGAGTGCTACGTCACGTTCTACAACAAGCCGCCCTGGTAGCGCCGGTTATCGGCTGTGAAGGGCGGCGACGCCCTCCTCATCGGCACCAACATTCGGGCGGCGAGCGCGAACGGCATTACCACCATGCCCACTGCGCACTCTTGCGGTGCCTTGCGTTCATCACCGGGTCGTAGCCGGGGTCGGCGAGCCACCGTAGCAGCTCGCGCGTACCGGACGACCGCTGGCGCCGCTTGAAGATGCGGCGGAACCAGCGAGGCACGCCACTCTTCATCGCGACTTCTGCGTCGGAATGAAACCGCGATCAGGCGGCGCCCTTCCCGCGAATGGCGCTCAATCGGAAGAGGCTTGAGGCAACTCGATTCGATCACCCACTCGCGCGGCGGTAAGTACGAGACATGACGCAGCTCCTGGTTAGAGGTAACTACGTCATGCCGTTCTCCTTTCGTCTCCCGAGAGCCACCGTTTGGGGACTTAGAGCGTGACCTCGAGCGGCGCGTCCTGCAGCGCGCTCACCCGCACCATCGAAAATCCGAGGACGTTCCCGTGCTCGTCCACCTTCGCCATCACGTGCGGATTCGCCGTCGGACGAAACACGCCCGCACGCTGCTCGAACATCGCTTCCAGGAAGTCGCCTTCCTTGTCGAACCAGAGCTTCAGCTTTTTCGCGGCCACGGGACTAAGGAGTAACGATGTCGATGCGCGCCGAAAAGCCGAGCTGCTTGAGCAGCTCCTCGCAGTCTTCCCACGCCAGGCCGAAGGCGCGCACGTCCGCGACTCCGATGCGCGAAACTACGGCCGCGATCGCGTTGGCGTCCTTCTCGTCGAGCTCTCCTTGCATGAGCGCGTCCTCGGCCCAATCGACCAACTGATCCAGGGTGATTCGGTGGTGAAGGTACGCCGCGATGCGCTCGGCAACTGCCTGCTTCGTAATCTTCATGGAGTCATCCTACGCCTTACGATGTCCCTGATCCACCGGGAATTTTTCGTGGATCTCGACGAGCGTCCCGCGCTCGTCGTAGATCTCCTGCCAGAAGCGGACGGTAAGCTCGGCTGCATCCACTTCCTTCAGGTAGCGGGCGCGCCAGCCCTGCCGTCCTATCACGTCTCTCCAATAGCGCCGCCCGCCGTGTGGCAGATCCTCCCATTGGCCGAACTTCTTTTCGTTTTGCGTTCGGGCACTCATCCGCGCATTGCGAGTTTTAGCGCACGGACTCCCGCCCCGGTTGACGTGGCCGTGTTAATCAGGCTGCGAATGACAGCACTACCAAGGTAGTCGCGTGCAGCTTCTGCGGTTCTGCTGTAATCACCCACCCAGAACCCTCCCTTGATCCAGAGCCTTTCTCCTTTCGAGCTCGCCTACTGCGTGGGCGTCCTGCTGCTCACCTTCGCCCTGCGCGGCTCGCTCGGCTTCGGCGGCGCGCTGGGGCTTCCGCTCCTCGCGCTCGTCATCCCGGTGAAGGTGCTCGCGCCCGCATGGAGCCTGGTCGGCATCGTGTCCTCGGCCGCGATCGTCGGCCACGGCCGCCATCACGTCTCGCGGCCCGAGCTCCTCGGCATCCTGCCCGGCTGCGCGCTCGGCGTCGGCGCCGGCCTCTTCGTCTTCAAGACCCTCGACGAGGCGCTCCTCGGCCGCGCGCTCGGCGTCTTCGTCATCCTCTACGCCGCCTACTCGCTCTGGCTCTCGACGCGCCCGGCAGGCAGCGCGCCGCCGCTCGCGCCGGGCATCCTCAAGCCCGCCGCGGGCTTCTTCTCCGGCGCGGTGGGCACCGTGTTCGGCGCGCTCGCCACGATCTTCTTCGCGATCTACCTCGACGCGAGCCGCGTCGACAAGCACGCGCTGCGCGCCACCCTTTCGGCGATGCTCCTCACCCTGAGCATCGTGCGCACCATCGGCTACTACGCGGTGGACGAGCTCACCGCCGACTCCTTCATCCTCTGCGCCGCCACGCTTCCCGCGATGGGTATCGGCCTCCTCGTCGGCGACCGCATCCACACCGGCTTGAGCCAGGCCGCCTTCCAGCGCCTCGTCTGCGCCGCGCTCGCGGCCTGCGGCGTCGCGCTGCTCCTGACCTGACCCCGAATTTTTACTCCAGGTTCCAGCTCGCCCGCGCCGTGCCGATCACCGACGCGTATGCAGCCGCGTAGACCTCCGGCGCCACGCCCGCGGGGTCGAGCACGATCGACAGGGACCAGTTGCAGCCGTCCTTCCGATCCGGCGGCTCGAGCTGGGACACCTCCGTCACCGTCACGTTCTCGCAGCCCTCGCCGCTGCGCATCAGCGCCGTCAGGCGGGCAAGCAGCTCTTCCTGGGACACGACCTGACGCTTCGCCTGCGCGCCGCCGAGGTCGCCGAAGAGGAAGCCGCCGTTCGCGGTGGCTTCCGGGTCGACGGCCGGTTGCGGCGTTGCTTCCATGGTGGGGGCGAATCTTATCCTTTCGTCCACCTCGCGCCTAACGCTATATGCGGAACAGAGCCTCGCCCCACTAGAATCTTCAGATGACCACCAAATACGACCCCAAGGCCCGCTTCGACATCACCGTCCACGAAGAACCCTTCCGCCGCACGGCGAAAGGCCGCCAGCTCATGGCGCGCATCTACCAGCCCGAATCTTCCCCCTCGCGCGCCGGGCCTTTCCCGGTGCTCCTCGACCTGCACGGCGGCGCCTGGAACAACAAGGACCGCTTCGCCAACGAGCCCATGGCGCGCGCCGTGGCCGCGAGCGGCGTGCTCGTCGTCTCGATCGACATGACCCTCGCCCCCGAGGCGCCCTACCCCGCCTCGGTCCAGGACGCGAACTACGGCGTGCGCTGGCTGAAGATGAAAGCGCCCGGCTGGAAGGGCGACCCCTCGACCCTCGGCATCCTGGGCAGCTCCACCGGCGGCCACATGGGCGAGCTCATCGCGCTGAAGCCGCGCGACCCCAAGTACGCCGCCTTCCCCCTCCCCGAGGCGCCGCACCTCGACGCCGGCATCCGCTACCTCGCCACCCGCTCGCCGATCAGCAACACCGTCGCGCGCTACGAGCAGGCCGAGAAAATGAAGCGCGAGCCGATGATCAGGAACAACAAGACCTACTGGGTGCCGTGGGACACCATCAAGGAAGGCAACCCGCAGTACATCCTCGACAGCAAGCAGCACGCCCCGCTCGTGCCCCTCCTCATCATGCAGGGCGGCCTGGACGACAACGTGCTGCCGTCAATTCAGGAAAAGTTCCTGGCGTCCTACAAGGCCGCCGGCGGCGATGCGCGGTTGGAGGTCTTCGAGGGCTGCGAGCACGAGTGGGTGAAGGATCCCGGGCCGATGACGGACAAGGCGCATGAGATGGTGAAAGCCTTCATTGCCCGCAACGTCACGAAAGTGCCGCAGACCGCCTGACCGCTGGGGTCAGAGCCCGAATCTGGTCCAGCTACGCGCCAGCAGGTTTGGGGGTCTGACCCTTGCACGGACTCCATGAGCGCCCAGTGATCGACAAGCCTAGATTGGCAAAGTCTTGAACTCCCTTTTCGCTCGCGCGGCGATCTCTTCAAACCGGCCCTGATCGCTTCCAGCCACTCCCGAGCCATCGGCTCGTGCAGCGAGAACAGCCCTTGGGCCACCCGCTCTGCAAGCCCGTCGGCCCGGTAGACGCGTGCGTCCTGGTAGCGGACGTAGCTCTCCGCCACGACGAAGGGGTGGCACCCGGCCGGAAGGGTACACGTGGTGTCGTAAGGAATATCCTTGCGGACGCTGCTCACGTTCACCAGCACGACGCAAGGCTGCGAGCCGTAGCCGGGAAAGGACACGGGTTGGTTCAAGATGACGAAGAGATGCTTGCTGGCGCCTGAAGGAATGAGCAGCGCCGCGCCGGCGGACGGCTGCCAGGCGGCCATCTAGTGCTTCGGCAGCGGCCCGCCAAAGGCGCGATTCAGGGCATCCCCTTCACGCATGCGGCTGATGATTGCCTCCGCCTGCTCCCGGGAGAACTTCAACGCCGCGAGCAGCTCTTCCGGCGCAATGGGGTTCGACGAGCCCTGCGGGTCATGCCACTCCGGGCAATTGGCATGCGTCCAGTCGCGAAGCTCCCACTGATCCATCCGCCCGAATCGCTGCCAGGTCTCCTCCAGCACCTCGATATCGGCATCGCTTAGCTCAAGGAAGCTGTCGGGGTTCTTGACCTGCGCCCGGCTGCGCAAGTCCAGCAAGTGCCCTTCGCGATCGGCGATCCAGGACTCCCACCCGCCCTCGGCCGAAGGCAGGGCCCCGTTCATGTGGTCGTACGTCGTCGACAGCACCGGGCCATGCGGCATCGACACCGGGTTGTCGCCGGTCATCGGCTCTCCGAACTTCTCGAACGATCGGCGCTCGGCGAGGTACAGGAGCTTCGTCAGCTTGAGGACCGAAAGCGGCTTGCCGGCGCGAACGAGAAAATAGGCTGCGCACTGCGCGGCCTTCTTCTCGCTGAACAGATTCTTCAGCATGAGGCGACTCCGCGGGACGGGAATAGCCGAAGGAAAAGTCGCACGGGAGGATTGTACGCCGGACGCAGCGTTCTCATTCGGAATGTGCATTGCCAGAGCAACGTCCCGCCAAGCCTCGAGTTGACGAACCCAACAAGAAAGCTTGAGTTTGGTGGCGGCCGTTTTGCTTGGTTGCGATGACTACCTTGGTAGTCGCCCTTATGCCCTTAGCACGCTGCACGCCCGGAGCTCCATCGGCAGCGCGACGCCGAGCTTCCAGTGCAACGACATCGGCCGGTCGCCCTCGACGTGAACCTTGGTCGCCGGGCCCAGCGCGCAGTACGCGGTTTCCTTGTTTTCTCTGACGAAGAGGAAGAAGCGCCGGGCTGGAACGCCGACCCCTCGACCTCGGCATCCTCGGCAGCTCGAGCGGCGGCCACGTCGGCCAGCTCATCGCCATGAAACCGCGCGACCCCAGGTACGCCGCGCTTCCGCTCCCTCATCAGCGACCCCTTCGCGCGCTTCCAGCAGGCCGAGAAAATGAAGCGCGCCGAGATGATCAAGAACACCAGGACCTACTGGGTGCCGTGGGAGACCATCCACGAAGGCAACCCGCAGGAGATGCTCGACCGGCGCGAGAAAGTCTCCCTCCCGCCGCTCCTCATCATGCAGGGTTCGCTCGACGACAACGTGCTGCCCGCGATGCAGGAGAAGTTTGCAAACACCTACCGCGCTGCCGGCGGCGAGTGTCAGTTCGAGGTGTTCGAGGAGTGCGAGCACCTGTGGGTGGACAAGCCCGGCGCGATGACCGACAAGGCGCACGAGATGGTCAGGGCTTTCATCGCCCGCAATCTGGGCAAGCTTCGGCGGGCAGCCTGACCCCGGCTGGGGTCAGAGCCCTTGGGGTCAGAGCCCGAATCTGGTCCAGCTGCGCGTCAGCAGGTTTGGGGCTCTGACCCCGAATTTTGGGGCTCTGACCCCGAATTTTCAGATCGCCGCGACCGCCGGGCGCCGCGGTCGCCCGCGGCCGCGGTGCGGCGCAGGCCGGCTCCGCTCGACGGTGTATTGCGCCGCCGCTTCCCGAACCTCCAGCGTGAACGGGCTGCGCACGGTGACGGCGCCGAAGACCGCGCCGTCCTGGAGATCCTCGGTAAGAAGGAGCACGCATTCCTGGAGCTGGGCGGCGGCGACGATCATGCTGTCCCACCAGGAGAGCTTGTAGCGCAGCTCGACTTCGCGCGCCGCGCGCAGAAGCTCCTCGTCGATCGGCTGCGGATCCCAGGGAAAATAGCGCGTGACCTCTACCCAGGTAATCTGCGGCGGCACGCCGAACTTTCGGGTGGAAACCGCGTAGAACTCCGACAGCGCCTGGATGCTCGTGCGGCCAAGCGCCGAGCGCCAGAGGTGGTCGAGCCACTCCTCCGCGCGCCGGTGCTTGGCCAGGTCCCGGCGGTCCTGCGTGTAGAGAAAGATGTTAGCGTCGACGAAAGACGGGCCGGTCATACAGCTCCTCGCGCCCGGGATAGGGCTCGGGCGAGCCCTTCAGCGGAAAGGCCTTGCGCTTGCGCCACGCACGGTACGCCGCCTCGTACTCGTCCATGCCGCCGAGCTCCTTCCTCAGCACTTCGCCGATATAGCGCGACAGGCTCATGTTGCGCTCGGCCGCCTGCACGCGGGCGCGCCTGGCAGTGTCCTCGTCCAGCGTGACGGTCACGTTCTTCACCGTCCCGGATATTACACGGAGCTCGTGTAATTACACCAGGGAGCCCCGGCTGGGGTCAGAGCCCGAATTTTGGTTCTAGGCCCGCAACACGCTGAACGCCCGGAACAACTCCATCGGCAGCGCGACCTCGAGCTTCCAATGCAGCGACATCGGCCGGTCGCCTTCGATGTGGACCCATGGTCGCCGGTCCCAGCGCGCAGTACGCCGCTTCCTTGTTCTCCCTCACGAAGAGGAAGAAACGCCAGCCGTTCTCCGCCCGGAACGGCGTTCGCCGGGACTCGCTCAGCCACCCCACCGCCGTCAGGATCTCGCGAATCTCGCAGCGGCCGTAGAGGAGGAGCGGCCATTCCTCCGGCAACCCCGGAATGCGCCGAACCGGCAACTCCGTTTGCTCGGCGAGAATGTCCGCGAGCTCGCCGAGCTCTTCCCTCAGCTCACGGTGCGCCTCCAGCAGCTCGAGAAACTCCCTGCCGAAGCGGAACACCTCGCGATAGCGGGCTTCTAGGCGCTCCTTGAACTGCTCGAAGCGCATTGCCAGCCGATCCTGATCCGGCCGGTCCTTGCCGCGTGCGGGGAGGTAAATGCGGTTCAAGTGCAGCCGCTTCAGCGCCTCCAGCGTCGGCCCGTCCTTCTGCTCGAGGATGCGCCTCGAGACGTGAATCCTGAAATCCGCATCGATGCCGATGAGGTGAGCGTCGAACGCGGCGTGATGCGTCTTTGCGAGCGGGATACCGTTGCGGACCACCGGCTGCCCGAGCTGTTCGTGCTTGTCCTCGATGATGTGCGCCGCGTCGAGAAGCACGGGCTCCCGCAGGCCCGACAGCGCGCAGCGCCCGCGGTAAGCGGTGATCACCGCTTCCCGGAACGTCGCCTGGTGCAGCCGCTGCTTCACCTGGCGCAGCGCGTACCGGCGCTCGGCGGCGGTTTCCGGGGCGCGCAATTCGTCTCCCGCGCTGAAGGCGATCCTGGCTTTGAGGCTCGCTGCATCCCAGCCGATCACGAAGCTGGGAATCAGCGCCTTGTACACAGCGGGCGAGGTGCCGAGGAAGTAGATGATCGGCACCGCGTCCTGCATCGCCTCGCGCAGCCACCGGTTCTCCGCCGCATCGGCGCTCCCGCCCATGAACGCATAGTCCACCGCCTCGTCGCCTTCGTAGATCTGGCGGTGCAGCTGCCGCTGGTCATCGTACCAGACCCGTGCGCCCGGCCGCGGAAACACCGTGCGTATGGAAAGGAGGAACCGCATCTGCGTCGGCTTGAAGATGCCGCGCTGCGGGTTGATGAGCGGGATGCGCGCGCCTTCGAAGGAGAATCCGGCGCGCAGATCCCTGGAAGTGAGATCCCCGTTGGCGTCCGCGAGACGCCGCACTTCGCGGAACGCGGCGAGCCTGAGCAGCGGGTCGTCAGCCACCGCTCAACGCCTTTTGCAGCTCGGCCGCGCGTTCGACGCCGAGCAGCTCCCAGTGCGGCTCGCCGCGCGCAAGTTTGAATAGCCGGCCTTTTGTATACCTGGGGTTAACGGCCGCGGGCATTTATAAACCGTCGCTCCTAGTCGCTCGCGTCGACGGACAGCACGCGCTGGAGCCCTGCCTGCTCGTGCTCGCGAAACTGCATGATCGCGGCCCACGCCGCGGCTCTGAAAAGCTCGCGCGTGCGCAGCGGCGACGCACCAGGATCGTTTCACCTCGCGCGGCGCGGCGGGGGTCAGGGCCCGAATCTGATCCAGCTACGCGTCAGCAGGTTTCGGGGTCGGAGGAATCGCGCCGCGGTTCGGCGCGCCGCGTAAACCAGGCGCGCACATCCGCGAGCAGGCGCTGGACATCTTGCACGCATTCGTTCGCAACCGCGTCAGATGCAGGCATACCGCGGTAGTCGCTCTGGTTCCTGGCTTTGCGGTATGCCTCGAGCACCTGCACGCGCGCGGCCGGCATGCCGATCGTATGCGGCAACGCCTGGATGAGGAGCTGGTGATGGCCCGGCTGGCTCGTCGATGGCCGGTAGCCATTGCCCATCATCGCCGCGAGCGCCGTCTGCGTGAGCGCGCGGTACGCAAGGTCCAGCCGCGAGTCGCTGCTAAGCGTCGCGGCCGAGGCGTCCTTGAGCGCCCGCTCGGCGGATTCGAGAAGCCGCGCGGTTTCCCGCTCATCGGCGGCGTGTGCCTTGAGCCTTCCGTTGCGCGCGAGGTTGTCCAAGTTCATCTTCGTCCCCGATGATGAAGATCTTGCGATCGGCGAGCACGCGCACGAGGAACGGGTCCCCGGCCGCGAGCTTTCTTTTGAACTCCAACGCCGGATAGACGTTTGGGTTGACTTCGCGGCGCAGGAGCTCCTGCGGCGGCGCAAGCGCCGCCACGACATCGGCGAAGCCGACCTCGCCCACCACCATCAGGTCGATATCGCTGCCCGCGCGCTCTTCGCCGCGCGCGATGGAGCCGTACACGAACGCCGCGCGGATATCGCCGGCGAGCGGCGCCAGAGCCTCGCGCAGCACGTCCGCCACGCCGACCGTCTTTTTCAGGATGTTGCGCAGATCCTCGAGAATCGGACAGTCGGCGTTCGCCTGGAAATGGACCTGGTTCCCGACGCGCCGGCGCGCGAGCACGCCTGCCTCGGCGAGCGCGTTCAGCTCTCGCAGCAGCGTTCCCGGTGCCTTGCCCGTGGCGCGCGCGATCTCACGTACATGGAGCGACTGCTCGGGCCGCAGAAGGAGCAGGGCAAGAACGCCGCGGCGATAGGCGCCGAACAAGAGGGTCGCAGGGTCCAATGGATTTCGTTGCCAATAAAGCAACGACTGTAGCCTTTACTGCAACATATGGTCAAGCCCTCACCCGAGCGACTGGTTTGCCCAGGCCGGCTTTTTGTTAACCCAGGTATACAAACGCGCGGAAAACTAAACCGCTGCGCTAGCCTCCGCCACGAACCAGCACAGAGTATTCACCAGCGCCATCTGCTCCCGCGTCGTGCAGTTGACCTCCAGGAGCTTCGGGCTCGCGACCAGGATCGCGAGCGAGCGCGCCCGCGACACCGCGACGTTGAAGCGGTTCTTGCTGTAGAGGAACTCGATGTTGCGCGGCAGGTAATCGCCGCTCGAAGTGGCCATCGAGATGATGACCGCGTCGGCCTCCTGGCCCTGGAACTTGTCGACC
>Ga0187892_10004808_pt1 | contig 22141 bp, 22 predicted proteins | sample MA1701073metaG_FD_139345 | JGI IMG/M metagenome (GOLD analysis project Ga0187892, IMG submission 139345) | Bio-ooze microbial communities from a basaltic lava cave in the Kipuka Kanohina Cave System on the Island of Hawaii, USA - MA170107-3 metaG ... | reverse complement strand
CATCACCGCCGAGAGGTTGGCGGCGGCGAACGCGGCCGCGTGGTGCGTCTTCATGTACGCCGTCTGGTAGGCGAGCAGCGCGTACGCCGCGGCGTGCGACTTGTTGAAGCCGTAGCCGGCGAACTTCTCCATCAGGTCGAAGAGCTGGGTCGCCTTGCCGCGCGCGAGGCCGGCCTTCTGCGCGCCGGCGACGAAGCTGTCGCGGTGCAGCGCCATCTCCTCGGGCTTCTTCTTGCCCATCGCGCGGCGCAGCAGGTCGGCGGCGCCGAGCGTGTAGCCGCCGATCACCTGCGCGATCTGCATCACCTGCTCCTGGTACACCATGATGCCGTAGGTCGGCCCGAGGATCGGCTCGAGGCGCGGGTCGAGGAACTCGACGCGCTTGCCGTGCTTGCGCTCGACGTACTCCGGGATCAGGTCCATCGGCCCGGGGCGGAACAGCGCGACGAGCGCGATGACGTCCTCGAAGCGGTCGGGGCGCGCGCGCTTGATGAGGTCGCGCATGCCGCGCGATTCCAGCTGGAACACCGCGGTGGTGTTGCCCGACGAGAGCAGCTTGTAGGTTGCCGCGTCATCCAGCGGCACGCCAGAGAGTGAAAAGCTCTTCTCTCCCAAACCCCTCACATAGCGCTCGGCCCGGTCGAGGACGGTGAGCGTGGTGAGGCCGAGGAAGTCGAACTTCACCAGCCCGATCGCCTCGACGTCGTCCTTGTCGAGCTGCGAGATGACGTGCTCGGTGCCCTCGGCGGCGTACAGCGGGCAGTAGTCGGTCAGGCGCCCCGGGGCGATCAGCACGCCGCCGGCGTGCATGCCGACGTTGCGCACCAGCCCTTCGAGCTTCTCGGAGAGCTCGAGCAGCTCGCGCACCTCGTCCTCGCTCTTCTCGCGCTCGGCGAGCAGCGGCTCCATCTTGCGCGCGTCCGCGAGGGTGATGAGGCGCCCCGGCTGCACCGGGACCAGCTTCGCGAGCTGGTCGCAGAAGCCGTAGCCGAGGTCGAGCACGCGGCCGCAGTCGCGCAGCACGGCGCGCGCCGCCAGGGTGCCGAAGGTGGCGATCTGCGACACGCTCTCGGCGCCGTACTTGCCGCGCACGTAGTCGATCACGCGGTCGCGCCCGTCCTGGCAGAAATCGATGTCGAAGTCGGGCATCGAGACGCGCTCGGGGTTGAGGAAGCGCTCGAACAGCAGGTCGTACTTCAGCGGGTCGAGGTCGGTGATGCCGAGCGCGTAGGCGACGAGCGACCCGGCGCCCGAGCCGCGCCCCGGGCCGACCGGGATGGCGTTCTGCTTCGCCCAGTTGATGAAGTCCGCGACGATCAGGAAGTAGCCCGCGAAACCCATCTGGATGATGGTCTTCAGCTCGAGCTCGAGCCGCTCGACGTTGCCCAGGCCGCGCCTCTCCAGCCCGGCGTGCGCCTGGCTGCGAAGGTGGTGCTCGACGCTCACCCCCGCGGGCGTCGGGAATGCCGGCAGGCGGCTGCGGCCGAGCTCGATCGCGAGGCTGCAGCGCCGCGCGATCTCGACCGAGTTCTCGAGCGCGTGCGGGATGTCGGCGAAGAGGCGCGCCATCTCGTCCTGGCGCTTGAAGTACTGCTCCGCGGTGAAGCGCCTCGGCCGGCGCTGGTCGGCAAGGATGTGGCCGCTGGCGATGCAGACCCGCGCCTCGTGCGCCTTGAAGTCGCCCGGGTCGAGGAACTGCACCGGATGGGTGGCGACCACCGGCAGGCCGGCGCGCGAGGCGAGCGCCACCGAGCGCGCCACCAGCGCCTCGGCGTGCGGGTGGCCGGCGCGCTGCAGCTCGATGTAGTAGCGGCCGGGAAAGAGGCTCGCCCAGCCCTGCGCCAGCCGCTCCGCGGCCTCGGGATGCCCGGCCATGAGCGCCTGGCCGATATCGCCCGCTGCCGCCCCCGAAAGGGCAATAAGGCCTTCGTTCTCTTGAAGCCATTCGCGGGCGATCTCGGCCCGGCCCCGGTGCTGGTTGCGCAGCCAGGCCCGCGACAGCAGCCCGCACAGGCCCTGGTACCCGGGGCGCGACGCGCACAGCAGGAGGAGGCGAAAGGGCTTGTCGCGATCGGCGTCGTTCTGCAGCCAGCAGTCGGCGCCGACGAGCGGCTTCACCCCTGCCGACCGGGCCATGGCGTAGAACTTCACCATGCCGAAAAGGTTGGCCGTGTCGGTGAGCGCGAGCGCCGGCATGGCGTCGGCGCGGGCGCGCTCGACCGCATCCTCGATGCGCACGATGCCATCGCTCACCGAGTACTCGCTGTGCAGCCTCAGGTGAACGAAACGCGGCCCCGCCATGTCAAAAAATTCTACCGGAAAGGTCGTCATGAAACGCCTGATCATTGCAGCTCTGCTGAGCATTCCTCTGCTCGCTTTCGGACAAAACCGCAGCGCCGAGCTCGACAAAGCCGTCGAGGAGGCGCGCGCCGCCTACCTCGCGCTCAAGGAAGCCGAGCAGCGGCGCGACCAGGGCGTCGAGCCGCAGTCGGGCGAGCGCCTCGGCAGCGCCGCCGGCGGCAGCCGGCCCTCCGAGCAGTACGTGGGCCGCCAGGCGCAGCTCGAGCAGGAAGTCGAGCTCGCGCGTCGGCGCTACGAGGCCGCGCAGAAGCGCTGGAACGACTTGAAGTAAAACCCCTTACCATGCGCGGGCATGATGCCCGCGCCGAATGTCGCCCTCCTCGCACTGCTTGCCGGCGCCACCTGCATCGCGCTGTCGCCGATCTTCGTGCGCGTATCCGAGGCGGGGCCCACGGCGAGCGCTTTCTGGCGCGTCGCCATCGCGGTGCCGGTGCTGTGGCTGCTGTATCTGGGCAAAAGAACCCCCACGCGGCGCTATTCGGGCCGCTGGCCCCTGCTCTTTGCCGCCGGCTTCGCTTTCGCCGGCGACCTCGCCTTCTGGCATAGCTCGATCAAGTTCACCTCGGTCGCGAACTCGACGCTGCTCGCCAACCTCGCGTCGATCTTCGTCACGCTCGCGGCCTGGATCTTCCTGCGCGAGCGCCCGACGCGCCTGTTCCTCGGCGGGCTGGCCGCAGCGCTGGCCGGCGTGGCGCTGCTCGTGAATGCGAGCCTCGGGTTCTCGCCCACCGGCCTGCTCGGCGACGCGCTCGGCGTGGTCACCGCCATGTTCTACGCCGGCTACATCCTCGCGGTGAAGGGGCTGCGCGACCGCGGCGAGACCACGCTCTACCTGATGGCGGTGACGACGACGCTCACCGCGCTGTTCCTTTTCCCGGTGGCGCTCGCCTCGGGCGAGCCGATGCTGCCCGTGACCGCTTTCGGCTGGTGGATGCTGCTCGGCCTCGCGCTCGTGTCGCACGCCGCCGGCCAGGGCCTCATCGCGTACGCGCTCGCCCACCTGCCGGCGCCCTTCTCCTCGGTGAGCCTGCTGTTCCAGCCGGTGATGGCGGCGCTGTTCGCCTGGGCGCTCCTCTCCGAGGCGCTGGTGCCGCTGCAGGTGCTGGGCGGCATCATCGTGCTCGCCGGCATCTACCTTGCGCGCCGCGGCTCCAAAGCGGGAGAATGATTCCGCGAGGAGGAGGAGACATGGCGACGAAGAAGAAGGCAAAGAAGGCGAAATCGAAGGTCAAGCGCAAGAAACTGACTGCAAAGCGGCCGGTCGCTCGCAAGAAGAAGCCGCTCAAGGTCGCGAAAAAGGTTTCGAAACCGGCACCCAAGCCGAAGAAACCCGCCACCCCTCCGGCGCCCCCGCCCCCGCCGGGCGAGCGCGTCGGGGTGGTGACGCACTACTACGGCCATCTCTCGGTCGCGATCATCAAGCTCGAGGCCGGCAGCCTGCGCATCGGCGACACGGTCCACATCAGGGGGCACACCAGCGATTTCAGCCAGCGCGTCGAGTCGCTGCAGGTCGAGCACGCGCAGGTCGAGGAAGTCGGCCCGAACGACGACTTCGGCCTGAAGGTGCGCGAGCACGCGCGCGAGCACGACGTGGTCTACAAGGTCGGCTAGCGCTAGACGATGACGGCCTCGGGCTCGCCCGCGGCCTCCTCGATCGCTCCGATGTCGTAGACCAGCTCGCCCTCGCGCTCGAGGAGCATGCGCGCCATCTGCGCCTTCTCGCGCGGCAGCACCACCACCATGCCGATGCCGCAGTTGAAGACGCGCCACATCTCTTCCTCGGCGACGCTTCCGGTCTGCTGCAGCCAGGTGAAGATGTCCGGCCGCAGCCAGGAGTCCTTCTTGATGAGCGCGCGCGTGCCTGGCGGAAGGATGCGCGGCACGTTGCCCACCAGCCCGCCGCCGGTGATGTGGGCGAGGCCGTGCACCGGCACCGCGGCGAGCATCTTGAGCACCGGCTTGACATAGATCCGCGTCGGCTCCATCAGCGAGTCGGCGATGTCCGAGGACAGCGGCTCCCCGCCGATGATGCGCCGGATGAGCGAGTAGCCGTTCGAGTGCGGGCCGCTCGAGGCGAGGCCGAGGATCGCGTCGCCGGGCCTGACGAGGTGCGCGTCGATGATGCGCTCCCTCTCCACCACGCCGACCGCGAACCCGGCCAGGTCGTATTCGTCCTTCGGAAACGCGTCCGGGTGCTCGGCGGTCTCGCCGCCGATCAGCGCGCAGCCCGCCTGCTGGCAGCCCGCCGCGATGCCCTTGATCACCGACTCCGCCACGCGCTTGTCGAGCTTCTCGCAGACGTAGTAGTCGAGGAAAAACAGCGGCTCCGCACCGGTCGTGAGGATGTCGTTGACGCTCATCGCCACGAGGTCGATGCCGACCGTGCCGTGGCGGTTGAGCTTGAACGCGAGCTTGAGCTTGGTGCCCACGCCGTCGGTGCTCGACACCAGCACCGGGCGCTTGTACTTCTTCGGGATCTCGCACAGCGCGCCGAAGCCGCCGATCCCGCCCATCACCTCGGGGCGCAGGGTGCGCTTGGCGAAGGGCTTGATCGCCTCGACCAGCGCGTCGCCCGCGTCGGTGTCGACGCCGGCCTCGCGGTAGGAGAGCTCGTTCGCCATGCTAGATTGGGATTCTAGCGAGATGCAGCAGCTCGTCCTCGACATCGGGCCGGCAGCCGAGCCGGGCTTCGACAACTACCTCGCCGGGCCGAACGCCGAGGCGCTCGAGCGCGTGCGCGGCCTCGCCGCGGGCGGCCTGCGCGAGGCCATCGTGTACCTGTGGGGCGAGCCGGGCAGCGGCCGCACCCACCTTCTGCGCGCGGCGGCGCGCATGAATCCAGACCTGGTGACCGCGGACGACGTTGACCAGCTGGACGAGACGGCACAACAAAGCCTCTTCAGCGCCATCAACGCGGCGCGCGACGGCGGGTCGCCCGTGCTGGCGGCCGGCGGCCGCCCCCCGGCGCAGCTCGCGCTGCGCGAGGACCTGCGCACCCGGCTCGCGTGGGGCCTGGTGTACCAGCTGAAGCCCCTCACCGACGCGGAAAAGGCGCAGCACCTGCGCGCCCAGGCGGCGCGCCGGGGCCTTCGGCTCGGCGACGAGGTTGTCGGGTATCTCCTGACGCGCCTGCCGCGGGACCTGGCGAGCCTGAATGCCGTCCTCGAGGCGCTCGATCGCTACTCGCTCGCGACCCGCCGCCCCATCACCCTGCCCCTGGTCCGCGACGCGCTGGACAACAAATTTCGTTAAAGCCGTGGCTCTTGCGCCACAACCGCCCCCGAGGCCGGGCGGCGTGCGAAGGACTGCCTCGACAGCCGGATAAGCCGAGGAGCAGAATGGGATTCAGCCCATGCAAGCCAGAACCGCCCTGCTCCTGCTTTTGCTCGCCTGCCAGGCGCCGGCGCTCGCCCAGTCGGGCCTGCGCCTGCCGCAGCACGGCGAGCCGGGCCTCGACCCGGCGTTCGCGCGCGGCTGGCTCGCCCCCGACTACGACCGCTTCGGCTTCGCCCTGAACAGCTGGCGCGAGGCGGTCGGGTTCGCCCCCGGCCAGCGCATGCACTGGTCGTACACCCTGAACGAGCGCAGCAGCCTCGGCATGGGGTGGAGCACCGGCCGGGAGCTCGACGAGAGCCGCCAGCTCTCGCTCTACGGGCGCTACTCGCTGACGGCGGGCTGGGCGCTCAGCGCCGAGACCCTGTCGCGCGACGCCGCGGGCCTGTTCCGCCTGCAGGACTTCCGCATCGGGGTTCAGCGTCGTTTCTGAGTAGTTCGCTTTAAACTCCGGGCGCTCATGCGCCTGGCGCTCTTCGATCTCGACAACACGCTTCTCAGCGGCGACAGCGACTACGAGTGGGGCCAGTTCCTGGTCGAGCGCGGCGTGGTCGAGCGCGCGGCCTACGAGGCCCAGAACCGGGCGTTTTACGAGCAGTACAAGACCGGCACGCTCGACATCCACGAGTTCCTCGGTTTCGCCCTGCGCCCGCTCGCCGAGCATTCCCCGGAAGAGCTCGGCCGCTGGCACGCCGACTACCTGCGCACGCGCATCGTGCCGATGATCACGCCGGCCGCGCGCGCCCTGGTGCGCCGCCACGCGCAGGCCGGGGAGCTGTGCGCGATCATCACGTCCACCAACAGCTTCGTCACGACCCCGATCGCGCGCGAGTTCGGCGTCGAGCACCTGATCGCCACCGAGCCCGAGCGGCGCGACGGCCGCTTCACCGGCCGCGTCGAGGGGACGCCCTGCTTCCGCGACGGCAAGCTGGTGCGCCTCGAGCAGTGGCTCGCCGCCCGGGGGCGGCGCCTGCCGGATTTCGCGGCGAGCACCTGCTACAGCGATTCGCACAACGACCTGCCGCTGCTCGAGCGCGTCACGCGGCCGGTGGCGGTCGACCCGGACGAGCGCCTCGCGCGCGAGGCCCGGCGGCGCGGCTGGGAGACGATATCGCTCCGGTAGAATCCCCGGCCGCATGATCAAGCGGTTCATCCGGCGGGTGCTGGGCCTGCCGTCCGAGGCCACCCTGCGGGTGCCGCGCGACAAGCATGGCCTCGCGCGCGCGCGCCTGAGCCCGGCGGCCGCCAAGGTGTGCGCGGTGCTGCGCGAGGCGGGGTTTTCCGCCTACGTCGTGGGCGGAGCGGTGCGCGACCTGCTGCTCGGCATCGAGCCGAAGGACTTCGACGTCGCGACCGACGCCCGGCCCGAGCAGGTGCGGCCGCTGTTCCGGCGCGCGATCGTCATCGGCCGGCGCTTCCGCCTGGTGCACGTCATGCTCGGGCCCGAGACGGTCGAGGTCTCGACCTTCCGTTCGGCCGACGCCGACACCTCCGAGAAGGACGAGCACGGGCGCGTGCTGCGCGACAACGTGTTCGGCACCCAGGAAGGCGACGCGCGGCGGCGCGATTTCACGGTGAACGCGCTCTACTACGACCCGGCGAGCGAGGAGGTCGTGGACTTCCACGGCGGGCTCGCCGACCTCAGGAAGCGGGTGCTGCGGGTGATCGGCGATCCCGTGACCCGCTACCGCGAGGACCCGGTGCGCATGCTGCGCGCCGTGCGGCTGGGCGCGAAGCTCGGCCTGACCCTCGACGCCGCGACGCGCGAGCCGATCCGCGAGATGGCGCCGCTCATGGAGCGCGTGCCGCCCGCGCGCCTGTTCGACGAGATGCTGAAGCTCCTGCTCTCCGGGCACGCGAGCGCCTGCCTGCGACAGCTGCGCGAGGTGGGCCTGCACAAGGGGCTGCTGCCGCTGCTCGACGTGATCCTCGAGCAGCCGCTCGGCGAGCGCTTCGTGACGCTTGCGCTCGCCCAGACGGATGAAAGGGTATTAAGTGGAAAACCCGTGTCGCCGGCGTTCCTCTTCGCCTCGCTGCTGTGGCACGAGGTGCTCGCGGCGTGGAAGGCGCGCCAGGCGCGCGGCGAGCGCAGCATCCCGGCGCTCGAGACCGCGATGGACGAGGTGCTCGACACCCAGTGCGCCAAGCTCGCCATCACCCGGCGCCTGACGGCGACCATGCGCGAAGTCTGGGCGATGCAGCCGCGCTTCGAGAGCCGCTCGGGCAACCGCGCCTACCGCGTGCTCGAGGCGCCGCGCTTCCGCATGGCGTACGACTTCCTCGCGCTGCGCGCGGCGAGCGGCGAGGTGCCCGCCGAGCTCGAAGCGTGGTGGCGCGCCTTCCAGGGCGCGGATGCCGATTCGCGCAAGGCCATGCTGCTGCCCGACACCGGCCCGCGCAAGCGCCGCCGCCGGCGCCGCAAGAAGCGGCCCGCCGACGCGGCGAGCGCTCCCGAGACCGCGTGACGGTCGCTTACGTCGGCATCGGATCCAACCTGGAGGACCCGCGTGCCCGGGTACTTCAGGCCGTCGAGGAGCTGGACCGCCTGCCGCATACCCGGGTCGTGAAGCGCTCGTCTCTCTATCGCACTGCCCCGGTCGGGCACGCAGCCCAGCCCGATTTCGTGAACGCGGTCGCGCAACTCGAGACCGGCCTGCCCGCCGAGCGGCTGCTCGCCGAGCTGCAGGGGATCGAGGCGCGCCACGGCCGCAAGCGCAGCTTCCCGAACGCGCCTCGCACCCTGGATTTGGATTTGCTGCTGTATGGGCGGACCGAACTGAGCTCGCCCACCCTCACGCTCCCCCATCCCCGGATGCACGAACGCGCCTTCGTGCTTCGGCCCCTCATGGAGATCGCGCCGGAGCTGCGACTATCCCTCGAAGCCTGCGCGGGCCAGGCCGTCGAGAAGCTCGATGGATAGGTTCCGCCACCTCGTGGTCGAGGGGCCGATCGGCGCCGGCAAGACGAGCCTCGCGCGCCGCCTGGCCTCGCGCCTGGGCGCGGATCTCGTGCTCGAGCAGCCCGAGGACAACCCCTTCCTCGCGCGCTTCTACCGCGACATGGCGCGCTACGCGCTGCCGGCGCAGCTCTTTTTCCTGTTCCAGCGCGCGCGCCTGCTCGAGCCGCTCGCCCAGCCCGACATGTTCGCCCGCGCGGTGATCGCCGACTTCCTGCTCGAGAAGGACCCGCTGTTCGCGCGCATCACGCTGTCGGCGGACGAGTTCGCGCTGTACCAGAAGATCTACGAGGTGCTGCGCCTGCGCACCCCCGCGCCCGACCTGGTCATCTACCTGCAGGCGCAGCCCGCGGTGCTGGTCGAGCGCGTGCGCCGCCGCGCCGCGCGCTACGAGCGCGACATCAGGGAGGACTACCTCGCGCGCCTCGCCGAGGGCTACGCGAGCTTCTTCTACCACTACGACGCCGCGCCGGTGCTGATCGTCAACTCGGAGAACCTGAACTTCGTCGAGCGCGACCCCGACTTCGAGCTGCTGGTGGCGCGGCTGCGCGCGATGCGCAGCCGGCGCGAGTTCTTCAACCTCGGCTGATGCAGGTCCTGCGCGACATCGAGAGCCTGCGGCGCGCCCTCGCCGGCGCCGGCCCGGCCGCGTTCGTGCCGACCATGGGCAACCTGCACGCAGGACATGTTTCCTTGATGAAAATCGCGAGACAGCACGGCCCCAAGATCGCGGTCAGCATCTTCGTGAACCGGCTGCAGTTCCTGCCGGGAGAGGATTTCGAGCGCTATCCGCGCACCTTCGAGCGCGACTGCGCGCTGCTGGAGAAGGAGGGGGTCGAGTTCCTGTTCGCGCCCGATGAGAAGGTTTTGTATCCGGAAAAACAACAATTCAGAGTGCACTCCGGCCCTCTGGGCGAGGATCTCGAGGGCCGCTTCAGGCCCGGCTTCTTCGACGGCGTCGCCACGGTCGTGCTCAAGATGTTCAACTGCGTGCAGCCCGCCGCCGCGGTGTTCGGCAAGAAGGACTACCAGCAGCTCATGGTGGTGCGCGCCATGGTCCGGGAGCTCGACCTGCCGGTCGCGATCGTCGCCGGAGAGACGGTGCGCGAGCCCGACGGCCTCGCCATGAGCTCGCGCAACAGCTACCTCTCGGCTGCGGAGCGGGGCGAGGCCCCTCGTCTATACCGGACCTTGCAGGAGGTCGCCGCCGGGGGGACGACCCCGGGCGAAGCGATGAGGAAGCTCGCGGCCACTGGGTGGAAACCCGACTACGTCGAGGTACGGCGCAGGCGCGATCTTGCAGTGCCGCAAAGCGGTGAACGCGAGCTGGTCGTGCTCGCGGCGGCCCGGCTGGGCCAGACCCGGCTGATCGACAACCTGGAGTTCTAATCCTGCAGCTCTAAGGGATCGACCCCGCAGCTCTAGGGGCCCGCCGGATGCCTAGCCGGGGTAGGGCTCGAAGGTCATCGCCTCCACCCCGCAGCCCATGGTCCTGGCGAGCTTGTCCATTGCATCGTCGGTGAGCTGCAGGGGCTGGAACTCGGCCTCGCCCCCCTTGGAGGAGATGAAAGCCTTGGCTGCGGCCTCGGTATTCCAGGTCACCACCGGGTCGGGGCTGACCCCGGCCACCTGGCGGCAGATCGGAAAACCGTCGGACTTGTAGACGATCGCGAACATCGCCCCCCCGGGCTGAATTTACCCGATGTTGCCCTGCGGCAACAAGGCATGATTTCTAAGGGAAACCCTGATTGCGTGCGCTTGGGCAGGCGGCGTAATAATCGGTCAGGAGGTCCCATGTCGCCGGGAGGCGACGGCCGGACCCCGGTAAGCCCCCGACCCGGGGGGCACTTTTTGGGAGAAGGAGAAGAGAAAATGAGCAACCTTCGCGACGCTGTGGGCCTCTGCCTGCCCTACGGCAAAGCCGATTCGCAGTACGAGACCGAGTTCGAGCCCGCCACCGGCACCGTCTGGGGCTATTTCAACCCCAGGCACGGGGTCCCCTGCTACAGCCTCGGGCTGCTGAAAGACATCCTCGAGCACGACCAGCGCCTGGTAGCCAACGGCTGCAGGGTCGAGATCGACGGCGCCCTGAGCGAAGTCAACTACTACGTCACCGCCTCGCGCACCCCCGGCATCTTCAACGTCGGCGGCGACCTCGCGCTGTTCTCGATGCTGATCAAGGCCGGCGACCGGGCGGCGCTCGCGCACTACGCGAAGCTCTGCATCGACAACATCTACCCGCGCACGCGCGCCTTCTTCAGCCCGACGCTCACCAAGATCGTGCTGGTGCAGGGCGACGCCCTCGGCGGGGGCTTCGAGTGCGCCCTCGCCTCGGACGTGATCGTGGCCGAGGAAAGCGCCCAGATGGGCCTGCCCGAGATCCTGTTCAACCTGTTCCCGGGCATGGGAGCCTGCAGCCTGCTCGCGCGGCGCATCGGCATGCGCGCGGCGGAAGAGCTGATCCTGTCCGGCAAGATCTACACGGCGGCCGAGCTCCACAAGATGGGGATCGTCGACGTCGTGGCGACCGACGGCCAAGGCGAGACCGCGGTGCGCAACTGGATCGCAAGCAACGCGAAGCGGCGCAACGGCGTCCAGGCCGTGCACCGCGCGCGGCAGTTCATCCACCCGGTGACGCGTGAGGAGCTGGACGGCATCGTCGGGCTGTGGGTCGACGCGGCGCTGCGGCTGAGCGAGCGCGACCTGAAGATGATGGGCCGCCTGGTGCGCGCGCAGATGCGCCGCCTCGAATCGCGGCAGGCCGCCGGCGGCGGCGGTAACGTGGTCGAGCTGCCGCTCGCGGAGCCGCTCGCCGCGGTCGGTATCCAGCTGCCTATCGCGGCCCTGGTCTGACCGCTAGACGGGCATGTCGAGTTGCGCCAACAGGCGCGGCCAGAGTGCAGCTCCGGCACGTCTGGTGAAGAAGCCGAAGTGGCCGATGCGGCGGGTCCCCGCATCGGCCGGCGCGTACGCGATGTGCTCGAGGGGAAACAGCCTCGGGTAGTAGGACAGCAGGCGCTTCACTCCCACCCCGGTCGCAAACGCATCGTCGCTGATCGAGATGACCAGCGCCGGGCGCTGCAGCGCCGCGCAGCGGTCGAGCACGCCCTGCACGCGCTGCGCCGCCGGCGCGCCCGCCGCCGGCCGCAGCTCGGCCGAGTGGCGCAGCCCCCATTGCAGGGCGATACGCCTCGGGATGTCCTCGCCCAGCCTCAGGCGGCGCGCCGGGAAGTAACCGAGCAGGAAAGCGAGCACCGGCATCACGCCGTGCCAGACCGCGGTCATGGGCCAGCGGTAGCGCTGGTGATAGTCACGGTAATAGCCGGTGTGCGGTCCCACCATCACCAGCCGCGCCTGCTCCGCGGAGTTCGGCGCTCCGCCGACCAGCATGCAGGCAAACGAGTGCGCGATGCCGATCATCTGGGCGCGCGGGAAGCGCCCGCGCAACCAGGCGATCGCGCCGCCGCAGTCGTGCTCGGCCCAGTCCTCGATCCCGGCGAGAAAACCGCGCAAGGCCCGCGGCCGCGAGCCGCCGATACCGCGGTAGTCGTAGGTGAGGACGGGAATCCCCGCCTCGGCCAGGAAGCCCGCGAAGCGCCGGTAGCCGATCGCCGGGATGCCCACGCCGGGATGCAGCACCGCAACGCGCCGCGGCGCCTCGCTCGAGGGCAGGCTGTAGAACTGCCCGCCCAGCTCGTAGCCGTCGAGCGCGCGCAGCCGAACCTGCGCGACCTCGCAGCGTTCCAGAGCCGGAAGAGGAACCTCGGAAGCTTTCACCGCGGAAGCTTTCACTGGCCGAGCCTCGCCTAACCCGCCGACTTGCGCCTTTCCTGCAGGTAGCGCTCGAGCTGCGTGCGCGCGGCGGCGACCTCGTCGCCGAGCGTGCGCAGCAGCGCGGGCGCCTGCAGCCGCAGCTCGGCGTCGGACAGGTTGCCGAGGCTCGAGCAGGTGCGCGTCAGGCGATCGGTGCCCATGCTCGCCGAGGAGCCTTTCATCGCGTGCACCAGCGAGCGGAACTCGTTGTAGTCGCGCCCCGCCAGCACCTTCTCGATGCGCTCGAGGATCGCGGCCGAGTCGGTGAGGAAGACGCGGATCAGCTTCTCGACGAAGGCGAGCGAGGAGCCGAGCTCCTCGAGGTGCCCGAGGGTCTCGGCGTTGACCACCGCGGGGGCCGAGGGGACTGCGGGCCGGGCGAAGAGCACCGGCGCTTCCGCTTTCCGGGAGGGTTCGGGCTTGGTCGTCGCGAGCCGCTGAATTTCGTCCAGCAAGCGCAACGCCTCGATCGGCTTGGCGAGGAACGCATCCGCGCCCGCCTCCAGCGCCTCGCGCTTTGCCTCGGGCGTCACGTCGGCCGAGAGCATGATCACCGGCAGCCGCTCGCGGCCGCGCGTCATCAGGCGCAGCGCCTGCAGCGCCTCCATCCCGCCCATGCCGGGCATGTTGCGATCGAGGATCACGATGTCGTGCGCGTCGCGCTCGACCGCGTCGAGCGTGCGCTCGCCGTCGCTCACCAGCGTGACCGCGTGGCCGCTGCGCTCGAGGATCTTGCCGACGACCTCGCGGTTGGTCGGGTTGTCGTCGGCGACCAGCACCCGCAGCTTGACGGCCGCGGTGCCGCGGCGCGCGTAGTCCTGCAGCCGCACCACGCCTTCGTGCACTTCCTCGCCGGCAACGACGGAGTGCAGCACGTTGAACAGGCGCCGCTTGTCGAACGGCAGCTCGAGCACCGAGGCGAAGCCCGAGGAAAGCACCTCGAAGCGCCGCACGTCTGCGTCGCGCGGCACCGCGAGGATTGTCGGCGGCGCGGGGTTGGGCGCGGCTCGGCGGAAGCGCTGCGCGAGCTGCAGGTCCTCTCCCGAGGCGTAGAGCAGCGCGCTGTGATAGGGCTTGGCGAGGCTGATCTCGGCCACCAGGCGCGCGACGCCTTCCTCCACCGTGGCGGCGGCGCTGGGCGCCGCGCCCCAGCCGGCGAGCGCCTCTTCCAGCGTCGCGCGCTCGCGCGCCGGGAAGCCGACGAGGAGGATCCGGGCGGCGGCGAGGTCCCCGCCCGCCGCGCCGGCCTGCTCGGGCTGTTTCTCGAGGTCGATCTCGACCCAGAAGGTGCTGCCCAGCCCGATCGCGCTTTCCACCCCGATGCGCCCGCCCATCAGGCCGACGAGCTGCTTGGCGATGGTGGTGCCGAGGCCCGTGCCGCCGAAGCGGCGCGTGGTGGCCTCGTCGGCCTGGGTGAAGCTCTCGAAGATGCGCGCCTGGGCCTCGGGGGCGATACCGATGCCGGTGTCGCGGATCGAGAACTTGAGGCGCACGCTGGCCTCGGTCTCGGCCTGGACCGAGACGTGCACCGTCACGCTGCCGTGCTCGGTGAACTTCACCGCGTTGCCCGCGAGGTTGATCAGCACCTGGCGCAGGTGGTGCGGGTCGCCGCGCACCGCGGGCGGCACCTCGGGCATGATCGAGACCACGAAGTCGACCCCCTTGACCCCGGCCTGCGCGCCGACGATGCGGCAGGTGCTGTTGACCAGCGCGTGCAGGTCGAAGTCGGTCTTCTCCAGCACCACCTTGCCGGCCTCGATCTTGGAGAAGTCGAGCACGTCCTCGATCAGTCCGAGCATCACGCGCGAGGAGCTGCGCAGCGTCTGCAGCATGTCGGCCTGCTCGCGGCTGAGCTGCGTGTCGCGCAGCAGGTCGGCCATGCCGATGATGGCGTTGAGCGGCGTCCTGAGCTCGTGGCTCACCATCGAGATGAAGCGCCGCTTCGCCAGGTTGGCGGCCTCGGCGCGCGCGATGGCGTCGAACATCCGCCGCACCAGCGACAGCACATACAGGTTGACCGCGATCATCGCGAGCAGCAGCCCCGTGCCGAGCGCGGAGTGCGCGCGCCAGAACTCGTTCACGTAGAGCACGACGCCGAAGCCGACCACGCTCATCGCGAGCTCGGAGATGAGATAGCGGGCGCCGAAGCGGAACCCCGAGCCGAGGGTCACCCAGATGTAGAGCAGGAACAGCCAGCCCGCCGGCTCGCCGAACACCGCCATGTACCAGCTGATCGCGGCCACGTCGGCGAGCTGCGCGAACACGCGCCGCGCCGGCGAGACGACGCTCGAGTAGGCGATGCGGAAGAAGATGATCAGCGCGAGCACCAGGTGGATGCCCATCACGTACAGCGGCAGCGTGTCCTGCTTGAGCAGCGCGTCGGGCAGCAGGTACAGGAACACGAGCGAGCTGATCACCAGCCGCAGGATGCCCTGCTCGTGCTCGGTGTCCGGGCGCGCCGCGAGGCGCGCGCGCAGCTGCGCGAGCGAATCGCGCAGCGTCGCGCTCAGCGTGTTTGCAGCGGGTCGCGCCATTCGCTCTGCACCTCGAGCACCTCCTTGCGCGCCCCGAGGAACGCCTCGACCATGCGCGGGTCGAAGTGCCGGCCCGACTGCGAGCGCACGTACGCGAAGGCGTCGTCGCTCGGCCAGGCCGACTTGTAGGGACGCACCGAGGTGAGCGCGTCGAACACGTCGGCCACCGCCACGATGCGCGCGCACAGCGGCACGTGGTCGCCGACCAGGCCGTTGGGATAGCCCGAGCCGTCGTACTTCTCGTGGTGGCCGAGCGCGATCAGCGCGCCCATGCGCACGTACTTGGAGGCGCTGCCCTTCAGGATCTCGTGGCCGATCAGCGGGTGGCGGCGCATCACCTGCCACTCGCTGTCCTCGAGCTTGTTCGGCTTGAGCAGGATGCCGTCGGGGATGCCGATCTTGCCGATGTCGTGCAGCGGCGCCGCGAGCTCCACGGTCTCGGCTTCGTCGTGCTCGAGCGCGAGCGCGTTGGCGATCAGGCGCGAGTAGCGCGACATGCGGATCAGGTGGTAGCCGGTCTCCTCGTCGCGGAACTCGCCCGCGCGCGCGAGCCTGAGCAGCGTCTCCTTCTCGCGGTCGCGCACCTCGCGCGTCGCGTCGTCGACCATGTGCTCGAGGAGGCGCCGCCGGTCCTCGAGCGCGAGCTGCTGGCGGCGCAGCGTGAGGAGGTTCCTGCAGCGCGCCAGGCACTCGCGCGCGTCGACCGGCTTGGTGAGGAAGTCGGTGATGCCGGCGTCGAGCGCCGCGTAGCGCACCTTGCGGTCGTCGTGCACCGTGACCATCACCATCGGCACGTGCTCGTAGCCGGGCAGCGCGCGCAGGCGCTTCACCAGCTCGATGCCGTCCATGTCGGGCATCATGTAGTCGACCAGCACTAGGTCGCTCACGTTGCGCGTCGCCCACACCACCGCGTCGACCGGGCGCGCGAAGCCCTCCACCACGACGCGCTCGTCGAGGCTGCGCACCACCTGCTCGAGGATCGCGCGGCCGGTCGACTGGTCGTCGACCACCATCACCGTATTGCGCGCCGAAGGCAGGACCCTCACCTGCGCCTTCGCCATGGCTTCCCCCCAGATTCTTAGAGGAAAAAGACTACCCCCCGCCCCCTGCCCTGTCCAGCGGACGACCCCCTTTTGAACCATTTTTTCAGCCGCGCCGTGACTGCAGGCTGACGCCGGTGTAATTATTGCGTCCAAGTCTGCACAACTCCTTAGGGGGGAGCCATGAAACCGGCATTGTTGAGCGGCTTTTTTCTTGTGGGCCTGCTCCTCGCGCTGTCCGCGCACGCCCAGAGCGTGAGGCTGTATTGCGAGAACCCGCACCCGGCCAACAACAAGATCGTCGAGATCGACTACCAGACCGGGCAGCTCAGCTGGGGAGGGACTTACAGCGGCGCCCTATGGCTAGGCCCCGTGACGGCGCGCGTCACGCAGTACGACATCAGCTGGAGCGGCGTCGGCGCCGCGCGCGGCATCAACTACCGGATCGACCGCGTGAGCGGAGAGTCGACCGCCTGCGACAAGGACGGCTGCTGGCCGAAATCGGCTTGCCGCAGGGCGGAGGACGTCAAGCCGAAGTTCTGACCTTGCGCTGGTGCCGGAAGAGAGACTCGAACTCTCATGGCCTTGCGGCCGGCGGATTTTGAGTCCGCTGCGTCTACCGGTTCCGCCATTCCGGCCCGGGGAGAGGACGAAATTATAATTCGCGGGTGCTCGTCTCCGAGTTCGACTACGAGCTGCCCGCGGCCCTCATCGCCCAGCATCCCCTCCCGCAGCGCAGCGCGAGCCGGCTGCTGCACCTGGACGCAAGCGGGGCCATCCGGGACCTGCAATTCGGCGACCTGCCGCAACTGCTCGACAGGCAGGACGTCCTCGTACTGAACGACACCCGCGTGGTCAAGGCGCGGCTCGCGGGCCGGAAGAGCAGCGGCGGCAAGATCGAGCTCTTCGTCGAGCGCGCGCTCGGACCGCGCGACGCGCTCGCGCTGATCCGGGCAAGCCATCCGCCCGCCGCCGGCTCCGAGCTGCTGATCCACGATCTTCGCGTCAGGGTCGAAGGGCGCGAGGGCGAGCTCTACAGGGTGCGCTTTCCCGAAGACATCGACGCCGTGCTCGAGCGCTTCGGCGCCGTGCCGCTGCCGCCCTACATCCGGCACGCGCCGCAGGCCGATGACGCCGAGCGCTACCAGACGGTGTATGCCGCGGCTCCCGGCGCCGTGGCCGCGCCAACCGCGGGCCTCCATTTCGACGAAGCGATGCTGAGGAGGGTCGAGGAGCGTGGCGCGGCGGTGGCCAAGGTCACCCTGCACGTCGGCTTCGGCACCTTCCAGCCGGTGCGCACCGGGGAGGTCGAGGCGCACCGCATGCATAGCGAGCGCTACAGCATTCCCGAATCGACGATGAAGGCCGTCGAGGGCCGGCGGGTCGCGGCAGTCGGTACGACCGTTCTACGCACGCTTGAAGCCGCGGCGCGCAGCGGCAAGCTGGAAGGCGAGACCGACCTCTTCATCTATCCGGGGTTCGAGTTCCGGGTGGTGCGGCGCCTGCTCACCAACTTCCACCTGCCGAAATCGACGCTGCTGATGCTGGTTTCGGCCTTCGCCGGTATCGACAATATCCGCAAAGCCTATGCGCACGCGATTGGCAAGCGCTACCGCTTTTTTTCGTACGGCGATGCCATGCTGATCGAGCGATGAAGCTCCGGGTCACCCACACGGACGGCAATGCGAGGCGCGGCGTGCTCGAGCTCGCGCACGGCCGCGTCGACACCCCGGCGTTCATGCCGGTCGGCACCTACGGCACGGTGAAGGCGATGTCGCCCGCGGAGCTCAAGACCCTCGGCGCGCAGATCGTGCTCGGCAACACCTTCCATCTGTGGCTGCGGCCGGGGCTCGAGGTGATCGCGAAGCACGGCGGCCTGCACCGCTTCATGGGCTGGGACGGGCCGATCCTCACCGACTCGGGCGGCTTCCAGGTCTTCAGTCTTGGCTCTCTGAGAAAAATCAGTGAAGAGGGAGTGCGCTTTGCGTCGCCGATCAACGGCGACCGGCTGCTGCTCACGCCGGAAGAGTCGATGAGGATCCAGAAGACCCTGAACACCGACATCGCGATGGTGTTCGACGAGTGCCTCGCCTACCCGGCTAGCGAGAAGAAGGCGGCGGAGTCGATGCGCCTGTCGATGCGCTGGGCGCGGCGCTCGCGGGATTCGTATGACGGCGTCCTGTTCGGCATCGTCCAAGGCGGGATCTATCCGGAGCTGCGCCGGGAATCGGTCGAGGCGCTGAAGGGCATCGGCTTCGACGGCTACGCGATCGGCGGCCTGGCGGTGGGCGAGCCGAAAGAGGACCGCCTGAAGGTGCTGGCGCACACGGCCCTCCCTGGGGACAAGCCGCGCTACCTGATGGGCGTGGGCACGCCGGAGGATCTGATCGAGGCGGTGGCGGCGGGCATCGACATGTTCGACTGCGTGCTGCCGACGCGCAACGCGAGGAACGGGTGGCTGTTCACGCGCTTCGGCGACATCCGCATCCGCAACGCGCGCTACCGCGACGACGACGCGCCGCTCGACGACAGGTGCGCGTGCTACACCTGCCGCAACTTCAGCCGCGCCTATCTCTTCCACCTCGACAAGACGAAAGAGATTCTCGGCGCGCGGCTCAACACGCTTCACAACCTGCACTACTACCAGGAGCTGATGCGGGAGCTGCGCAACGCCATCGAAGGGGGAACATTTAGTAAGAGAAGCGAGGAACTGCTTAAGGACCGCGCGCGACTGCTATAATTCGGCCCGTTTTTTCCGCGCGGAGTCCGCAGTGATCATCTCCCCAGCGTTTGCCCAGGCCGCGCCGGCCCCCGGGGGCGGCGGCGACATGAGCATGCTCATCATCCTGGTGCTGTTCTTCGTGATGATGTACTTCCTCATGATCCGGCCGCAGATGAAGCGCGCCAAGGAGCAGAAGCAGATGCTCGAGTCGCTGCAGAAGGGCGACGAGGTGATCACCGCCGGGGGCGTGCTGGGGCGGATCACCAGGCTCACCGACGCGTACATCACGCTCGAGATCGCGCCGAACACCGAGGTCAGCGTGCAGAAGGCTGCCGTCCAGGTCCTTCTCCCCAAAGGGACGTTGAAAAGCATTCAGTGAACCGCTATCCCGCCTGGGGCTACTGGCTGATCGGGGTCGCGATCCTGGTCGCGTTCCTCTACACCGTGCCGAACTTCTACGGCGAGGCGCCCGCGGTGCAGGTCTCCAGCGCCAAGGCGACGGTGAAGACCGACACCGCGCTCCTCGGGCGCGTCGAGCAGGCGCTCGCCAAGGCGGGCATCGGCTACAGCCGCATCCAGCTCGACCCGGTCGGGGTGAAGGTGCGCTTCGCCGACGCCGACACGCAGCTGCGCGCGCGCGACGTGCTCAAGCAGGTCCTCAACCCGCAGGGCGACGACAACGCCGACTACAACATCGCGCTCAACCTGCTGCCGGCCTCGCCCAACTGGCTCGCGTTCATCCGCGCCACGCCGATGACGCTCGGCCTCGACCTGCGCGGCGGGGTGCACTTCCTGCTGCAGGTCGACATGAAGGAGGCGGTGAAGAAGCGCCTCGACGCTTTCGCCCAGGACGTGCGCCAGCAGCTGCGCGACAAGACCATCCGCCATGGCGGCGTGACGCGCGAGGGCGAGACGCTGCGCGTGCGCTTCGCCGACGCGGCGCAGCGCGACAGGGCGCGCGACGTGATCGGCGGCGCCATCGCCGACCTGACGCTCACCGAGCGCAGCGACGGCCAGGCGCTGCTGCTGGTCGCCGCGATCAGGCCCGAGGCGCTGAAGCGCATCCAGGAAGCGGCGCTGCGGCAGAACATCGGCACCCTCGCCAACCGCGTGAACGGCCTGGGGGTGTCCGAGCCGGTGATCCAGCAGCAGGGCGCCGACCGCATCGCGGTGCAGCTGCCCGGCGTGCAGGACCCGGTGCGCGCGCGCGAGATCCTCGGGCGCACCGCGACGCTGGAAGTGCGCATGGTCGACGAGGACGCGACGCGCGCGGGCAACTGCGCCGGCCAGGACGTGTTCCCCGAGCGCCGGCGCGACGGCGGGGTCGTCAACGTGTGCGTGAGGAAGCAGGTGGTGATCACCGGCGACCAGTTCATCGGCGCCGCGGCGACCTTCGACCAGAACCAGCAGCCCGCGGTCAGCGTCGACCTCGACCCGGCCGGCGGCCGCGTCATGCGCCAGGTGACGCGCGAGAACCTCAAGCGCCAGATGGCGATCATCCTGTTCGAGAAGGGCAAGGGCGAGGCGATCTCGGTCGCCACCATCCAGGGCGAGTTCGGCAGCCGCTTCCAGATCACCGGCGCGTTCACCCCGACCGAGACCAGCAACCTCGCGCTCCTCATCCGCTCGGGCGCGCTCGCCGCGCCGATGGAGATCATCGAGGAGCGCACCATCGGGCCGAGCCTCGGCAAGGAGAACATCGAGCGCGGCTTCCAGGCGACGCAGTGGGGCTTCGTCGCGATCGTCGCCTTCATGACGCTGTACTACGCCCTCTTCGGCCTGATTTCGGCGGTCGCGCTCGGGCTGAACCTCCTCTTCCTGGTCGGCCTGCTCTCGATGCTGCCGACCACCCTCACCTTGCCGGGCATCGCGGCGATCGCGCTCACGCTCGGCATGGCGATCGACGCCAACGTGCTGATCAACGAGCGCATCCGCGAGGAGCTGCGCGGCGGCGCCACGCCGCAGGCGGCGATCGCCGCCGGTTACGAGCGCGCCTGGGCCACGATCTTCGACTCCAACGTCACCACCCTCATCGTCGGCATGTCGCTGCTGCTCGTGCCCGGCGCGGTGCGCGGCTTCGCGGTGGTGCACTGCCTCGGCATCCTCACCTCGATGTTCTCGGCGGTGGTGGTGTCGCGCGCCATCGTCAACCTGGTGTACGGCCATCGCCGGCGCGTCGCGCATCTCTCCATCGGCGACACCGCATGGAAGTGAGAGCGGGAAACTAGATCATGGAATTCTTCAAGATCCGCCGAACCATACCGTTCATGCGGTATGCGCTGGTCTTCAACATCATCTCGGCGCTCACCTTCCTCGCGGCGGTGTTCTTCCTCGCCACCAGGGGGCTCAACTTCTCGATCGAGTTCACCGGCGGCACGGTGCTCGAGGTGAGCTACGCGCAGTCGGCCGACATCGAGCGGGTCAGAAGGACGCTCGAGCAGGCCGGCTACAAGGCCGAGGCGCAGAACTTCGGCACCTCGCGCGACGTGCTGATCCGCATGCACCTCGAGAAGAACCAGTCGAGCGCGGATCTCTCGCAGAAGGTGATGCCGCTCCTGCAGGCCGACGACAAGAGCGCCGAGCTGCGGCGCGTCGAGTTCGTCGGCCCGCAGGTCGGCAACGAGCTCGCCGAGTACGGCGGCGTCGCGCTGCTGCTCACCGCGGTGCTGATCGTGTGCTACCTGTGGCTGCGCTTCGAGTGGCGCTTCGGCCTGTCGGGCATCATCGCCAACCTGCACGACGTGGTGATCATCCTCGGCTTCTTCGCCTTCTTCCAGTGGGAGTTCTCGCTGCCGGTGCTCGCCGGCGTGCTCGCGGTGCTCGGCTACTCGGTGAACGAGTCGGTGGTGGTGTTCGACCGCGTGCGCGAGAACTTCAGGAAGATGCGCAAGGCCACGACCCCCGAGGTGATCGACAGCGCGATCACCGGGGTGATCTCGCGCACCATCATCACCCACCTGTGCACCCAGATCATGGTGACCACGATGCTGATCTTCGGCGGGCCGGCGCTGCACTACTTCGCGCTCGCCCTCACCATCGGCATCTGCTTCGGCATCTACTCCTCGGTGCTGGTCGCGAGCCCGCTCGTCATGTGGCTCGGCGCCAAGCGCGATCAGTTCGTCAAGCCCGTGCGGCGCGATCGCCGCGACGAGCACGAGGGGGCCGTAGTCTGAATTCGGGGACGGAGCCCTAACTCCGGCCACGCGCAGCTTTCGGAGTTAGGGCTCCGTCCCCGAATTCACTTCAGGATCTGGATCAGGTTGGAGTAGTCGTCGGTCCAGGTCCGCAGGTCGGCCCGGTCCTCCGCCGGTACCGCTCCGCGCTTCACGATCGCCTCGCGCTTGAGCGCCGCGGGGTCGCGCGACACCAGCACCCAGTCGCT
>Ga0187892_10004807_pt1 | contig 22143 bp, 18 predicted proteins | sample MA1701073metaG_FD_139345 | JGI IMG/M metagenome (GOLD analysis project Ga0187892, IMG submission 139345) | Bio-ooze microbial communities from a basaltic lava cave in the Kipuka Kanohina Cave System on the Island of Hawaii, USA - MA170107-3 metaG ... | reverse complement strand
CGCTGCTTTCTTCCAGAGGGGGACGATGTATTTCTTGACGGCGCGGAAGGCTTCGTCTTCCGGAATGGACGTGTCGGTCACGCGTCGCATACGGTCGTTCAGGATGCGGGTGTCGTCTTCTTTGGTGAAGTAGCGATAGTCGGGGAAGTTCTTGTAGTGGTCGTGGGCGACCAGGCGGAAGAGCGATTCCTCCAGGTTGGCGCCGGTCACGGACAAGCCGTGGACCAACCCGGCGCGAATCGCGGGCGCCAGGGTGATACCGAGCTGTGCCGACGACATCGCCCCGGCCATCGCCCAGAACATCTTGCCGCCGCGCTCGATGTGGGCCCAGTAGCCGAGCAGCGCGTCACGTAGCGCGCGCGCATTGAAGTTGGTGTAGTTACCGAGGATGAATTGGAGGATGGGAAGATTTGAGTTGCTCACGAGGAACTCTTTACCAGCTGAGTGGGGTTGCGGGGAAGATTGTCAGTTGTCGACGATGCGGACGGTTCGATTCTGCTCGAGGCGTCTCCGGCATTCCTACCCGGCTATTCACCGCCAGCCTCTCTGCGCTACACACTGAACCAAGGAGGACAGAGAAATGCCGACAACGAGTGACCGGGTACGACTCCTGGTGGCGACCAAAAAGGGGGCGTGGATTCTCGCGAGCGATGCGCAGCGGCGGGAGTGGCAGCTGCGCGGGCCGCAGTTTCTCGGCAACATCGTGCACCACTTCGTTGCCGATCCGCGTGATCACAATCGCTTGCTGCTCGCCGCGAAGACCGGGCACCTCGGGCCGACCGTGTTTCGTTCGACCGACGGTGGCGAAAGCTGGAAGGAAGCGTCGCAACCGCCGGCTTTCCCCAAGGCTCTGCCAGGACTCAAAGGCCGCGCTGTCGATCATACCTTCTGGCTCACTCCGGGACACGCCTCCGAACCCAATGTCTGGTACGCCGGTACCTCGCCGCAGGCACTCTTCCGCTCCGAAGACGGCGGCGATACCTGGGAGGGCGTCCGCGGCTTCAACGAACACCCTCATTACTTTGCCTGGATCGGCGGCGAACAAGACGGCACACCCGACGGCCCGAAGCTGCACTCGATTCTCGTCGACCCGCGCGATCTCAACCATCTCTACGTGGGATTGTCCGGCGGCGGGGTTTTCGAAAGCACCGACCGCGGCGCGAACTGGACGCCACTGAACGAGGGGTGCTTCGTCGACTTCAGTCCAAATCCCTACCCCGAGTTCGGGCAGGACCCGCATTGCGTCGTCCTGCATCCGAAGGCGCCCGACGTGCTCTACCAACAGAACCACTGCGGCATCTACCGCCTGCAACGGCCCGAGCGACGCTGGCAGCGGATCGGCGACAACATGCCGAGAGACATCGGTGACATCGGCTTTCCAATGGTCCTGCATCCTCGCGATCCCGACACCGCCTGGGTGTTCCCGATGGACGGAACCACGGTGTGGCCGCGGGTCAGCATCGAAGGCAAGCCGTCGGCTTACGTCACACGCGACGCCGGCCGCAGCTGGAAGCGACTCGACCGCGGTTTGCCGCGCTCACAAGCGTGGTTCACCGTATTGCGGCAAGCGATGGTGGCCGACGCGGCCGATCCCGTCGGCGTCTACTTCGGCACGACCAATGGCGAGATCTGGGGTAGCACCGACGAGGGCGAGTCGTGGAATTGCATGGCGCAACACTTGCCCCACATCTACGCCGTCGAGCTCGGGACATGAAGGTTCTCATTCCGACGCCGCTGCGTTCGTACACGCACGCGGCGCAAGTGGAGGCCGAGGGCGCGACGCTGGCGGCGTTGCTCGCCGATCTCGATCGTCGCTACGCCGGTATCCGCTTTCGCATGATCGACGAACAGGACCGCGTCCGCCAACACATGCGCATCTTCGTCAATGGAGAACAGGTTTACGATCTGTCGGCACCGCTCGCGCCACAGGATGAAGTGCAGATCCTGCAGGCACTGAGCGGGGGGTGAGCCACAAGGTCTCGGCTCTCAGCGCTTTTGTGGTGTTATGCGTGGTCAACTGCTGGCCCGCCGCATCGGGCGAGATGAAACCGCCGATGGACGCCGCCGCCCAGGGGCTCGGCGGCTATCTGGTGACCATCAATACCGCAGAGGAGAGCGCTCGAGGGCTCCGAGGTGGTGCCGGTCGAGGAAGCCCCGGAAGTGCAGCAGAAGCATTCGGATGGCTTCTGCCGGTCGCTGCTCGCTATTTCTTTTCAGCCGCTGGAGTCGCAGCCTTGGCCGCCGCTTTTGCGGCGGCCTTGATGGTGATCGTTCTGCCGGCGTCCCACTTGTACACGCGCTGATCGCCGGATGTAGTCCGCCCAACCCTGTTGCCTTTCTGGTCTTTGAAATGATTCTCCTTCTTCGCGGGCTTCAGGGTGAAGCTGTTGCCGCTTTGCAGAGAGATTTTCACCTCGCCCCCGGCTTCCGAGACGGTACAAGGACCGGATGCCTTCTTGTTCTTCTCACCATTCTTCTCGACTTCACAGGTTGCATTCGTCCCTTCCGCCGACGCGCGGGGGACACAGACGCCAAGCGCCAATGCCAGTGCCATGAGACTCGCCAGGATATTTCGAACCATCGCGTTTCCTTTCTGTCGGGGATACGTCCCCGGGACCAATCCGATGCGCGAGCAGTATGCCGGACCTCGGCCGCCGTCAAGAATCGGCTTGCAGTTGCCAGTCACAGTGACCGGGCGGGGCGGACGCGTGCACTGGCAGTCGGGGTCTTTTGCGACTAATTCATAAAGGTGGATGACGCCGGCCGACGAATACCTTGAGCGCTACCACCGGGACGGGTTCGTCATCCTTCGCGACGTTCTGAGCGCGCCTGAAAGCGATGCCCTGCGCGCGGCTTTGCAGCCGTACCTCGAGCTCGACTTTCACGGACGCAACAACTTCGAAGGCGAGCGCACGCAACGGGTCTACTCGCTTGTCGGCCGCGGCGCCGTGTTCGAGCGCACCGCCGAACACGCCACCGTCCTCGAGCTCGTCGACACCCTGCTGCAGCCGGGCTACTTGCTGACCGCAAGTCAGGCGATCTGCATCCATCCGGGCGAAACTCCCCAGCCGCTGCACTATGACGACACCTTCTACGCACTGCCGCGCCCACGTCCTGCCGTCAGCGTTTCTACCATCTGGGCGTTGGACGATTTCACGGCGGACAACGGCGGCACCGAGGTCATCCCCGGCAGCCATCTCTGGGGTGACGATCGCATCGCCAAGGTCTACAAGACCGACCCCGACATCCCGCTCGATCAAACTCTTGCGGCTCAGCTCACACCGGTGGAGATGTCGGCCGGCTCACTGATCTTGTTCGCCGGCACTCTCCTGCATCGCGGCGGCGCGAACCGCTCTTCGGCGATGCGCCGCGCCTTCAGCCACCAGTACTGCGAGCCCTGGGCACGCCAGCAGGAGAACTTCACGGTGTCCATTCCGCGCGAACGCGCCAGGCAGATGTCACCGCGACTCCGCCAGTTGCTCGGCTATTCGATCCATCCACCGTTCATGGGACAACTCGCCGGCCGCCACCCGGAGAAAGCGCTTGCTGACGACTACGTCAATTCACTGATCGCCGACGATGATGAGATTGCTAGGCGAGGTGGCGACGACCGTTGATCCGCATTTTTCGACACCCTCAACATGGATAGGAGATATGGCTCCCTCTGACGTGAAGACCTACACCATTGGACACCAGCCGGGCGCGCTGGACCTCATGCGAGTGCGCACGGCGGAGAGATTCGCGGCGCAGCTGCTGCCGCACTTGCGTCCGGGAATGCGCCTACTCGACTGCGGTTGCGGCCCCGGATCGATCACAGTTGGCCTGGCGTCGGTGGTCGCACCGGGCGAAGTGGTTGGCGTCGATCTTGAGCCTCGCCGCCTGGCGCCGACTCGGTGAGCATCCTGACGGATTCTTCCTCCCCGCCGAAGGCGAAGCGCTGGCCTGGAAGCCCTGACGCAGAAGGCGCGAATCACAAAAAGGAGCGACCATGGAGTCGGGATACCGCCGTCGTCTGTTCCGCTACGGGATCTTGTTGTTCTTTCTCGGCCTGGCGGAAGGCGGGTTTGTGCAGGCCATGCGCAACCCGGCGATGGGGCTCTCCGCCCATGTCGGAACGGTCATGAGCGGCCTGGCGCTCGCCGTCTTCGGGGCATTGTGGAACGACCTTCGTTTGTCGCAGAGAGCCGAGGTCGCCACGTTTTGGATGGCGCTCTGCGGCATGTATTTCAGCTCGGCCGGTCTGGTTCTTGCGGCGGTATTCGGGACCGGACGCAGTACGCCGATCCGGGGCGTCGGCATGCAAGGCGCTGCCTGGCAGGAAGCGGCGGTCGACTTTGCGCTGATCACCGGTGCGGTGGCGGCGCTGCTCGCCTGCAGCGGAATTTTGTGGGGCCTGCGCCAGGGAGCCCGGCGCGCGTGATGTCCGAGGATTCGGTCCTTCGTTCAATACGGCGGCAGCGCGGCTGAAGTAGGGCGAGAGCAAAGTGGGAGCGCGCGGCATGTTGCTTCCCAAGACCTCGAGCCCCGATGCTTCTCGTCTAATCGCCGCGCGTGCACTGCGCGGTTTCGCCGACGGCTTCGTCAGCGTCTACCTGGCGGAGTACCTCGGCTTGCTCGGCTTTTCCGCGCTACAAGTCGGCTCGATCGTTACGGCGACACTCCTGGGCTCGGCGACACTCACGCTGGCAGTCGGGTTGGTGGCGCATCGGCTGTCGGCTCGACACGTTCTCTTCACCTCGACTTTCCTGATGCTGGCGACCGGGCTCGGTTTCGCCTTTGTGACTGACTTCTGGCCGCTGTTGCTCATCGCCTTCGCCGGCACCCTCAACCCGAGTGCGGGAGACGTCAGTGTCTTCCTGCCGACGGAGCAATCGATCCTCGCATCGGAAAGTGCGGCGGCGGAGCGCACGGCTCTCTTCGCACGCTACAACCTCGGAGGCATATTGCTCGGCGCTTTCGGTGCTCTGGCCAGCGGGCTTCCGGAGATTGCCGGCGATCGCTTTGGTTGGACGGTGTTGAGCGGATTTCGTCTCGGCTTCGTTCTGTACGCGTTCGTCGCGATCGCTATCGGTGCGGTCTACGTCGGCCTGCGACACGGCAGGCCGGCGTACGCCGACGTCGCTCCGGCGGCGCCGCTTTTGCGCTCGCGCGCCACCGTGTTGCGTCTGACGGCGTTGTTCTCGCTCGACTCGTTCGGCGGCGGTTTCACTGTCGATTCGATGCTGGCGTTGTGGCTTCTTCTGCGCTTCGACTTGTCTTTGCAGACTGCGGGAATGGTCTTCTTCGTGGCGCGGCTGCTCTCTGCCTCCTCGCAAATCGTTTCGGCGCGGCTCGCCACGCGCTTCGGCCTGATCGAGACGATGGTCTTTACGCACATACCGGCAAATGTCTTTCTGGTGCTCGCCGCCTTCATGCCGAACGTGACGTTGGCGGTGGTGTGTCTATTGATGCGGATGGCGTTGTCGCAGATGGATATCCCGGCGCGGCAGTCGTACGTCATGGCGGTCGTGCCGCCGGCGGAGCGAGCCGCGGCGGCCAGCGTGACCAACGTACCGCGCAGTCTGGCGGCGGCGCTGTCGCCGATGATGGCCGGTCTGATGTTGCAGCACTCGACCTTCGGTTGGCCGTTGGTTGCGGGCGGGTTGTTGAAGCTTGTCTACGACCTGCTGTTGCTGGCGATGTTCCGGGGTGTTCGTCCAGGCGAGATCGAGTGAGAGAAGCCCGACCCAATTTGAAGAGGGCACCGATTTTTCGCGCGCGTGGTTGTTTGGGTGGGCATTACCTGGAGACGTGGAGGGGAGCCGGGTTAAGCCGGCTTGGCTGTATGAGCCGGGAGGTTCACCTCCCGGCTGTCGACGTGCGACGCGATCGGATTGAGCGCCCTCCACAGCCGAGGGCGCCGTGCAAGACCGCCGGGGGCTGAAGCCCGCGGCTAAAACAGCCAAGCTCGCTGAAGCGAGCTCCCCGCCCGCAGGTCAATCTTGCAGGAGTGACCAAACGGTGCCGGGCACCCTCAAGCGCTGCGCCGAGCCGCGTTATCGACGCCGGTGGCGCCAGACGGCGGACGGCGGCTCAGGCGGAACAAACCGAGCAGAGTGAGTGCGAGCACCAGCAGCACCATTGCCGGTGGTGAGGCCGCCGGAGCGCTCGTCGTACACGGCGGGATGTCAGCGCACGCTTCATCCTCGCAGTCGGTCTGACCGTTGCCATCGTTGTCGATGCCGTCGAGGCAGTTCTGCGGCCCGCCGTCCGGTTCGCTGCTCGAAAGGGTGCGAGTCGGGGTTTGGGTCGCGGTATTGGTCGGCGTACGAGTCGGCGTACGGGTTGCGGTCGTTGTCGGCGAGCTCGTGGGTGTACGCGTCGGCGTTTGCGTCGCCGTTCTCGTCGGTGTCTGGGTTGGGGTCGAACTCGGCGTATTGGTCGGCGACCGCGTGGGGCTCGAGGTCGCCGTATTGGTTGGCGATTGGGTCGGCGTCTGCGTCGGAGTTTCAGTCGGCGTATTGGTTATCTCCTGACAGTCCGGGCCGTCGGGAGGTTCGTTCGGGTCGCAATTGCCGTCGCAGTCGACGGATCCCGGTGTATCATTCGGATCGCAGTTGCCGTCGCAGTCGCTCGTTTCGGACGCGTCGTTCGGATCGCAATCGCCGTCGCAGTCGACGGAGGCCGGGGAATCGTTGGGATCGCAATTGTTGTTGCAGTCGACGGAAGCCAGGGCATCGTTGGGATCGCAGTTGTTGTCGCAGTCGACGGAGGCCGGGGAGTCGTTGGGATCGCAGTTGTTGTTGCAGTCGACCGAGCTGAGGGTTTCGTTCGGGTCGCAGTTGTTGTTGCAATCGGTCGAGCCAAGGTTTTCGTTGGGATCACAGACCTCGTCGCAGTCGACCGAGCCGGTGGCGTCGTTTGGATCGCAGTTGTTGTTGCAATCGACCGAGCCGAGAGTTTCATTCGGGTCGCAGTTGTTGTTGCAGTCGCCCGAGCCGAGTGTTTCGTTGGGATCACAGATTTCGTCGCAGTCGACGGAGCCAGAGGCGTCGTTGGGGTCGCAGTTGTTGTTGCAGTCGACCGAGCCGAGAGTTTCATTCGGGTCGCAGTTGTTGTCGCAGTCGCCCGAGCCGAGTGTTTCGTTGGGATCACAGATTTCGTCGCAGTCGACGGAGCCAGCGGCGTCGTTGGGGTCGCAGTTGTTGTTACAGTCGCCCGAGCTCAAAACTTCGTTGGGATCACAGATTTCGTTGCAGTCCGGGGAGTTGATGGGTTCGTTCGGATCACAAATCTCGTCGCAGTCCGGTGAATTCGCAGTGTCGTTCGGATCGCAGATGCCGTTGCAGTCCGGTGATTGAATCGAGTCAAAATCTTCGCAGTCGCCATTGCAATCAGGCGAGTTGGGGTCGTCGCCCGGGTCGCACGGGTCGATCGCCAGGGCCGGCAGGACCATCATCATGGCGCAAACGGCTACAGCCAGAAGGCCCTTCTCGAATTTCACCACCATCTTTCTTACCGCCATTTTGGCCCTCCTTCCGGCATTGCCGGGCGCACGTATCAGGCAGAACCATGCATCTTCGCCGTAGTCAAGCCAAATTGGGCGGAGGGTGCTGGTCGGGCTGACTCCCCCCGCCACCTGTTCCGAGGCTTTTCCCATCCGGAAGAAGCTTCCCGGAGCTGGGCTCCGTGAACTAGATGTGAAGAAATAAGGGGAACGAGAGGAGCCGCCAGTCGCCGAAACGGGTATGCGCACTCCTCGAGGAAAGCGGTGCCGAAGTCGGCACCGCCGGATCGGCTGCCACGGCTATGCGATCCCAACGAAGCCCTCGGCTCTGGACGATTCGGGGCGAGCCTTCGTGGTTGAGAATGACTACTCGACGATGAAGCACGTCTCCACCGCAGTGTTGTTGAGATCGGCGGTTCTGGCGATGATCTCGTACTTGAACGTTCCCCCGGTTGCAGTGATCGCCTCGGGAACCTCGAACTCGGTCACTGTCGGTGGCAGGTCAACGGCGAACTTGACGTCACCCTGCTCGACGAAGAACTGATAGCGTACGATTTCGACGGGACCTGATTCGCCGATCTCCGGATGCGAGGTCGTGACGGGGTCCCAGTCGACGACAACCGGCGCATTGACGTGCGGTAGCGGTGCATCGCAATCCTCGGCCGCCGCCATGCCGTTGACTTCAATGTTTTCCGGGCGCGCGGCTAGAACGTGGCTGAGCTCGGAGGCACCCTCGAACGCTTTTCCCTTTGCGGTAAGGCCCTCGATCTCGTAGGTCCCTTCGGGGAATCGCTTGAAGAACTTGGCTGGCGCCAGCTGGTCGAACGATGGCTCGGCACTCTCGAGGAAGAATTGGGTCATCCCCTGTTTCGTCATGTTCCCGCGCGCCGAGAGGACCAGGATGATGCGCTCGAGGGGATCCTCGACCTCCAGCCGGACGTACGGCCCGCCATCGATCGACGCGTGCAGGCCCAGATCGCCATCCGTGTCGTTGAGCTCGATGAAGAGCTCGGCTTCGGTGAACTCCTGAGGCCAAGCGGCGCCTGGATTGGATGCAGCCAGGCACAACGCGGTAGCGCACACACCTAAGGTGTTGCGTGTCTGTCTCGTAACGAGTTTCGCAAACATAGCATTTCCTCCTTTGCGTGCTCGGTGAAGGTCCACCGGATTGACACGCATCAAGTGCAAGAGGAGGGCCAGCGCATCGATATGTGGTAGCGCACGAGCGCATCGGCGGCTCCGCATCGAGCGGCCAAAGGGTCGCTGCTGGTTCTTGCGCGCTGCACCATGCAAGACTTTGCAGCGTCGGAGTGGAGCGAACTCACTCCCTGGCGGAAGACGCCCTTCGACGAGCCTAGCGCGGGGCGATGCCCGCAACCCAAGCGAAAGCCCTGCCCCGGACGTCCTTCGACGGGCTCAGGACGAACGGAGGTGAGACGATGGGCAAGAAAATTGGCCCGCCGCGCGCACGAGTTTGGCGATAGTAGATCAGGGCGAACGGAATTATCTTTGATTCACAAGGACAAAATCCGTTCGTGCTGAGCCCGTCGAAGCACGTCGGGAATGTCGCCGCCCGCGAAGACCGCGGCCGCGCAGAATTGGCGTGCAAAGCCCTCCTTTTCCTAAGGAGGATCGAGGAGGATTGTCTTGACGGCTTGCCGCTCCCTTCGTAGGAAGCACTGAGATGGATATCCACAAGCAACTCGCCGCAAAGCTCATCTCGGCCGACCATGCCGCCGCCCTGGTCAAATCGGGCGACTGGCTCGACTACGCCGGCTCGATCTTGCAACCCGAGCTCTTCGATCAGGCGCTGGCGCGTCGCAAGGAACACCTGCACGACGTCAAGATCCGTTCCTGCTGCTCCTTCTCTCCGCGCGCGGTTATCGAAGCCGATCCGACCGGTGATCACTTCCTGTGGTTCAGCTGGCACTTCAGCGCCTACGAACGCGCCAAGAACGTCGCCGGCCGCGTGAACTACATCCCGATGAACTTCGGAGAAGCGCCGGACTACTATCGTCGTTTCATCGAACGCGTCGATCTCGCATGCATCCGGACTGCCCCGATGGATGAGAACGGCAACTTCAACTTCGGCGCGGCGACGACCTACGGGCGTGCGTTACTCGAACGTGCGAAGGTCGTCATCGTCGAAACCAGCGAGGCGGTTCCCTACATCTACGGCGACCAGAATTCGGTGCACATCAGTGAAGTGGCGCACGTCATCGATGGCGGCGTTGGCACTGCGGCCGAGCTGCCCAACCCGCCGGTGAGCGACATCGACCGCAAGGTCGCGAAGCTGATCGTCAACGAGCTCGAAGATGGGGCTTGCGTGCAGATCGGCATCGGCGGGATGCCCAATGCCGTCTGCATCTCGTTGAAGGACTCGGGCCTGCGCGATCTCGGTATCCATACCGAAATGTTCGTCGACGGTATGGTCGACCTCATCGAGCAAGGTGTCGCCACCGGTGCGCGCAAGCAGCTCGACCCGGGCAAGGCGGTGTTCACCTTTGTCGCCGGCTCGCGGCGCTTGTACAACTTTCTCGACCACAACCCCGGCATGCACAGCTGCCCGGTCGACTACACCAACCTGCCGGAGAACGTGATGAAGAACGATCGCGTCGCCGCGATCAACAACACCACACAGATCGACCTCCAGGGGCAGGCCGCGTCGGAGTCGGACGGCCATCGGCATCTCACCGGCACCGGTGGCCAGTTGCAGTTCATGCGCGGTGCCTATGCCTCGCGCGGCGGCAAGTCGTTCATGTGCCTGTCATCGGTGTACGAGAAGAAGGGCGAACCTCGCAGTCGGATCGTGACGACGCTGACGCCCGGGAACATCGTGACGACGCCGCGCACCGACATCATGTATGTCGTCACCGAGTACGGCATCGTCAATTTGAAAGGCAAGTCGGTGGCCGACCGCGCCCAGGCGCTGATCTCGATCGCGCACCCCGACTTCCGCGAGCAGCTTGAGCGCGAGGCGCGCGACAATCAGATGATACCTAAAGGCTACTTGTAGCGAGGCGCGCCGCGGACCAACTCACGCATGTTCGCACCTCGGACGCGATCCGAGAACTTGACGATACCCTGGCCCGACACAGGGCGCTCGAAAAAGGAGAATCGTGATGTTGATCGTTGCCGGAGCAATTCAGATCGATCCCAGCAAACGGGCGGCGGCGGAGGAGGCGTTCGCGGCGATGCGGGTGGCGACTCTAAAGGAAGCAGGGTGCATCGAGTATCAGGCGTACATCGACCGCGCCGATCCAGGGACTTTCTTCATGTTCGAGAAATGGAAGGACCAGGCGGCGCTCGACGCGCACTTCACTTCGCCGCACATGGCGCAGTTCGGCGCTGCCCTCGGAGGCCTCGGCATACGCGGGATGGACGTCAAGAAGTACGTGGTGAGCAGCGAAGGCTCGGTGCCGTAGGCTGCAGCCGGCCGCCACGGTGAATTCTCAAGCAGGGACGGGCATGCGCAGGTCTTAGCTCACTCGGGGTCCGTCGGGCCAACCGGTGCGCCCGCAGCGTTACGATTGATCTGTCGCATGGATTTCGAAGCCCTTCGCCATGAGTGCGTGTCTTAGCCGCTCGATGTGCGCGTGCCCGCGCGTCTCGATTTCGAGGAAGACGTCGGTTTGAGTCAGCGGCAAACCGGGCCGGGCGCGGTGGTGCTCGATCTGGCGAATGTTGGCATTCTCGGCGGCGACGACAGTGATCAAGCGCTGCAATGCGCCGGGTTGATCGCCGATCCTGGTCGAGAAGCGGAAGAGGCGGCCTTCAGTGGCGAGGCCGAGGTTGATGATGCGGTCGAGCAGGTTCATGTCGATGTTACCGCCCGACAGGATCACCACGACTTTCCGAGCCTCCGCCGGCAGGCGATCCTCGAGGCAGGCGGCGAGCCCGACCGCGCCTGCGCCTTCCACCACGGTCTTCGTACGCTCGAGCAACAGCAGAACCGCGGCGGCAGTCTCGGCGTCGCTGACATTCACCGCCAGAGGTGGATCCGACTTCATGATCTCGAACGGCAGCGCGCCAACCGTTCGAGTTGCGAGACCGTCGGCGATCGTATCCACCGCGGTACGTGCGATGGGCGCACCGGTGCGCAAGCTGTCGACCAGGGCCGCGGCGCCGTCGGTTTGCACGCCGACCACACGCGCGCGACTGCCGGCGCCGCGCAGGGCGGATAGCACGCCCGCCAGCAAGCCCCCGCCGCCAACCGGTACGACAACCGTGTCCACATCCGGCAGTTGCTCGAGGATCTCGAGCCCGAGCGTGCCCTGACCGGCAATGATCTCGGCGTCGTCGAACCCGTGCACGAAAGTCGCGTCGCGTTCGCGCGCCAAACTCACAGCCCGTTCGTAGGCTTCACTGTAGTCGCGGCCGGCGAGGATGACTTCGGCGTGATAGCCTTCGGTCGCCATCACTTTGCTGAGGGCAGCGAGCGTCGGCATGACGACGGTCACCGCGACGCCCGCCATCTGTCCGGCGTAGGCGAGGCCCTGGGCGTGATTGCCGGCCGAAGCGGTGACGACGCCGCGGCTCCTTTTGTCCGCGGCCAGCTGCTGGATCTTGTTGAGCGCGCCTCTGACCTTGAACGAGCCGGTCTTCTGCAGGTTTTCCAGCTTGAGGTAGATCTGCCGGCGGCAGAGTGCGCTGAAGGTTGTGCTGAAATCGAGCGGCGTGACCTCGACGATCCCGGCGGCGCGAGCCTTGGCGCTACGGATCTGGTCGAGCGATACCGACGCCGTCATTGCTAGGGAGCCTGACAGTGCTGCCGGAATGTTGTCAACGCCAAGTGGCGTTCGAATTGTAGGGAACGGCGTTCCAGTGCCTGATCGTTGCCTCGAGGCGGCGAGCACTGGAGCGGCAAGAAGGCCGTTTCCTACGATCTTGCTGCAAGTCGCACGTTGACTCTCATCGACCAGTCGCGTAGCGTCCCGCAGATCATGAAGCACGGTGGGGCATGGGTCCTTGGGGTGGTGGCCGTTCTAGTCGCCGGGTGTGGTGATGGGTCGGGCGGCTCCTCAAAAAACTCGATCAACAAACAAGTCCGCAAGGCAGCGTTGGACCAGGGACTGACCGGTTCTCCGGTCTTGGCTGAGCCGCCGCTGACGTCGGCTCAGAGCGAGATCCGCGAGCTTCGCCGCGAGCTCGGCCGCAATCTGTTCTTCGACAAGATCATGAGCGGCGTCGAGCAGACAAGCTGCGCAACTTGCCACCACGGCGCCCTCCAGTTTGGTGATGGCAGAAATATCGCACGCGGCGTCTTCTGCGAGCTTACACCGTCATTCGAACAGATCATTTGCAATGATGCACCGGCGCCCGGCGAAGGCGGCAACGTCGTCGGTCCCGACCGCGCCTCGCCCCTAAACAGCCGCAACTCACCGTTGCTCATCAACGCCGCTCTGTTCCCGGCGCAGATGTGGAACGGTCGCTTCCACTTCGTCGACGAGAGCTCCAAAGACGTCAATCAGTGCGATCCGAGCCTCGGCTTCGAATTTCCTCCGCCCGAGCGTGTTCTTCTCACGCGTTCGATCCTCACGGCGCAAGCACACATCCCGGTGACCGAGGCGGTCGAAATGACCGGCGACTTTCCCCATTTCGGCGAGCCGTTCGAAGATCGCGACGAGCTCAATCCCGAAATCCGTGACGGTATCGGCTTCATCGTCAGCGAATCGCCGGGGTATCGGCCGCTGTTCGAAGAGGCGTATCCCAAGGGACGCCCTGAAGTGAAACTCTTCTCCGGCGATCCCGAGATCGGTCCGGGCGAGGATATTCCATACCTGGCGATCGCCGACGCTGTCGGTCACTTCCTCGAAAGCCTGATCATGACCGATGCTCCCTGGGACCACTTCCTCCTTGGCGATGACAACGCGATCAGCGAGGCCGCCAAGCGCGGCGCTTTGACATTCTTCACCGCCGGTAAATGTTCGTCGTGCCACAGCGGCGATCTGTTCAGCGACTTCGAGAACTACAACATCGGCGTGCCGCAGGTCGGTCCGGGCACCGCCCAGTTCGATACCGATCCCCTCTTTGAAGGCTACCAGACGTGGGACTTCGGTCTCGAGGAGATATCTCTCCACCGACTCGATCGCTTCAAGTTCCGCACTCCGCCGCTGCGCGGTGTGGCGCTCAGTGCTCCGTACATGCACAACGGCGCCTACGCGAGCCTCGAAGACGCCATCCGTCATCATACGGATCCGGCGGCGGCTTACGCGGCGTACGATATCACGCAGATCGAAGAGGACATGCAGGCCGCCGAGGGATTGAAGCCGATCGAAGCCGTCTTCGAAATTCGTAATCCCGTCGTCCTCGGCTACGGCCAGGACCAGACGAGCATTACGCTGAGCGAAGCGCAGATCGATGACCTCGTGCAGTTCATGATCGCTCTCACCGACCCGCGCATGAAGGACACCGCTAACCTCGCGCCAACTACGGTACCAAGCGGATTGCCGGTCGACGTCGTCGGACCGGTCCGTTTCCCGCTTTACGAGTGAGTTTTCATATCTTCAGAGGCGGGGGGACGCGAGATCCCTGTCTCTTTCTGTTGCTCGTTGCCTGGCCGACTCTCGCCGTAGCTCAGTCGGACGTCGACTTCCGGACCGCGCGTGCCTATCCCGTCGTCGCCCAACCCAATTCGCTGACCATCAGTGATCTCGACGTCGACGGCCATTTGGACGTCGCTGCCGCCGGCTTTCAGGGCAGCGCCGTCAGCATCCTGCTCGGCGACGGCAGGGGTGGTTTTCTCCGGATCGGCGATGCCGACACCACTGGTCGGCCCCTCGGCGTTGCGGCCGGACGGTTTGATGGTGACGCGCTGCCGGACCTGATCACGACACAACAGGAATCGGACAACATGTGGTTCCTGCGCAATCTCGGCGGCGCAACATTCGCCACGCCGCAGCGGATTGTGGGTGGACACGACCCATGGGCCGTAGTCGCTGTCGACTTCAACGCCGACGGACGGCTCGACGCTGTCCAGAGCCTCCTGCCGGAGGTCGGTGGCAGAGTGAACGTCCTGTACGGCAATGGCGATGGCACGTTCGATCCAGCGATCGGCGCACGTACGGGTGGACCGAATCCAGCTGTCGCAATCGCCGACTTCGACAACGACGGCCGTCTCGACGCGCTCAGCTCGAACCTCAATCGTGCGAGTGTCTCCGTCTTGACCGGTCGCGTTGACGAGACGCTGGCACCGCATCTCGAGTCACCCGTCGGCGATATGCCCACCGGTGTCGCCGTCGGAGATTTCGACGAGGACGGCATTGCCGACGTCGTTGTCAGCAGTACACCCGGGGATGCGGTTACGTTGTCGATAGGCATCGGTGACGCTCGCTTTCTTCCGGCCGATTCGCATCCGGTCGGAGATGCTCCTGTGGGCATCGGCGTTGCCGATCTCGATTCCGACGGGCACGCCGACGTTGCCGTCGGCAACCGCGGCGATGGCACGGTCAGCCTGCTGTTCGGCGACGGTGACGGTGCGCTGAGCCCCTCGCGTTCCTACGTCGCCGACGGATCGCCGCTGGCGCTTGCGATCGCGGACGTCAACGAAGACGAAATTCCGGACGTTGTGACCTCGAACGCCGGCGACGTGGTGTCGAGTGTGACCGTGCTTCTGGGCAACGGCCGCGGGCTCGAGGCGGTCGAAGAATTGGCCTCGCCCGCGCCTTCGGCGGAAGTGGCTGTGGGCGATTTGGATGGCGACGCTGTCGCCGACATCGTCTTGACGCTGCCAGTGGAGGACGCGCTCGCTGTGTATCTTCGAAATGAACGAACGATTGCGCCGTCGCTCATCCAACTGGGGGCGGCGCCGACTGCGGTTGCCATCGCTGACATCGATGGCGACGACCGCAATGACATCGTTGCCGGGCGCGAAGGCAGCAATGATCTGACGCTTCTGGTCAATCGGGGCAATGATTTGGGCGACGCGGTCATGGTGGCGGCCGGCGGTGTGCCCGCGACTATTGGAACTGGGGACTACGATGACGATGGGTTTGTCGATGTGGTTGCCGGTCTGCTGTCGAGCGATGAAGTTGTGCTCCTCCGCGGGGAAGGTGACGGCGAGCTGTCGACGCCCGAACATATCGTTTTGTCTGCACGTCCGGTCGCCGTGACGACCGCGGACTTCGACGCAGTCGGCGGTAACGATCTGGCGGTGGCTCTCGCTTCCGGTGTCGTCGTGATCCTTATCGGTCGCAGCGGCGGCGACCTGGAGTTGGTGGGCGGTGTGACGGTTGCGGCCGAGCCCGTGGACGTGACGGCGCTCGACGTGAATGGTGACGCGTTCGATGATCTGGCCGTTGTGCATTCCTCCGGGGTGGTGTGGATTCTGACTGGCGACGGCCACGGTGACTTTTCGGCGAACACTCTGCCGGTGTTGGCCGAGCTGCCGACTGCCATCGATGCGCGCGACGTTACCGGCGACAACCGGCCCGACCTATTGGTCAGTGAGCGAGGGCGCGATGATGTCGCCGTTCTGGCTGCTGTCGATGGCGGCTCCTTTGCCGAGCCGGTGCGCATTCGCGTCGGTGAGGCACCGCGGGCGGTTCAGGCCGGTGACTTCGACGGCGACGGCGGCTACGACTTCGCGGCGGCGTGCGCGCATTCATCCGTCGCCTTCAACCGGCGCAACGACGTCGTGCGCGGCGACGCAAACGGTGATCGTCGGACTACGGCCGCCGATCTGATCGCGCTGGCCAATGTAGTGGGCGGCGCGCATTGTGTTGCGGCGGAACGCCAGGCGTTCCAAGGTGCCGACGCCGACGGCGACGGGGTCGTCTGCCGCCGGGATTTGAGCGCCGCACGGTTCCGAATATTCCTGTGAGGGGCGAGGAACACACGTGGACGCAGGTCGACAGGTCGCTATGAGCCGCGCACGCGGCATCTGCACCGTGGTCGTCGCGCTGATTGCGATTCTGCCGGCCGTTGCTGACGGCGCGATACGATTCCGCACGCCGACCCAGATGGCGCTGGAGTACTTGCCGACTGCCGTTGCCACCGGCGACCTCAACGGCGATGGCATCAGCGACATCGTCCTCTCGAGCTACATTGAAACGACGCTCACCGTGCTCCTCGGGAACGGCCAGTCGGGGTTCACGCCGGCGCCGCCCGTTCCCGTCGCCCGTGCCGGGATTCGCATCTATATCCGTGATTTGAACGAGGACGAAGCGGCCGATCTCATCATCAGCCACGACGAGTCCAACAACGTAACGGTCATCCCCGGCCGTGGTGACGGTACGTTCGATGACGGCAAGGTGATCGTCCCCGGTCACGACCCGGTGGGAGTGGCGATCGCCGACCTCGACGGCGACGGCATCCTCGATCTCAGCGTAGCTCTTTCCGACGAAGTCGGCGGAATGCTGGCGGTGATGCGCGGCCGCGGCGACTTCCAGTTTGAGCTGGTCCAAACATTGAGCGTTGCGACCGACGCGTTCGAGGTCGTCGTCGCCCACTTCGATGCGGACGGCTTCCTGGATGCTGCTACCAGCAATCCCGGCACCGGCAACGTCTCGTTGCTGCGTGGAGTAGCTGGTGGCTTGTTCGAAGTTGGCGACGAAATACCGGTCGGTCCGGGGGCAACGCTGCTCGAGCTCGCCGACGTCGACCGTGACGGATCAACTGATCTCGTTGTCGGGCGGATCGACCAGATGGTGAGTGTGCTGCGCGGCAACGGCGACGGCACATTTGCCGAAGCCGAGAACTATCCCTCTGGCGGACGCGCTCTGAACCGCATCATCGTTGCCGACGTCGACGGTGACGGCGTCGGCGATATCGCCACTTCGCACCTGCGCTCTCTGAGCGCCGGTGTTCTGTTCGGTCGGAGCGACGGTACCTTTGACAACGCGAGAGTGTTCGCTGCTGCGGTCAGCCCGGTCAACCTGGGAGTTGCCGACATCAACTCCGACTCGCTTTTGGACCTGATCAGCGCGAACGAAGGAGTAGACAGCCTGGCCCCAAGCCTCGCCTTCCTGTTGGCCACCCCGGAGCGCAGTTTCTTGGCGGCAGAGCAGCTCTTCGATGCCCCCCTCCCGGATGGCGCTGCTGTCGCTGACTTCAACGCGGACGGGATCGCCGATGCCGTGGTCGGAGCAAGGCAGACGCGTCAGGTCGCGATCTTTCCCGGAGGCCGCGACATGATGGCGCCGCTGCCGATATTCTTGCCGCTCGATCGCCTACCCGAAGATGTCGTCGCCGCCGACTTCGACCGCGACGGGCGCAGCGACATCGCCGTGCTCACCTCCATCGAGCTGGCGTTTTTTTTCGGTAACGATGGCGGGTTTGAGCCGGGGATGATCGTGCCTCTGCCGTCGGATCTCGGTCGCGATCTGGCGACCGGCGATTTCGACGGTGACGGCGACGTTGACCTGGCGATCAGCCGACCGCGGGCGCCGTTCGCCATCGACATCGTCCGCCACGACAGCGGGCGCACCTTCACAGTGCAGATGCCGTTTCTGCTCTCCGCTGCGGTCTCGACGATGGCGGTTGGCGACCTCAACGGCGACCACCGCGACGACATTGCAGTCAACAGTGCCGACAACCGTATCCTGCTGTTCGTGGGCACGGACGACGGTTTGAGCGACGGCGGAACGATCTTTGCTGGTGGGGTAGTCGCCGCATTGGCGATCGGTGACGTCGACGGCAACGGTGCGGCGGACGTCGTTGCGGCGATCCCGTTGACCCGCCGTCTGGCGACGTTCCGCAACGACGGCACCGGCACCTTCACACCGGCACCAGCGACAGACATCGGGTTTGTCAGTGCACTCGCGCTGCGCGACCTGGACAGTGACGGTCTCCCGGAGAGTATCGTCACCGATATCCTCACCGGGGAGACGACGGTGTTGCGAAATCAAGGCGGCACGTGGCGGTCGTTGGCGCCGTTGACTACGGGTGAACGGCCGGCGGCACTGGCGGCGGGCGATTTCAATGACGATGGCCGCTACGATCTGATTGCCAGCGGCCTGAGCGTCTGCCGCCAATTCAATGAAAGCGACGGCAACATACCTTTGCGCGGCGATGCCAACGGTGACGGCGCGATCTCAGCCGCGGACTTCTCCGCACTGACCCTCGAACTATTCGATGGTGACGGTATCCAGGTCGAGGGTGTTGCGCGCGGCGAATTCGCCGGCGCCTTCGGTGCCGATGCCGACGGTGATGGGGTCGTCACCACCACGGAAACGCCGGCGCTGTTCGTGCGTTGGGTTGCCAACCGGTAACCGGTTACCGGCTACCGGCTACCGAATCCCCCAAGGCAGAGGGGGTTGAGATGTCAGGGCTCGCTGAACGGAACCTTTGAGCCCGTGTAATTCAGATAGAAGTACCAACCCAGCTCGCCTCCAGGACCTGTGTCGCGATCGTCGCGGCAATTGGTCGTGCACGGTCCGCGTGGAGGCACCGTCTTGCAATTGCCGGCGCCGCCGGGGAGCAGGGTCGACAGCTGTGCGTTGCCGAATGGCGCCGGCAGGGTCGACGGCAGGAAGATATTCTCCGCGGTAGCTTCATCCAGAAAGCCTCTGATGAGGCCCGACGACAACGCCGTTGCCGGATTGCCGACGTAGGTTCCCGCGAACTTGCCGGCCTGCAACGGAATCACCAGGCCGGAGAGATCGAAGCTGATGTTGATCTCCGAGCTGACGAAACACGGGCCGTTGGTGTTGGTAATCGCCGGCGTATACCCACCGGTCGTGCCGGCGATCGGCGTCAGGCAAGTTCCCGAAGCCTGATTGGTGTAGTTGACCGGTTCTATCGTCGCATCGCCCGGCGTGCAGGAAGTGCTGGCGACAGGTGTAGTGCAGGAGGCGCCGAACATGACGTCGAGGCTGCCGCCGGGGCTCGCCTGCGCCAATGGGCGGAACACGAGCAGTACGCTGAGGTCGAGCTCGCCATCCGGCGGGTCCGATTGATCAGAGCTTAGGTTCGAAGCAATCAGCGCGTTGACCACCACATTGAAGTCGTTACAGGTGCCGCTCGGAGCGACAAAGATATGCGGATCCATGATCTGCAACGTCGATCCGCGGAATGCCGTCGGCGGTCCCGCCGGAGTGGCGGTGCGGGTTGGTGTCCGGCTGATCGTCGGTGTCGAGCTGATGGTCGCCGTCATCGTCGGCGGCGGAGTGTTCGTCGGTAGACCCGGGGGAGAAGTGCCGGTCGCGGTCGGTGTCGCCGTCGGCGTGAACGTGGGCGTGTTCGGAACCGACGAGTCCGGCTGACAGCCCTGGTTGCAGCCGTCGTTGTTGGTGCGGTTGCCGTCGTCACAGAGCTCGTGGTCGGCGTCAATTACATTGTTGCCGCAAGTGCTTGGCCGGCAGACGAGCAGCAGCCCGTCTAGATCGGGGTCATTGACGGCATTGTTGCTGCGTATGCGAATCCGGTTCTTGCCCGCTTTGTAGACACCGCTGCCGTTGACGCGCTGTGGCACGATGAGGTCCATCGGCGTTCCCAGCCGACCTTGTGTGACGTTGGTCGTTCCCGTGTAGAGCAGTACCCCGTTGCGCAGGACGGGCACGCCGAAGTCGGTGTTGAACTGAGTCTCGAGCGTGTTGAGGTTTGCCAGATCGGTACTGCTGCCGGAGGGGCTGTTCTTCGGCCGTACGACTTCGAACGTCGCAACACCTGCCGCCGGGACGCATTCGGAGAGATTGAGGTCCTGGTTGTTGATGACGATCTCCGTGCGGAACGTACATCGGTGGTTGCCCAGGTCGGAGTCGAAGTCGCAGCGCGGATCGCCTTCGTAACAGATGATGCGATTGCGCACTCGGCCGCGGAAGATGTCGGGTGTCGGAGTGGCGTTGACCAGTTTCACCGGCATCGGCGTAAAGCGCCATTCCATCTGGCAGTCGGTTACGGTCGAGCCGCCGCCCGGGCTGCAGGGGTTGTTGGGGACCGGCGCGGCGCACACGCCTAGCGTAACACTCGGAGCTCCGACGACTCCCGTCAGAAGACCGCTGAGACATGCGGCGAGCAACCGTTGCTTCATCAACCCTCTCCCTTCGTGTGACCCGCAGGACGACTTGCTGGCCTGGGCGTGCCTGGGTTTCGAGGGAAAGTACACGAACCAGGGGTGCTTCTGGAAGCGAAAAATCACCATCCATCAAGCGCCGCCGCTGACGGCCCGGGCCGGGAAAGCCAATGTTTTCAGGGCAGTACCGGACTGTCCGTTGTTGAAGAGAACGTACCAAGCGCGCTGGTTGTTGGTTACATCGACCGTTCGTGTCCAGTAGTTCAACGCCCGCGTGCAGCTGCACTGCGTGACGCTGCACCCCGGCAAACAGTCGTCGTCGAACGCCGGCGGAACGACCGGTCGCCCCGGCATGATGCCGCCGGTCGAGACGATGGTCTGCAACTCTTCGAGGGTCGGCAAGCGCCAATCACGGCGCCCGCCAAAGTTGGTGTTGTTGAGCGCTTGGACGAAGGCGAAGACCGTGCCGTTTGGTTGTGTGCTACCGCTGGCGCTCCACGTGTACATGCTGGCCGGGTTGTCGTTGTAGTCGTGCGGCCCGCCGTCGTCGCTCTTCTTCTCCCACACCAGGTTGGTGGTCGTATCGGTGATCGTGCCGTTGCCGTTGTCGATGAAACGCGGCGTCGGTGTCGGTGTACGGCTGGAGGTGGCGGTGCGTGTCGCCGACGCCGTCTGCGTCGGGGTCGCCGATGGCAACAGCGGCGGCGTTGCTGTCGCGGTCGCCGGCGGGTTGCAACCGTTCAACGATGTGTTGACGACGACGAGGATCTCATCGACGGTCACCGATCCGTCGCCATTGAGATCTCCCGGGCACATCTGAGCCGAGGCGCTGGCGGCGATGCAGAGCACTGCGGCGAGTGTTGCGATCAGGGCTGAATGATTCACGTGTATTTCCTCCGCTGTTGTCTACCCATACTTTGACGAGCCGTAGGGTACGCTGTGCGTAGCGTGTGGCGGCGTGGTGAGTTTCTTCACAGGGCCACCACAACCAGATACCGCGTGACGCGCGCTTGCGCCATCGCATGGCGAATGCTGTGCGCTATGAATCATTCTCGATCGTCTCCCCGCATCCTTCGAAGCAGATGCAGCGGCACGCGCTCGGCTGAGGTCAGCCAGCATTGGCTGAAACCGGCGTGTTGGCGAATCTCGACGCGGCGCTGATTCCGCTGCGTTGAAGCAGCCCATACGTTGGCACTGCACCTGCAACCTGATCTCGGACATGGCACGGGGCGAGAGGAAGGCGACAGCTGCACGGCTATGGCTGCGTGTGTGGCACTGCCGCCGCGGTCAGGGACTTGCCGAATACGGACTGCTCCTCGCGGTCCTCAGCCTCGGAGCTGCCGCCAGCTCGATCGTCATCGAAAAGCATCTGTCTTCGCTCTGGAAGGCGCCGACAGTGGTTCTCGCTTCGATGGCAGGTTCGAGTGATGCCAAAGCCGCGGCCGTTGAATCGCTCTCGCACGCTCTCATGAGCGCTTCGCTCCGTTCGAGCGAACCCATGCCGTTGGTCCTCGCCAACGATCGGGGTTCGAGCGAAGAGGAAGTGCCGCTCATCCTCTGGCAACCTGCGCAGCCGATTGACGACTACGGCTCCGACCTTTAGTCGACCAGCTTGCGTTCGATCCGTCGGACGACCGACAGTGTCGTCAGCCCCAATGCCACCGCCGCAATGGCGATGATGTACTGCGAACGGATTTTGTCCTTG
>Ga0187892_10004806_pt1 | contig 22148 bp, 15 predicted proteins | sample MA1701073metaG_FD_139345 | JGI IMG/M metagenome (GOLD analysis project Ga0187892, IMG submission 139345) | Bio-ooze microbial communities from a basaltic lava cave in the Kipuka Kanohina Cave System on the Island of Hawaii, USA - MA170107-3 metaG ... | reverse complement strand
GCCGCCGCGCAACGCCTTCTCGGTCTCCTCGGGCTGGTTCCAATAGCCGCGCATGACGTTCGGGCCGCGCACGACCACCTCGCCTACTTCCCCGGCCGGCAACTCGCGGTCTTGTTCGTCGAATACCTCCACCTCGACGTTGGCAATGGGCGGCCCCACTGTGCCGGGTTTGCGCACGCCGTCGATGGGATTGAAGCTGACGACCGGCGCGGCCTCGCTCAAACCGTAGCCTTCGCAAAGTGGGAAGCGGAACTTCTTCGAGAAATTCTCGAGCGTCTCCATCGAAAGTGGCGCGGAACCCGAGACCGCGAGGCGGAACCCGAGCAGCCAATGGACCCAGAAGGGAAGCTCCGCGTTGCTCAACGCGCCGAAGATCTGCGGGATGCCGATGAGGATGGTTGCCCGGCGCTTGATAAACTCCTGCAACACCGGCTTGAACGGCTGGAGCGAACGCACGAGGATGATCCCGGCCCCCATGCTCAGCGGTGTGAAGATGCAGACCGTCAGCATGAAACTGTGGAACATCGGCAACAGCAGCGTGAACCGGTCGCGCGGGTTGGCTTGCAACAGTTCGATGCAGCTTTGCACGTTCGACGTGAGGTTGGCGTGCGTCAGCATCGCCCCCTTGGGCTTGCCGGTCGTGCCGCTGGTATAAACGATGACAGCGAGGGTCGAGTCGGAAACCGCAGGCAGGGAAGCCGGCGCCTCGGTCGTGCCCGCCGACCAATCGGACGGCCTGATCACGCGCAGCGAAGGCAACCGCGTTTGCAGCGACGGCAACATCGCTGCGAAATCGTCGGACGTGATCAGCGCGGTCGCGTCTGCATCGCGCAGGATGAACTCGATCTCGGGTTGCTTGAGGAAATTGTTGACCGGGATCGCCGTGGCGCCGACCTGAAAAATGCCGAGAAGCGCGGACACATACTCCGGGCAGTTCTTCAGCAGAATTGCCACGCGATCCTCGGACGCGACCCCGAGCCGGCCGCCGAGCAAGGATGCGACGCGTTTGCCGTCGGCGTCGAGATCAGCATAACGCAGCTTGCGGTCGCCGAAAAACACGGCGGTGCGATCCGGGTGGGCATCGACGGATCGTTGGAACAGTTCATTCAGCGTCATGACACGAAGCTCCAACCGCCGTGGTTCAGCTCGGGTCCTTCCAGAGGAAGGAACGGAACGAATCCAGCGTCTTGCCATCCGCCATCACGTCCGCTCGCCACGCCGTGATGGGGCCGCCTTTGGCGTACCCCTCGCCGATCACCCGGAATTTCGACGTGGTCGTGCCGCGTTTCACTTCAGCCAATTCGATTTTGTCGGACTGCGTCTCCGCCCGCCGCGCCTGGCGGAAATAAAGCGTGACCGTCACGTTCTTCAGCGGTTCGCGGGCGAGCGTTTTCCAGATGATCGTGAAATACTCGCCATCGGGTTTCGGTTGAAGGTCCTCGCGCAGTTCCTTGAACTTGCCCACTTCGTTCGGCCCGATTTCCCGTTGGAGCAGCGACTCGCGCTTTTGCGGCTGCTTGTCGTGAAGCACCTTGGCGATCTTGACCAGACGCGGCGCATCCTCGGCAAGACACGGCAGCGCCAGCACACACACCAACAGCCAGACCGGGGCGGATTTCATGGGAGCACTTTACCGGCTGCAAAATGGGTTGTCAACGAAGCGCCTTCGTTGCAGAGTGCGTGCGAATCCCCTATGCGATAATCAACGCCCTGGCGACCGACACGTTGCCGGGGATCACCCCGGCGAAGGTCGCGGCGCTCGGCACGTTGCGGTCCGACTGGATGGGCGCCGACGATGATCAGGGCGGCGATCAATCGGCGGCCACGACGCAACGCGAGGAACTGAAGACGATGATCAAGTCGATCACGGATCGGCGGATCGCGATTCAGTTCGCCGCCGACGCCGAGTGGCCCTGGAGCGACCCGGCCCACGCGGGCGTGCGCCAGGAGTTCTACCTGCCGGCCAATCAGCCGTTCAATGGCTAAGGCAGCGCGTAGATGGAAGACGCTCCACCGTATCGAAAGAGGTGAGCACCACATCACGCTGAACAAGTTGGAGACGATCTTGGGCAGGCTGAAGGTCAAACTGAGGATGTATTCCCGCAGGAGTATTAGCACGTCGCCAGCTTCCAGTCAGACCCGAAACGAGTATAATCCTCGTGTAACGCGAAATGTAACCCGTAAGCCGCATGTAGTTGCAGTCCGTTGCAGGTTTAGCGCATTTCACGGGCACGCGCATTGGCGAGACCATCAACTACTTGCGGAACATCGGAGAAAGTAGCAATGTTTCACAGAGGCGCGGCTACACCTTGCACTCGGTCCGCACAACGGCAAGAAACCGATCGATCTCCTCGATGGTGTTGTAGAACGTCGGATCGATGCGGATGCCGCCCTGGAAGGTACCGCAGTAGATGCGCGCGGCCTTGAGCTTCGCGTGCAGCGCCGTGTGATTCGGGCAGCGGAAGAACACTATCCCGGCGCGCTCCGCATCCGCTCGCGGCGTCCAGATATCCACGCCGATGTTTCCGAGTCCTTGCAACGCGTGTGTGGTCAGGGCGCGCACCCGGCGCTCGATGAACTCGCGGCCAATTTGCTCCAGCAACCCCAGCCCGGCCAGCGCGCCGACGACGCCGACAAGGTTCGGGATGCCGCCCTGAAACCGCATCGCGTCGTCGTGCAGCTTGCAGTGACGCACGTCCCAGTCGCCGACGTTCGCGGCGGAAAGCCAGCCCACAGACGGTGGCGTCGCATTGAGGTGCCGGTCTGCGACGCAAAGATAGCCGACACCGGCAGGTCCCATCAGCCATTTGCTCGCCGTGCAGGCCAGGAAATCGAGCGGCGGGTTCGTTGCGTCGATCCCCACAACGCCCAGCGCCTGCGCGGCGTCCACGATCAACGGGACTTTCTTCGCTTTCGTGATCGCGTGAATGTCGGCGAGATTGACGCGGAAGCCGCTGCCGACCGAAACGGCGCAGATGCACACGGCGGCGGTGCGGTCGTCCACAAGTTTGGCCAGGTCGGCAACCTCGAATTTCCCTCCCCGGTTCGGCACGAAGCGCACCTCGGCGGGATGACAGATCAACCACGGCCAGGTGCTCGTCATAAAATCGAGTTCGCTCACGACGACGTTCTGGCCGCGCTGCGGTCGGATGATTTGCGCCGCGAGATTGAGCGCCGCGGTAGTGGACTCGGTGATGACGATGTTTCGCGCGTCGGCGTGGATGAGCTTGGCGAATTTCTCCCGCAGTTTTCCGAACGCGTCGTACGCAGGGAAGAACGCCGCCTCGCCGCCGTTCGACCAGTCTTTGAGAAAACCGTTCATCGCGTCCGAGACGGGCCGCGCGCACGGATGGATGCTGCCGTTGTAGAGATACGTCCAGTGTTCCACCACCGGGAACAGCTTGCGCAGTTCTTTGACTTTCGCTTCGTCGCTCATGGCTCGCTTTGGAGTGCGGCGGCTTGACGCCGCAATGTTTTTGGAACGCCGCATCAAGCCGCGGCGGATGAAGGCGGTGTCAAGCCACCGCACTCCATTCCACCTGCCCTCCGATCATCACGCTTCGCACGTTCAAGTCGCGTTCCAGGAACACCAAGTCCGCGTCCTTGCCGGACGCGATGCTGCCTTTGCGGTCGAAAATCCCGATCGCCCGCGCCGGGGCTTCGCTCGCCATCGTCAACGCCTGTTCCAGCGTCGAGCCGGTGTGCTTGATGAAATTACGCAGCGCGCCGCACATGCTCATGACGCTGCCGCAAAGACATCCGTTGGCCAGGCGGGCGACGTCTTCCTTCGGCGTCGTGAACACACTCTGGCCGTCGGCCATCTTGTATTCGCCGGGTGGCAATCCCGCCTGCCCCATCGCGTCGGTGATCAACGACAGTCTCTCGACGCCTTTGCACTTCAGCGCCAGCTTCAACAGCGCAGGATGCACGTGCGCCGAGGTCGCGTCGCTCAGGATGTCCGCCGTCACACCGTCGTCGGCCAGGATCAATTCCTCAATGCCGACCGTTTTGACGCCCGGGTATTTTTCCGCCGTGGAGCGCCATGCTTTCGCGGGCATCGCGTTGAACAAATGCGTCGCGTGCGTGATGCCCGCCTGGCGTCCCGCGCGATACTCGGCGTCCGACGCGTCGGAATGCCCGATCGAGACCGTCGCGCCCGCCTTGCGGAACGTCTGGATCGCCGCGACCGCGCCGCGCCGTTCGGGAGCGATGGTGACGAGCCGCAGCGCATCGCCGCAACGCTGGATGAGTTGCCGGACGAGCCGCGGCTCCGGCTCGATGTTCGTTTCGGGCCGCTGCGCGCCGTACTTGGGATTGAGGAACGGCCCTTCGAGATGAATCCCGCCGATGGTCGCCCCACCGCTGACCGGCCCCACGCATCCGCGCACGTGATCGATCGCCGCCAGCATCTTGTCGAAGTCGTTCGAGATTAACGTGGGCAGGAACCACGTTGTCCCGTTGCGAATCACGTACCGCGCCATGCCGGGTGTGTTGTCCTCCGCGCGACATCCGCCCGAACCGTGGATGTGGATGTCGATGAAGCCGGGAACGACGAACTGTCCGCGCGCATCAATCCGCAGCGCCCCGCGTGGCACACGGACCTTCTTCGCCGGCCCTGCCGAGGCGATCTTGCCATCGCGCACGACGACGACGGCATCGGACACCAGCGCGCGGTGGATCAGTGCCGTGCCGTGGAGAATAACAGCTAGACTGAGCTGCTGGGGCATCGCCTATGGTCTCTTTGGGAGTTGTTAAATCTGCAGGAGCGGTCTAGACTGACGCTCGTGAAGGAGGCTCGCATATGACGATCAACAAGGTCCGCGAACTGTATGAAGCTCGCCCGTTCAGGCCGTTTACGATTCATCTGGCGGACGGGCGCAATGTCCGGGTTGAGCATCCGGAGTTCATCGCGTTTGCCCCGACCGGGCGAGCGATGAACGTGTTCGAACCAGACGGCTCGTTCCACATGATTGACGCGTGGCTGGTTACCGATCTGTATGTGAAGGCCAACGGTTCCTCCCGAGGGAAGCGAAAATCCAAATAGGCCGGTTCGAATCCTTCCGTCCATTCGGTTCTTATCCTTCAACCGCCTTCAGCAGCGCCTTCACTCCTGCTTTCGCCACCGCCATCTCGCCGAGGAATTCGCCGGTCATTTCTTCGGGGGTGTACCAGACGCACGTCTTCGATCCGGTCGGGTGACGCGGGGCGTTGGCGAGGCCGCGAAGGAGTTTGTAGTCGTAGTGGAACTCGGGTGCGTCGTCCTGCAGTGGATAATGGTCGCCCGCCCAACTGCCGTCCGGCCATTGCGCGTCGAGGAAGGTATTCACGACCGTGTTGCGCGTGACGCGATACGCGAGGGCGAGTTGCAAATCGGTGAGAACGGACGGGCGCGTGCGTGCGGTGCTCTTGAGAATCTCACCGGCGCCCCACGCCAACTTGCACTTCTGCGGCCATTCGCAGCTTTCGGGGAGCATCGTCGATTCGAAGCCAAGCAGTTCGAGCGCGGAGTGCAGATAACGACCGCGCAGTTTCGTCAACGCGGCCATGATCGCGCCGAGTTGCCAGAACTCCTGCTTCGGCTTGGCACTCGACACGGCGAAGCACCAGCTCATGTTTGCCGGAACCTTCGTGATCAATTTCCCGTTCAGATCAGCCTGCGTGTAGAAAATGCCCTTTCGCCGCATGTGTGGACGGTTGGCCGCGACCATCTTCACGAGGAAATCCCCGGCGCGGAGCGCGCGTTCGCGCCAGCCGAGTTTCAGGAACAAGTGGATGCTCGTGCTCGTCAGCAGCGCGCAATAGAACGGGTCGGGCTTCGGATCGGCCGGGTCGTCACCGATGAAATTGAAGACGGCCCCGGTCTTTTCACTCTGGTAGTGCTGAATCCGAGTGAGAATGCGCGGATTTTTCACGAGTGGATGGCGGACCTCCGCGGCGACCATCAGGCAATAGAGAACACGATACAGCCGGGAGGCGTTCCGCACGGCTTCGGGTTCCTCGGGAAAGAACAGATCGCCGCTCGACTGCACGGCCTCGGCGGCCACATGATCAAGAATCTTGTGAATCGTCGCCTTCGACGCTCCCGCCGACCACAAGCCCCAGGTCGGCTTGCCAAAAAAGTCGAAGTTGCGCTCGCGCGTCACCTTGCCTTTCGGGACGATGCGACTCTCCAGCCATTTGCGACCGTCCTCCAGAGAGCGGGCCATCGCGCGGAGGAGCACGCGCATTTCGGATGTCTTGTGTGTGAGCTCGTTCATCGTGAATGCAACCCCCACTCGGCGATGGTCGCCTGCAATCCCTTCTGCATCGCGCCGATGTCGGAGGCGAGAAGGTGAATGGTCTGGCCTTTCCATTTCTTGCCGGGAACGCCGAATGGCTTGCCCAACCTGCGGGCGACGGCGACGGTGCGATCGATGGCTTTGACCACGTCGGGGTGATCCCAGTCCGTCAGGTGGCCCATCGAACTGGCGAAATCGCATTGGCCGATCATGAGCGCGTCCACGCCGGGCAGCGTGAGCATCTGTTCCAGTTCCGTCTCGGGCACGCGTTGCTCGACTTGCGCCCAAAGCAAGGTCGAATCATTCGCGCGGCGAAGATATTCGTGCATGTCACGTAGCCACGCCCCCGTCCGGGTCGGGCCCACGCCACGATTGCCGAGCGGCGCATATTTGCTCAGCGCGACCGCCCGGCGCGTCGTTGCGAGGTTATCGCAATGGCCGACCATGATGCCATCGATACCGAGATCGAAGAGCAATTGCACTTGTGACTGGTCGAGCGTACCGGGCCGGGCCACGATGGCGGTGGGCGACGCCGCAGTGGCGGAAAGCAACTGCATCACGCGGGCCGTGTCCCAAGGACCGTGTTCCATGTCGAGCACGAACACATCCACGTTCTCACGAGCGAGCATCTCGCCGATCAACGGATACGGGTACCAGAGCCCCACGGCGACGATTGGTTCGCCCCGGGCGAGCTTTGCTTTCACGGCGGCTCCTTTCAGGCCGAAGAAGTGGGATTTCGACTTCGACGCTGGCCTTCTTGCGTTGGCTTTCTTCACTCGTCTTCCTTGCGCGTGAATCGAAACCCGCAGCACACTCCCGCCTTGTCGTCGGCCGGGAAGTATTCCATCGCGAAGCCGCATCGTTCGCCAACGCGGCTGTAGAGGACGCGACAGTGGTCGCAGTAGTTCGGGTACTTGGCGAGACATTTCTTCCTGAACCATTCGTTGGGCGGACAGCGTTTGACCCGCAGCCAGAACGAATCTTCCGTTGCCTTCATTTCGTAGTCGGCGCCTTCCTGCCCGAGCGTGGCGCGCCAGTATTCCTCCATTCCCCGGAAGCCCTTCGTTCGCATGAGTTCTTCCAGCGCGCCGAGTTGCCGGTCCGCGATCGATTCCCAAAAGGCGACCACGGCTTCCCGTCCGTACTCGCGCTCCAAAAACGTGAACGCGTGATCGTACAACTCGAAAAACAGCCGATGCGCCGCCGGCTCGCCGTGCTTCCCGGCCACATGTTTCATCGTGTGGCTGAGAATTGCATCGAAGATGCGCGAAACGTTCACCGCATCGCTCATGCGACTGCCTCCACCGCGAGAATCTCGATCCTGCATTCCACCTGCACCGACTCGGGGCAGTGGTTCACCGACACGTCCTTGCCCAGGGGCGTGGGGGACGCCGAGAACGGGAACGAGCGATGAAAATCGAGCACGGAGTTGGTCATCGGGCGGCGATGGTGCATTAGAACGTGATTTGGCGCAAGCCTTCCGAGGCGCAAGATTCCGCAAACAATCAGCAAGAGTTCAACGTTGTGTTGGCGGCGCTCAGCGCGGAAAATGGACCGGTCCGAAATGGGAGATGCTTGGGTGAAATCGACGAGTGAGCGGAGCTACGAGAGAGGCCGGGAACGCGGCGCGGCGTTCCTGGCAGGGCCGCACCCGCGCTTGGCGATGAGCAAGGCGCGCGGGATCGCCCGTCAACTCGGCTGGCCCCTCGAGATGCTGGTGGAGAAGGTCGCTGCCTACGACCGCGAACGGATCGATGCGATGCCGGACCTGATCCGATACCCCGAGTTGCGCGGCTCCCGGGACCAAATCGAGGCCGGGGACCGCGGCATGCGCTACGCCGGCGTGAGCAACGAGATGATTGCCCTGCACCGCACACTCGATTTTTTCCTGCTCACCCGTCTCTACGAGCAAACGGGCAGGGCGTACTACGCCGAACCCGGCGTCGAGGAATGCCGTGTCCTGTACGTGCCGGATAGTGAGGTCGGCCCCGTTCATGCGAAGAACGTCGATGGGCCGCTGGACGGTTGGGAGCCGATCCCGCCGACGCCGCCGGGCACACCGTGGTTTTGGAACCATCCCATCGTGCTCGATGGCGTCGGCAGCGGGCTGCACATCGACGAGGTCCCTCCCGAGATTTTCCCCGCCAACATCTATGATCTTTGTTACGACAACTGCGCGACCTTGAGTGAAGCGACCGAATTGCTGACTCGTTACAACTACTTTTGGGGACACGGCAATCTCCTGGTGCGCGATAACCACGGCAACTCGATGGCGTTCGAGAAGACGCAATGCCGCATCGCGACGCGCGGACCGAATCGTCATGGGATGAATTTCATCTCCGGCATGGGCGCGCTCGATCCCGGCATCCGCGAGCACCAGCGCCGGATGCGCCAGAAGTATCTCGACCAGGTGGGCCGGGATTGGGATGGCCCCGAGGGTCGTTTCTGGCGCGAGAGCGAGCAGACGTATGACAACATGGCGGCATGCGTCGAGCAATTGCCGGCGCGCCCGGCGCTGCGCGAGATTCATGAATTGATGGAGCGCCACGACGGTCCTGGCCCGTTGTGTTACATCGGTGAGAAGACCCACCCGCAGCAGCCGGGTTGCTGGACGGTTGAGATGCGCGTGTTTCTGCTGGATGAATGCAAGCTCATCCGCCGACAGGTTCGTGACCGCAGGCCAGCGTATTTGGACGAGCCCGAAGTGATTTCGTTCCAACCCCCGAAGTCGGCCCCGGTCCGTCGTCAAACCGGAGACTTGACGCCCACCGAGGCTGTTTCGTAGTGGAACGCAGTTAAACAGTTTTGACACCGCAGTGATCCAAAAGAATCGTGCCATGAAATCATCTTCTCTGATAGTTTGGTCCGCAGTCCTCGTGATGGCTTGCCCGGCGTTCGGCCAGGTCGCGGGGACTTCCGGAGGGAACGACTTGATCATTGCGGAAGCGGGTAAATCTGAGGCGTCCGTTGTGGTGTCACCCAATGCCGGCGAATGGGAGAAGCGAGCCGCCGCCGATCTGGCGCACTACATCGAACGGATGAGCGGAGCGAAACTCGCCGTGGCAAACACGGCGGAAGCCATCGCCGCCGCGCTCCCATCGAAGAAACCGCTGCTGATCGTCGGCCAACAGGCGCTCGAAGCCGAGCCGGACCTGCGCAAGGCGCTTGCGAAGGTTGCGAAGAAGGAGCCGGTGTTGCAGGCCGACGCCATCGCACTGCGCCGGGAGGGCAACCGCGTCTATCTCGCAGGCACGAACGACGATTCGCACTACTACGCCGTCGCCGAGTTGCTCCAACGCTGGGGGTGCCGGTGGTACTTGCCGTCGGAGTTCGGCGAGTGCGTCCCGACCCAGCCGACGCTGAAAATCGGCAAGCTTGACTACGCCTGGGCGCCGCCGTTCGAGGTGCGCACGTATTGGGTCGCGTGGAACGGCGAACAGAAGTGGCGGCCCGAGTTCCTCCGTCGCAACTTTATGAACACCGTGTCCGTCAACAGCGGCCACGCCATCGGCGAGTACACGAAGGAACTCGTGCCCCCGGGCAAAACGATCATGGAGGTGCCGATCGCTGAGGAGGCAACCGCGGAGCACGTCGCCAAACAGATCGGCCCCGAGTACGCAAAGGGCGTCCCGTCCATTTCGCTCGGAATGGAGGACGGCGTCTATAAATCCGATTCGCCGAAGGACAAAGAGTTGCAGGCGGGGTTGTTCGACAAATACTTCCTCACGCCGATGCTCACCGATGGGTTCATGGTGTTCTACAACCGCGTCGCCGGGATATTGATGAAGCAGCACCCGAACAGCCCGACCAAACTCGGCTTCCTCGCCTACTCGAACATCACGATCCCGCCGCAGCGAAACATCATCGCCGCCAAACCGCTCGTGACGTATCTCGCGCCGATTGATATCGATCCGAACCACGGCATGGACGACCGGCGTTCGCCGCCGCAGCAGGAATACCGTGACATCATGTATCGCTGGGCCGAGGTCATGCAGGGGCGGGTGGCGATTTACGATTATGACCAGGGGATGCTCGTCTGGCGCGACCTTCCGAATCCGTCGTTCGCCACCATCCGCGAGAACATGAAGCACTATCGCAAGGCCGGCATCCTCGGCATCGGCACCGAAAGCCGCGGCGCGATTGCGACGGTGTTCTTGAACCTGTTCATGCGCGGGCAACTGATGTGGAATCCCGATGCCGACCTGAATGCGCTGCTGGCCGAGTTCTACGAAAAATTCTACGGCCCGGCCGCCAAGCCGATGGCGGCGTACTGGGGCGCGATCTTCCAGGCGTGGGACGACACGATTGTGACCGAGCACGAGTATTTCATTGCGCCGGCGATCTACACGCCCGCGTTGATCAAGGAGCTGCGCAAGCATCTCGAAGCGGCCGAGGCGGCTGCGAAGGGTTCCAACGACGCGAAGTTGCAGGAGCGGATCAAGTTCACGCGACTGAGCTTCGAGGTGCTCTCGAATTACATCGCGATGGTACACGCCGCCGCGACGGAGTGCGATTACAAGACTGCCGCCACTGCCGGCGAAAAGGGCCTGGCGGCCCGCAAGGAACTCGCCGCGATGAACACCACCTTCACCACGCGCGTCCTCGGCGTCGCGGAAGAAAGCGAGGCGAGCGGCCCGGCATGGTGGCCGGGCGAGGTGAAGCAATACCGCGACCTGCTCGCGTTCATCGACGGCACCAAAGGCACGTTGCTGACCAAGTCGCCGCTCGAATGGGCGTTCCGTCGTGACCCGCACGACACCGGCATCGTCCGTCGCTGGCCGGCCGGGCCGGTCGATTTGACTCATTGGCGGAGTCTGAAGAACCGCGGCGGCATCGAGGGCCACATGCACAGCGGCAGCCATTGGGAGATGTTGCGCACGGACCTGTATGCGCAGGCACAGGGCGTGTTGCACCCCGATTACAACTACTACAACGGCCTGGCCTGGTATCGCGCCGATGTCGAGCTCGGTTCGGGCGCAGCCAAGGGCAAGGTGCACGTGTTCTTCCCCGGCCTGTTCAACGAATGCTGGCTTTACGTCAACGGCTATCTGGTTGCGCATCGTCCGTTCCCGGCCATGTGGTGGCTGAGCGACTACAAGTTCGAGTGGGACGTGGACCTCACCGGCAAGGTCCAACCCGGCAAGAACACCATCGCCGTGCGCATCCACAACCCGCATCACATGGGCGGGATGTTTCGCCGACCGTTCTTGTATGCGCCGAAGGAGTGATGTGTTTGGCCGCCTTTCGTATGTCCCGTCCTGAACCCGAAATCCTCGACACGAAGCCCCTGTGCTCGTCCTCGTCGTTGCTTGGCGGTGTTGGATCGGCTGTTCCCAGCCGAATGTATTTGGCAATGCGCGTCGCCATGCTCGTTTCGCTCAGCACTACGGGCCTGTGGGGGACCGAACCGCCTTCGTTCCGGCACACCGCTTCGCCCGTGGGTTGGACGCTCACCAAGGGCGGTACTGAAACGGGCGCCGTCCTCCGCGCAAAAGCCGGCGGGACGGCCGAATGGAGAACGGCGTCACCTCGCGATCTGCCGAGCGAAGCCACCTTCCGATTCCGTGCCACGGTCGGAGACGGCGTGACGTTGCTTGCGCTGGGCTCGGGCGAGGAGGCCAAACCGCTGCTCGAATGCGCGTTTCGACTGCCGGGCGTCAACCAGGCGTCGATCGTCGCCCGCGCCTCGGGCGAACCGATGCAAACCGACACGCGCTCGACGCGCACTTGGAGTCAGCTCGACAAGGTCACGGGCAGTCTTACCTATGCCTGGCGGTTCCCGCGAGTGCGCAACCTGTGGGACGAACGCGACCGCGCGGAGATCGGCGCGGCATACGAACAGTTGGCGCCGTTCACGGAGAAGACGTTCGCCGCGCGGCTCGTGCTGACGGCAAAGACGCGCCAGATATGGATCGATGATCGTCTGGTTGCTGAAGCGTGCCTGGCCACACCAGCCTCGGCGCACTTCGTCATCCAGCTCGCTAAAAATGCCGAGGTGTTGTCTGTGGAGTCCAGGCAACCGCCGGGCACGGATCGTTTTCAACCGTTGCCGTTGACACAATACAGTCACGCCAAGGACGCGCAGGACGAAGCCGTGATCGAGGAGCGAGTCGAGTTGGACTCGGTGCCGATGCTCGTCCCGAAGTCGCCCCGGGTGGAGATTGATCTGGGCGAATCGTTGTACCGCTACCGGCTCACGCACAGCAGCGGACCCGACGCCGCGTACGTGAACGCCTTGCGCACCTGGCCCGGCGCGTTCCAAGTCGATCCCGCGCGCTTCACCTTTCGGGTGCCGTACCGCCATTACCAAAACGTCTGGCTGCTGGCATGGTTGGACCGTGAAGCGAACTCGGTGCCGCGCGGGACGTTTCGGTTCTATCGCGAGGACGCTGGCTATCCCGCCAGCACCGGTTTCGAGATCAGCGACGAAGCAATCCGGAAAGGATTGGTGACGAAGCTTGCGCGGAAGACCGCCGACGGAAAACAACTCTACCTCGTGCGCGTGCCGGTGGACACGAACGGGTTGTACGGCTTTCGCGATCTCTCGGATCAATTTCTCGAGTTCGAGTTGAGCAAGCCCGTCTCGCTGGGACGCAGTTATCCCGACCCGATTTATTACGGCTATCACGCCGGCGGACTGCCGAGTTCGATCCACGTCATCGGGATCACGCTCGAAGAATCCCCCTTTGGGTACGAGGTCCGTCCGTCGCAACTGGGCCACGTGTTCGAGCGGCCTGAGAAGCCGGCCTACACTGTTGCCATCGGGAATACCTCCGCGAAACCGCTCGAGGCGAAGGTGACGCTGCGAACGCGGAGTTTCGACGGTGATGAAACCCACTCGGCCGAGACGACGGCAAAGATCGAGCCGGGAACGACGGGAGAGGCGAACCTGTCGTTCGATCTCAAGCGGAACGGCTGGCACGAGTTGAACGTCCGCGTTGAAGCGGGCGACGTCGTTCGCGAGAACACGATGAGCCTGGTGCTGCTGTCGTCCAACACGCGCACGTACGGCAACGCGGTCAACGAAACGCGGTTTGGCATCTGGACCTTGTGGGGACATTACCTGCCGTTGCGGAATGGCAAGTTCGAGCACAACGAACGCGTGCTCGCCATGCTCCGCAAGCTCGGCCTGCGGCGCGTCGGCGTGCATCGGTCGTTCCTCAACCCGGACATTCTCAAGCGGCACGATTTTCTTCCCACCGGGCCGCACACTGATGTCGCGGTGTTCCACCGGCTGGACGAGAACAATCCCGAGGCGATGAAGAAGATGGTCGAGGCCGAGCTGGCGCAGGTCGGCGAGTTGGCGAAGGATTTTCCTGACACGACGGGCTATTACTACGGCGGCGAGTGGCATCTCAGCCGCGAGATCCAGTACGCGCCCTGGCCGCGCTACACGGGCGACGGCGACCGCGAACTGACCGAGGAAGAACGGAAACGGGCCGAGCGTCAGGCGAAAATTTTCACCGCCATCGGCAAGGCGATGCGCGAGAAATTTCCCAAGACAAAACTCTACCTGCAATGGGGCGCGCCCCAGGGCACGCTGGCATATCTCAAGTACGGCATTGCGAAAGAAATCGTCGATTGCTTCGGCATGGACGCGCCGATGTTCGAGTTGCTGCCCGAGATCTCGAACGTCACCGGCTCGATCAACGGCCTCTGGTGGCTGCGCGCCGAGGCGGAAAAGCTCGGTTGGCCGCGCCTGCCCATCGGCTGGTGCGAGGGCCCGTTCTTTCCGACCAATCCCGGCGCGTTGTCCGAATGCGCGCAGATGGAGTACCAGGTCCGCTACTGGCTGCTCGGGATGGCGTACGGGATCGATTATTTCCATGCGGGCGTGGTTGAGTACGACGCGGGGAATTATTACGGCGCCGAGCACTACGGCGCGGGCGTGTTCCACCGCACGCCGCTCGCACATCCCAAACCCGCCGTTGCCGCCATCGCCACGGCGACCACGATGCTCTGCGGCGCCGACCCGGTGGGCGCGATCGATACCGGCGTGTTGACGACCTATTGCATGGCGTTCCAGCGAGCGGCCTCGAAGCAGATGATCTACGCGCTGTGGCGCGTGAACGGAACGGTCGATGCCAACGTCCGCGTGGCCGGCACCGAGGCGATTGTCACCGATGCCATGGGCAACTCGTCGAAACTGCCGGTCAAGGATGGCAGGGTGACGGTCACGCTTTCTTCCTCGCCAGTCTGGCTGACGGGCATCGAGAAGATCGAGGGCTTCGAGTTCGGCGAGCCGAAATATGACTCCGCGCTGGCCCAGATTCGCTTGCCCTTGGTGAGAATGACGGCGGCCAACTGGACGTACGACGGCTCGGAAGACAAAGCATACGCGAACAATCATTTCGCGATCCGCCGCATGAGCGACCCGAACCTCAAGGCTGAGTTCGGCTGCGGCGAGGCAGTCCACAGTGACGCGGTGGCGATCACCCTCCCCGTCGAGTCAGGCGATCGTCCGCTCGCGAATCGCTACGGGGCGTTGCGCGCGAAGAAGCCAATCAAAATTCCCGGCAAGGCGACCGCGCTGGGCATCTGGGTCAAGGGCAACTCGTCGTGGGGACGCATCGTCTATCAACTCCGCGACGCCAGGGGAGAGATATGGACTTCGAACGGGACGAAAGACGATTGGAACTGCGACGACACGCACGGCTGGTCGTACGTCAGCTTCGAAGGCTGGCGATACGCGCGCTTCCCCTTGCCGGGCAACCAACCTTGGGATGCCGCGCGCGAGCTGGAGACGACCTGGTGGGGCTCGCGCGATGGCGATGGCATCGTGGACCTGCCCCTGGCGATTGAGAAAATCTACGTCGAAACGCGTAATGAGGTGCCGTATCTCAGCGAGATGAAGCTCGTGCGGGAGCGCGGTTACAAGCTGTCCGGCCTCGTCGCGGAATACGACTCCGAGGCTGACACCCGCTCGTCCGTGATCGCAAGACACAACTTGCGCAAACCGCTGCCGGCCTGGCGCGGACCGACCGACAACCCGATTGCGAAGCTGCGCGCGGAAGGCATCGGTGAAGCCCCGCCGATCCAGTCGTTTATCGAGCCGCCGCATTGGAACGACGGACGTCGCATGATCATTCGGTTCGAGCCGAAGGAAGGGTTCAAGCACAATCTCTACCTGTCCCGCTATGCCGATGGCCGTGGCGCTGAGTTGCTCAAGCCTGACGTGAAGCACGATCAGCTTGTGACGGGCATGCGCCCCGAAACCAAGATGTATTTCTTCCTGACCGCCGTCGGTCCCGACAAGAAAGAATCGAAACCGTCGGCGCCGTACGAACTCGTGACGCATGATCATTTCGCGGAAAAATGAGAGGTCCCTTTCTTTCTACAGCCAAGAGCGGGAAAGTTTTCGTTTTCCTCGCATGTCGAGGACGAGGACGAGGACGATTGCCAAGTGGGGTTCGCCATGAACGAAATCTACCTCGCTGACCTCCATCGCTGCGCACCTCGGAGCGCGTTGTCGTCCACCGCTGTGCGCGGGCGCTGGCGGATGCTCGAGTACGACACCGACTTGGTCTCCGGCACCATGCTGGTCGCAGGCGAGGAATCCGCGGCGCCGTCCGTTATCTATCCGCTCCACGTCCGCGGCTGGCATCGCATCTCGATCGGAGTGTACGGAGAAAAGTACGATGGCGACACGGTGGTGCAGGTGAAACTCAGCGGCGATCCCGCGTTCACAGCGCTGACGTTCAAGGAGGGGCCGGTGCGCATCGTGAAGGACCTGTTCTGGAAGGAAGCCGACCTCACGGGACAACAGATCGTCATCGGCCAACTCCACAACACCATCCGCGAGAACGGCCAGGTGCGGGAAGTCCGCGGCAGACAGGCGATGATCGCGTACATCAAACTCGAACCGCTCTCCGACGACGAGGTGCGCCGACTGCTCGCCGACCGCGCCCGCCGGGAAAACAAACGCCTCTTTGCCCACAACGACGCCCACGGGTTCACGTATTCGTTCGGCGCCATCACACGCGAGGAGATCGGCCGGGAGATCGAGCCGTATCGCGACACCGATTTCTCGCGGCTCTATTGGGAAGTCGGCATGGGCGACCTCTTGTTCCACCTCGGCAAGGTCGGCCGGCTGCTGACGTGCGACAACGTGCAAAACTTCCATCTCGCCGGCGCGCGCAACCACGCCGAGTGCTGGCGGGTCATGCGCGACCAGGGGTTCAACATGCTCCCTCACGCCGTCGAGATGGCGCACGCGGCGGGGCTGGAGTTTCACGCGAGCTATCGCATGGGGGGCTTTCGCTGGCCGCCGCCGCACGATCACTGGAACGGGCCGGGCTTCTACGAGCAGCACCCCGAGTTGCGTTCGATCCTGCGGGACGGACAGCCGGCACAACGCATTTCCTACTCGTTCCCCGAGACGCGGCAGTTCGCGGTATCGTTGCTTCGGGAGGCCGCGCAGCATCCCATCGATGGCGTCTGCCTCATCTACGTCCGCCGGCCGCCGTTTGTCGATTACGAGCCGCCCGTGGTCGAAGGCTTCCAACGCGAGTTCGGCCTCGACCCGCGCGCGTTGCCCGAGAACGACCCGCGCTGGCTGAACCACCGTTGCCGGTTCCTGACCCAGTTCATGCGCGAGGTGCGCGAAGCGATGGACGCAGTCGCGCGCGAGCAAGGGCGGAAACGGATCGGGATCACAGCGATCATTTCGAGCCGGCAGGATGAGAACCTCGCCCACGCCATTCAACCTGCGGACTGGGTGCGCGACGGTCTCGTGGACACGCTGGTCCCCTACACGATGGCGCCGGACCTCGACAGCTCCGCCGAGTCCTGGCCAGACCCGCGCGCGCTGGATTCCTGGGTGAAGATCACGAAGGGAACGCCGTGCGTGTTGTCACCCAGCGTGCTGCCGCGTTTCATGAGTGGCGAGGATTTCCGCCGCCGGGCCGCCGCGTTGTACGGCGCCGGCGCCGAATCGCTGTTCTTCTGGGATTGCGCCTATCGCGTCAATTACTACGATCAAACGATGTGGAACGCCATTCGCCGGCTCGGCCACAAGGAGGAGATCGCGGAATGGATGCAAGCCGGGCAGCCGTCGCTGGCCGCGCCGACCTCCGTGCTGACGAAGTTGGGCGGTTGGAATCTGGCGGACGACACGCCCGGGTGAGTGCTCTGGATCTCGAAGTCGTAGCCGCAGGCTTTACGCCTGCGAAAGCCCACGCACCCGGAAAGGGTGCGGCTACAATGGGATTGAAATGAATCCTGGACCGATGCCCGATCCGACCCGACGATTCTCCAGCCGGGTGGACGATTACATCAAACACCGCCCCGGCTATCCCCCCGCAATCATCGAGCTGCTTCAGCAAAAGTGCGGCCTGACACCGGCCTCTGTCGTTGCCGACGTCGGCTCGGGAACGGGGATCTGGAGCAAGTCGTTGTTGGAAGGCGGTGCCCGAGTCTTCGCCGTCGAACCGAACCGCGAGATGCGCGAGGCGGCGGAACGGCTGCTCAAGAACTTCGGTGGGTTCACCAGCGTCGCGGCCACGGCGGAAGCGACGACTTTGCCGGACCAGAGCGTCGATCTGGTCACGGCGGCACAGGCGTTCCACTGGTTCGACCGCGGGAAAACGCGCGCGGAGTTTGCGCGCATCCTCAAACCCGGCGGCTGGATCGCGCTGCTCTGGAACGACCGGCGCTCGGACTCGACCCCGTTCCTGCGTGCGTACGAGCAACTGTTGCGCGCCCACGCGACGGACTATGCGCAGGTGGACCACAAGCACATGGACGACTCGGTCATCGGGAGCTTCTTCGCACCGGCGGCGTTCCAGCTCGAAGTGTTCGAGAACCAGCAAAGCTTCGACCTCGCCGGGTTGAAAGGCCGGTTGCTTTCGTCGTCGTACGCTCCCGAGGCCGGACATCCGAAGCACGAAGCCATGATCCGCGAATTGGAGTCGATCTACGCCGCCCACCAACGGAACGGGCAGGTCGTCTTCGAGTACGACACGAAAGTCTATTTCGGGCGACTCGGGTGAGGTCCGGAGAGGAGGGCGGGCTTTCCAGCCCGCCAAATCTCGCAAATGATCTGCTCTCGCGGACAGGAATGTCCGCGCTCCCTGTTGCAAAACGCGTTTCTCCTGTAGCGGCGGTCTATGACCGCCGATTCATTGGGGCGGCGACGGTCATAGACCGCCGCTACAGCACCGAGGCTGTTTTCTCTCACAGGTTCTTCAGCTTGCGCCGGGGTTCGGCTCACGTCCCCCCGCCACCCGTCTGCGACAATTGCCGGTAGAGTTCCATGATCGGCGCGTCGAACGTCATCCCGGCCGTGACCGCTTCGTGCAGGACGGCGCGGCAGGCCAGGCGATGCCGAGTCGCAAGCTGTTGGTCACCTGTCTGCATCCCGAACCCGACCAGCTTGTAATGCGACACCACGACATCGCGGATCGTGGCCGCCGAACCCGGGTTGTCCCGCAGCAGTTGCTCCAACACTTCCTGGCACCGTTGGTAGTGGGCCAGCGCCTGCGCCGCGTCCCCGGGCTGGCCCCGATCCGCCAGAAAATCCGCCAGCTTGTTCAAGCTCACCGACACGTCGCGCGCCGCCTGCGCACTGGACGGGTTGTCCCGCAGCAGTTGCTCGCGCACTTCCAGGCTGCGTTGGTAGTGGGCCAGCGCCTGCGCGGCGTCCCCGGGCTGGCCCCGAGCCGCCAGAAAATCCGCCAGCTTGTTCAAGCTCACCGACACGTCGCGCCCCGCCTGCGCACTGGACGGGTTGGCCCGATGGAGCTTGTCGGTGACGGCCAGGGTGCGCTGGAAGATCGAGAGCGCGAGGTCGAGTCGGCCACGCTCGCCCTCGATGTCGCCGCAGACCTGCGCGGAGAGGGCGAGGGCGCGCGTGGGGCGCGAATCCAGCAGGCGAGAGAGATTGTCGCGCAGGGGAGCGTGTTGCCAGAGCACGGCGGGCGTGTCGCGCCAACATTGCTCGAGCCACGTCGTCAGTTCGTCAAAGAACCGGTCCGTCGAGTCGAGGCGGGCGGCACGGTCGCTCATGCCGGCGGCGGTATGCTGGGCCACCATTCGATGGATGCGCACGCAGCGGGGCGACAGCGGCTGGTGGCGTTCGTCCACTTCCGGCTCGCCGACGGGCAACAGCAGGCGTCGTCCCACCAGTTCGCGCCACACCTCGGGCCACCACGGCGGATGGCCAGGCTGGTCGGCCAGTTCCGCCGGGTGCGCCGCGGCGGTGAGCGCCCGAAGCCATTCCAGCGGGATCTCGTCGGGCAAGAGCAGGCTGGCAAACTCCAGCGCGGTCCGGGCGGGCGCGCCCAACCGCGCCACCGTGTCCGCGACGATGAGCGAAAGCTGTTTCCCTTTGTGGAGGACTTTGCCTTCCACTTCGGAAAGCCCGGCCAGTTCGTCGGCGCTGACCGCGCCTTCGCGTCGCAGCCGGGCGAGGTAGTCCGCCGGGCGCAGGTTCGGGTGCGCGCCGAGATAGGCGGCAACCAGTTCGACGGCGAGGGTGTAGCCGCCGAGTTCGGTGACCAGTTCACGCGCCGCTTGTTCGTCGGCAGGGCTGGCGAAGCGGCGGTCGGGCTGGAAATCGGCGACGAGCGCGAGGGCGTCGGGGATGGGCAATTCATCCACGTGCACGGCCGCCTGCCAGCGGTTGCCCGCGCCGAACTGCGCCGGGTCGAGCCGGGTGGTGACGATGATTTCGAGCCATTCCTCGGCGGGCAACAGGGCGATCTGGGCGGCGGAAAGCAGTTCGGGCTTGTCCACGTTGTCCAGGATCAGCAGGCAGCGCGGCTGTTCGATGACGGGAATGTCGGCCTCGGGCGTGTGGCGGTCGGGATGCCGCCGCAATTCCTCGCGCAGCGTGGCCACGCGGGAGCGGGTGAATTGTTCGAGGTGCTGGAGCACGGCGCGGGCGGCGAGCGTGGTGTCGGCGCGCTCGGCCTCGGAGAGCGTGAGGCCGAGGGCGCGCTCCTCGGCAAGCCGGGCAAGAACGTCGCCGAGCTGGGTGCGTCCTTCGCAGGGCAGTTCCCAGGTGCCGCCGGCGGCGTAGAACTCGGCATAGGCGTGGGCGTATTGGCGGGCGAGGGCGGTCTTGCCCTGGCCGCCAAGACCGTGCGCGGCGGCAATGAGCCCGCGCCGTCCGGCGACAAGATGGCCGTGCAACTCGCTCAACTCGCGGTGGCGTCCCACGAAGTGCTCCTGGCTGCGAAAGACGTTACCCGGGGCGAGTTCGGCAAGCGTGATGCGGTCGAGCCGGGCGGCAATCCGGCGGTCGAGCGCGTCGAGGCGTTCGGCGAGCGTGCGCGGATCGTCGGCCGGGGTGCGCGGCGCGGACTTGAGTTCGGCGACGCGCTCGGCAGCGTCAAGTTGGCGAAGGACTTCCGGGCCGCGGTCGAACCAGGGATGGAGTTCGCAGTTGAAGGTGCGGTTGCGGCGGTTGAGGTCGTCGAGCCAGGCAGCCAGGCGTTGGTCGTCGCCGGCGGTGAGATCGTCGGGCGTGACGAAGTAGATGGGGGTGATGCCGTCGTCGCCGCGGGCAGCGGAATGTTCGTGGCGGAGGTATTCCTCCCATTCCCAGAGGCAGTTTTTGCTGGTGATGTAGTTGGGCGAGAGGAAGGCGAGGAAGAGCCGCGAGGATCGCAGGCCCATGCCGAGCCGGCGTTTCCAGTCCTCGCCTTCGTCAATGGCGAGCAGGTCGAAGAAAATCTTCAGTTCCCGCCCGGAGTAGCGCTGATGCCGTGCCCGGAGTTCGTGCTCGAAAGCGGTGACCCAGCCTTCGCCGCCGGGGTTCTTCGGCGCGTTGTCCTTGCGCGAGTAGGAAAGGAAGACGTGGTGGTCGCGGTGCATGATGAACGAGTGGCCAAGTGCTTGAGTGCCTGAGTGCGATTGTAGAACACGAACCGGCGGCCTTTGCAATCGCGCTTTTGGGGAGGCTGCGACCGCGGGCACAGGATGCTCGGGCGGCAGTGCCCAACGAGATGCCAGCGCCGCTGCAAGATCGCGGCTGTCGCTGTAGCGGCGGTCTATGACCGCCGATTTCCCTGTAAAACCAGCACGGCGACGGTCATAGACCGCCGCTACAGCACAATCTTGCAGCGCCGCCCAACGAGATGCGCCCGCGCTCAACTTGGACTTCCCATCCGAGCCGCTGCCTTGTAGCCTGCGCTGCACATTCGACCATGCTCACGGATCTGGCCGCAAAAATTCAAAGAAGGGAAAACCTGACCCGGCAGGAATCCGTCTCGGCAGCGGAGGCGATCCTCGCTGGCGGGCACGACGAGGACGCCATCGCGCAGTTTCTCGTGGCGCTGGCCGAGAAAGGCGAAACGGCGGACGAGATCGCCGGCTTTGCGTCGGCGCTGATGACGCGCGCCGTGCGAGTCGAAGCGCCGGCAGGGGCCGTGGATCTCTGTGGGACGGGCGGGAGCGGGCTTCCCCGGTTCAACGTTTCCACGGCGGCGGCGTTTGTGGTGGCGGCGTGCGGCCTGCCGGTGGCGAAGCACGGCAACAAAGGCTCGCGTCAACCGGACGGCAGCTTTGACCTGATCGAGGCGCTGGGGTTGCCGGTCCAACTCGCGCCCGAGGTTGCCGGCAATGCGTTGCGCGAGGTAGGCTTGGCGTTTCTGTTCGCGCGGGCGTATCACCCGATCATGAAGAACGTTGCCGGGGCGCGCAAGAAAGCCGGGCGACGGACGATTTTTAACCTCGTCGGACCGCTTTGCAACCCGGCGGGCGTTTCGTTGCAAGTGATCGGCACGGCGGACGCGACCAAGCTTGATGCGTTGTCGCAAGCGCTGCGGATGTTGGGGCGGGAACGGGCGCTGGTGGTGCGCGGCGAGCCGGGCATCGACGAATTCTCGATCTCGGGCGCGTCGGAGGTGGTGGAGATCACGCGCGACT
>Ga0187892_10004805_pt1 | contig 22151 bp, 22 predicted proteins | sample MA1701073metaG_FD_139345 | JGI IMG/M metagenome (GOLD analysis project Ga0187892, IMG submission 139345) | Bio-ooze microbial communities from a basaltic lava cave in the Kipuka Kanohina Cave System on the Island of Hawaii, USA - MA170107-3 metaG ... | reverse complement strand
CAGTCAAAAACGTCGCGCGCGGGGCCGCCGTAAGGAGACCCTGAGACTAAAGACTTGGACGAGAACGGCGGGCCGCGCCTCCTCTCCATCTATCCTCTCGCGTTCGCTTGGCGAACGGCGGAGACGGGAAAGGATTGGTTCGATTGGAAGACAGAAGTGAGAATTCAGAAGTGAGGATTCGGAATGAAGAGGAGTTCGGAGCACGCAATTGGCGCGACGGCCCCTCACCCGCCGGCCAGCAAGCGGCGCGTTCCGAGACGAATGCTCGATGCCGGCGGCCTCTCCCGGCGGGAGAGGCGGCGATCCGTACGCGTTCCAGCGACGCAGCGCGCCGATGGAAGTCCGCCGCCGACGGCGCCGCATGTTTCGCCTCTCCCAACGGGAGAGGCCGCCGGTCTGCTGCAACGCGCTCCGAACTCTCTGCGCGCCGGCCGGCGGGTGAGGGGCCCGGCAGGGCGGCGAGGGCGCCCGGCCAAGCCGCTGGAATCGCTGCTGTTTCACGTGAAACAAAAGGTGCGGACGAATTCCTCCGTAGGGAAATCAACCGCCGGGCGAGTTGCGAGGAACTCCGCTCCGCCGCACGCTCGTCCGCCAGCGGAGTATTCCGTAAAAGTCTTCTGCGGCCCGCGGTTTGGGCAGCTTGTCTTTCCCCGCAAAGCGCAGGAAGCGAGTCGCGGGCGCCTAAGGTGGAGTTGCCCACTTCGCTCGCCGGCTTTGGGCGCACCGCCGGCGCTTCTCCAACCAGAATTGGCGGAGCGGAGAGTGGATTTCAGCGACGGCTCATCCTCGCACCCGACGATGCTCGAATTCGGCCGCAACCCCCGGCATTTCCCTTGCAGCAGGGCGGCCGGTGCGGGGACAGCCTTCCTGCGCGATCCAATCGCGCGGTCGAGGGGCGGAAAGGCGGCCGTCGGGGGACCGGCCGCCTTTTTCCGTTATCGGCCCTTCTGTCCCGTCGCGGGACCGCTTACATCGCCCGCCATGACTGATTTTTCGCCGCGCGAGATCGTCTCGGAACTGGACCGCTTCATAGTGGGGCAGAATGCTGCCAAGCGCGCCGTCGCGATCGCCCTCAGAAACCGATGGCGCCGTCGCCAGGTCGAGGGGCCGATGCGCGAGGAGATCACCCCGAAGAACATTTTGATGATCGGCCCGACCGGCGTCGGCAAGACCGAGATCTCACGCCGCCTCGCCAAACTCGCCGGCGCGCCGTTTCTGAAGGTCGAGGCGACCAAGTTCACCGAGGTCGGTTATGTCGGCCGGGACGTCGATTCGATTGTGAGGGACCTCGTCGAGATTTCTGTCGGCCTCGTCCGCGAAAGGAAGCGCGCCGAGGTGAAAGCGCGCGCCGCGACCGCCGCAGAAGAGCGCGTCCTGGCGGCGCTCGTCGCCGACGCCGGCGAAAAGACCCGAGGGCTCTTCCTTGACAAGCTCCGGAAAGGCGAACTTGATGATCGCGAGATCGAACTCGATGTCGCCGATCGCGGCGGCCTGCCGACATTCGAGATCCCGGGAATGCCCGGCGCGCAGGTCGGCATGATCAACCTGTCGGAAATGCTGTCGAAGACCTTCGGCGGGGCGCGCAAGCGCAGAAAGTTCAAGGTGCGCGAAGCCTATGAGCCGCTGATGGCCGAGGAATCCGACCGGCTTCTCGACGACGAAGCGATTCGCACCGAGGCCGTGGCGCTCGCCGAATCCGACGGCATCGTCTTCATCGACGAGATCGACAAGATCGCGCGCGGATCCGACAAGCTTTCGGGCGCCGACGTCTCGCGCGAGGGGGTGCAGCGCGATCTCTTGCCTCTCATCGAGGGCGCGACCGTCGCCACAAAATACGGCCCGGTCAAAACCGACCATGTGCTGTTCGTCGCGTCGGGCGCTTTCCACATGACCAAGCCGTCCGACCTTCTGCCCGAGCTGCAGGGCCGGTTGCCGATACGCGTCGAACTGCAGGCGCTTACGCGCGATGATTTCCGCTGCATCCTGACCGAGACCGAGGCGAGCCTCCTCAAGCAATACGCGGCCCTGATGGCGACCGAAGGCGTGACGCTCCAGTTTGAAGAGTCAGGCGTCGATGCGATCGCCGACGCCGCGGCGCAGGTGAACGCGGCGGTCGAAAATATCGGCGCGCGCAGGCTCGCCACGATCATGGAGACGGTGCTCGACGAGATTTCGTTTTCCGCTGCGGATCGCCCGGGGGAGGTTTCGATTGACGCCGCCTATGTCGAAGCGCGCCTTGCCGCCATTACCCGCAACGCCGACCTGTCTCGATATATTCTATGAGGGATTTGCATATGCTGCACCGCAACATAAGAGGTCCGGAGAGGGCGCCGAATCGCCCTCTGCGTGCGTGGCCCAATCGCAACAGACCGGGCCCGGCGCGGGCTTTCGCATTCGCCCATAAGCGGATAATCTTGGCGGTCAAACTGGGGTAGAGTGGGGCCAATTGTCATGGCTGACGGCGCGCCTTCCACATCAAGACGACGCTCGCGCTTGTCTTATCTGGACGAGGCCGATCCGCGGTTTTCGGATCGCCCGGCCGATGCAAGTTTGCACGGCGGCCATGGCGGCGAGGCCCATGGCGGGGAGCGCCGCCGCAGCGGCAACCAGCTCCAGGGCGCTCACAAAGACGCGCCGCGCATCGCCTTCACCGGCGAAGAATTCGGCTTCGGCTATCAGGCGGCGGGAAACTTCATCAAAGAGGTCCGCAAGCGGAAATACGGCGTCTATTCGGGCGGCATCTCGGCGATCAAAGGTCGGCCCCCCGAGCAGGAATTCCGGGAGTACTCTGATCGTCTCGCCACCGGCGAAAACGCCAAATTCGATTTCAGCCGCCCGGTCACCCAGCCGCTCCGCACCAAGGAGCAGGCGCTGGTCGCGGTCAAGCAGCACACCGCGGATTTCGCCGTGCTGCCTTTCTACAACCCCTATTTCGGCTACGATTTCGAATCGCTGCGGGCGCTCGGCGCGGTCGGCTTTCTCCTCGGCGTCGAACAGATCGAAGCCGACGACGTCTACTGCCTCGCCGTTCACGAGTCGCAGCTTTACGATCTCATCCAGTCGGCGCATCCCGGCACCGGCTTTTCGTCTTTGCAGCGGCGCTTCCGCAAATCCTGGGGTCTTGTCGATTCCGGCAGCGGAAACGTCCCCGGCGCCGACTATGCGGACGCTCCAAGCGCCGGCCTTCCAATCGACATGGCGGACCAGAAACTGATCCGTGATCGGATCGACACGGTCTTCGCGGGCCCGGAAGCGGCGCGGCGCTGCAAATCGAAGCTCGACGGAATGCGCGCCATCGGAGTCGACGTGCGGGAAACGCCCGGGATGATCGAACCGCACCGTGAATTGGCCAAAATGGCGCGCTCGACGGTCAATACCGCGCGCCAGACCAATACGTTTTTCGATCCGACCACCGGCGAGACGCGGTTTTTCTCGTCGCTCGGCGCCGACACCCAGGCGGGCCGGCTGTTCGGCATGGTGCTTCCATTGGATGTGGCCGACAAGTCGACCGACTATCGGATTATCGATTACAATTTCGAGGACGGCATCGCGCCGAAGACGCGCTTCCTCGTCGTCGACTATGTGCCCGACGACACATTGATCGAAGACGCGTACCGGACGACCGACGCGAAAACCCGCTACTGGTATCGGCGTCTCAGCGAAGTGGCGCGAGCGATCACCTCTGCGGAGACACGCATATTGAACGTGCTCGGCGCCATCGGACTCGCTTTGGGCCTCAGCCTTGTATTCTTCGGCGCGGTCGGGGCGTCGACCTTCGGCGCGGCGTTCTTCACCGAAGAAATCAGCAAATGGCTGACGCCGATCCGCGCCCAGGCGGCGATCGGGCTTGGAGCTCTCGCCGCCGCGGTTTCCTGGCTTCTCCTGCAGGCGCAGGGCGGGGCGGCACAGGGCGTGCGCGTGATGTTCCGTTTCCTGCGCAATGCGACCGCAGCGTCCACCGCCGATGTCGAGAATTTTCTGCGCAATCATGGCGTGCGCTACGCCGTGGTGCGCACCGACGAAGACAGCGAAGGGCATGAACCCGCGCCGATCGTGCTCGACGTCGAGTTCGAGCCCGAGCATTTCGGCTTCAATCCGTTGAGCATCTTCTCGGGACGGCGGCTGCAGAATTCGGTCGCCAACGGCGCCTTGAAGAAAGCGTTCGCACGCTGGAAGAATCGCGGCGTTACGGTGATCGCCGCCATGCCGATCGAAGACGAGGCCTATCAGCTGCCGAAACCGAAGCAGCGCCGCTGGTGGTCGGAAGCCGTCTACGCTTGGGCTTACGACTTCGTCGAGACCATGTTTGTCCGGTTTACGCGCATCGCCGTCTATCTCATCCCGCTGGCGTTCGCCGCGCTCGTCATATGGCTGTGGCTTTCGGGCAATCTCTGATGAGGATAGCTGCGGCCATCGACAGTCAGGCGGGCGCCTTCGGGCGCCCGTCTCGTCTCCGGCGCTTACGTCCGTTCGGGTCTCGCCTTCAAGAATACGTAGAAGGCCCCGTCGCCGCCGTGCCGCTGTGCGGCCTTCGACGCTCGCGCGATCAGGGGGCGCAGATCGGGCCCGTCGATCCAGTCGAGAAAGCGCGCGCGGATCACGCCGCGCCGCCGGTCCGTCTTGCGGCTGTCCCCTCCCTTGCCGGTGATGACGAGAACGAGGCGTAAATCTTCTGTATACGAACTATTCAGGAACGAGCGCAGCGCCGCATGCGCGCGCGCCTCGGTCATTCCATGCAGATCGAGCGTTCGTTCGACCGCGAGGCTCTTGCGCTTGACGCGCCTGTCAAGTCCCGGGTCGCCGGCCTCGAATGCGCTCGGCGGCGCCTTGCCGCCTCGGTTTTCGCGGGAATGCGTCGCCGTCGCGGTTTGAGAGCCTTTCTTCAGTACGGCGGAGCGCACGGGCGTCGCCGCCTCCCGCGTCGTTTCGCCGATCGGCACGCCAAGCGGGCCGCGGCGTTTCCTGATCGGCTCGGCATCGCGAGTCGCGCGGCGCCAGAGCGAGGCTTCGTCGGGCGAGACGCGTCGCGTCACTCAGCGCTCTCCCTGATGAGAAGCGAAACGCCGAGCGACGGCATTGGGCAGGAGCACGATCATTTCGCCCTGGGCGTTGAGACGGCCGGCGAGCTCGCCCGCCTCATCTCCGGCGCCGGCGAAAATATCCGCCCGGATAGGACCCCTGATCGCGCCCCCGGAATCCTGCGCGATGAACAGTTGCGCGATCGCCGGCGAGCGCCCCTCGACGGCGGCAACGTCGAGCCAGATCGGCGTTCCAAACGCGTAATACCGTCGATCGACGGCGATCGAACGCATCGGCGATAGCGCCGCGCCGCCGCTTCCCAAGGGGCCATCGCCGGAGTCTGGATCGGCGGGGCGGAAGAACACGTAGGACTCGTTCTTTTCGCGCAGCGCCGCTGCTTTCGCTGGAGGAGCCCTGTCGAGCCAGGCCCTGATCGTCTGCATACTGACATCTTCGCGAGCGAGCGCGCCGCGCTCGACAAGGATGCGCCCGATCGGCGTATAGGGGCGGCCGTTCGCGCCGTCATATCCGACCCGCATCTCTGTCCCGTCTTCGAACCGCAGCCGTCCGGATCCCTGGATTTGCAGGAAGAAGAGATCGTCGGGATCGAGCCAGGCGAGCGCCTCGGCCCGGTCCCCGAGGGCCCCGGCGTTAATCGCCTGGTGGTCGGGATAAGGCATGAGCCGCCCATCCTCGACGTAACCGCCGATCCGCTCGCCGGCGAGATCGGCGCGGAAGTCGCCGAGTTCGACATTGACAAGGTCGGCTGGCCGCGCCAGCGCCGCTGCGCTGCGCTCTGGGGTCACAAAGCGGGAGGCGGGGTACATCGGCTCAAAATATCCGGTGATCCTGCCGATGCGGCTCGCCCGGGGAGCAGGACCGAATGAACGGTCCGCATTGGGTCGCGACAACACGCGAAACGGGGTGAAATGCGCCTCGAAGAATTTCCGCGCCGTCTCGGCGCGATCCCCGGCGCGCGGCGCACTCGCCTGTTCGACGGCGTCGGCGCACGATCCGCGCCAGTCAGCGACGACTCCGGAAACCGATGCGCCGGCGAGATCCGGCCCGAGCGATTCAAGCGGATTGGCCGGCGCTGCATCGTCGCGTTGGGTCAAGCGCGCGCAAGATGCGACGAATGCGGCGAGCGCCCCGGAGGGATCGTCAGCAGGCCAACCGTCGATCTCGGAATAGCGCGCCGCTCGAAATGCGACCTGGTCAGGACTGCTACCATCGTCGCGAAATCGGCGCCCGGCAGGGACGACGAAGAAAACAAGCGCTGCGGCGACGGCCGCCGCGGCGAAAGTGAAGACCAGAGAAAGCGCAAGCGCGCTGCGGCTGGTGCGGTCCACGCCCCGTCCCTCGCTGAGAGGGCGGGTCTACCCGCTTCGCCCGCGATCGACAATCGAGTCAAGCCGCGCCCGTCGCCACCAAGAGCCAGTTCGGATCGGCACTCTTGGTCTTCCTGGAAAACGTCCAGCGATCCTTGATGAGATCGATGCGGTTCGCATCGCCCTCGATCACCTTGCCCTCGCGGTCGCGCGTCACCCGAACCTGGTTCGAGGAAAAATCGGCCACCACCGTCATGTCCTCGTCGTCGGCCTGACTCGACACGATCGCCGCATTGTCTATGCCGACGAACTTCAATTCGTATGCGAATCCGCGCTCCTCGCGTTCGCTCACCGCAGCCTTGAAAGCATCGTATACGGACTGGGCGAGAAACCGGCGGATGCTCTTCAGGTCGCCGGCCGCGAACGCTTCGACGATCATTTCGTAGGCGGCGCGCGCGCCGTCGAGGAAGAGCTTTTCGTCGAAGCCCGGATCGGCGTCGCGGAGCGGCGTCGCCTGGGGGGAGACCGGCGCCAGCTTGCGGTCGGTCGCAGCCGACGGAGCGCCCTCGCCGCGAGCCGGCTTCAAGGGCCGCTGAACGCCTTCAAGATCGGGGCGTTTTTCATGCCCGGTCTTCGTCCCCAGGACCGAAAGGAGCCGGAGGATGACGAAGGCCCCCAAACCGAAGAATATGAGCGCGAGCGGGTCCATTTTGCCGTGAAAACGAGGTGCGCCGAAAGCTTATATAGGCAGAGCCGCTAAGAAAACACTGCCCGAAGCGGGTGGTTCGGCGAGCCGCCCCGAATTCCGTTGGGGCTGTTGCTCCGTGCTCGCTCCGCGTGTAAGAGGCCCGCCTTCCTCGGAGCAGGTGAGGCATGTCGGAGACCAACCCGAACGACGCGGCGAGGCCGGGCCCGTCCGGTCCGCCCAGCCTCACGGTGATGGCGCAATATCTCAAGGACCTGTCCTTTGAGAATCCCAACTCGCCGCAAAGTTTCCAGGACAATGGGGCGCCCCCGAATTTCGACGTTGACGTCAACGTCAACGCGCGCAGCCTGTCCCAGACAAGTTATGAAGTTGAACTCTCGGTGTCGGCGCGAGCGAGGCGCGGGGACATGGTGGCATTCGTCGTCGAGGCGACCTATGCCGGCGTGTTCGACATCAGGAACGTACCGGCGGACCAGATGGAAGCGATCATGCTGGTCGAATGTCCGCGCATTCTCTTTCCGTTCGCCCGCCAGATCGTGTCTGACGCGACCAAGAACGGCAATTATCCGCCTTTGATGCTCGAGCCGATCGATTTCTTCGCGGTCTATCAGCGCGACAAGCTGGCCAAAGGCGCCAAGCCCCAGACGCGGGTCGCCAGCGCGTAGCGCCGGAAACGGCCGCCGCGTTGTTGCTCGTTGCTCGTAACCGGACCGCCTGAAGCGCATCTAAGCCGCCGCCAGCTCAGCCCAAAGGCTCGCCGGACCGAGTTCGGCGATGAACCGCGCATGTGCGGCGGCTTCGGCGTCGGTCAGCAATCGCGCCAGAACGCGCGGCCGGACACGCGGAGCAAACGCCGCGATCGCGGCTTCGACCTCCATCGGCGCATCGTCGAACTGGAGACCGGCCTGGGCGCCGCCCGTCAGCTCCACATAAACGGCGGCGAGAAGGCGCGAATCGAGGAGCGCGCCGTGGCCGTCGCGGACACGCTCGCGCGCGTTGATTCCGAACTTCGCGCACAAGGCGTCGAGGCTCGCCGGCGCGCCAGGATATCGCCGCCGCGCGAGAGTGAGGGTGTCGAACATCCGATCGAGCGGAAAGGCGGGAAGGCCGGCCGCCTCAAGCTCGGCGTTGAGGAAAGGCAGGTCGAAGGCCAGTCCGTTGTGGGCGATAAACCCCGCATCGCCCGCGAATTCGACGAAAGCCGGCGCGACCCTTGGATCCGCGAACAGCGGCTTGTCGGACAGAAAGGCGGCGGTGAGGCCGTGCACCCGGTACGCGCCTTCCGGCATCTCGCGCGCCGGGTTCACATAGGTGTGAAAGCTGCGTCCCGTGACCGCTCCGCCCACCAGTTCGACGGCGCCGATCTCGACGATGCGATGCCCTTCGGCGTAGGAGAAACCGGTCGTTTCGAGGTCGAAAACGATTTGTCGCATGGCCGCTCTTAGCCCGATTCGCGGCCGCGCTTGCGGGAATTTCGCCGCCGCAGCAGGGTGACAAGGGCGATGACGGCGCCGACCGCGATCGCCGAAATGACGCCCATGTTCAGCAAGAAGGAGCGCCCCGGACGCGCATAGGCAGGACGACCGTCGCCATCCCGCGGCAACGCGTAGGCGATCACATAATCGCCGGTTCTCGTATCCATATCGCCATGGCCGCCGGCGGCGATCACCACATATTGCCGGCCCTCAAAGACATAGGTCATCGGCGTCGCCTGGCCGCCGGCCGGCAGCTTGCCGCTCCACAGCTCGGCGCCGGCGCCAGCGTCGAAGGCGCGAAGATAGGAATCCATCGCCGCGCCGATGAAGACGAGGCCGCCCTTGGTGACGAGGGGCCCCCCGACATTAGGAGTCCCGGTCGCGAGCGCGATGCCTAGCGGGGCCAGTTCTTCGGTCGTCCCGAGGATGGTCTCCCAGACCACCGATCCGTCGCTCATATCGATGGCGTGCAACACTCCCCAGGGCGGCGGATTGCAGGGAAGGCCGAAGGGTCCAAGGATAGTTTGGCGCTGCATGGCATAGGGCGCGCCGCGCATCGGCGCCTGTTCGCCCTCAGGCAGGTCGTGCCAGTCTTCATCGGTTTCAGCGCGCGGGACGAGCGCGAGCCGGTGCATCGCGCTCGACGTATTGACATAAAGACGGTTCGACAGGGGATCGAAGGCGGCGCCTCCCCAATTCGCTCCGCCCCCGGTGAAGGGATAGAAAATGGTTCCTTCGATCGTCGGAGGCGTGAACAGGCCGTCGGCCCTCAAGCCGGCGATGGTCTTCGCGCACCGCGAGCGGTCGAACGACGTCAATCCGTAGGCGTCCTCGGGCGCGATCGTGGAAGGGGTCAACGGGCGCGGCGCCGACGGAAAGGGCTGCGTCGGCGACAGCGCTTCGCCGGGGACGCCGCCCTGCGGGACCGCTCGTTCTTCGACCGGAAAAAGCGGTTCTCCGGTGTCGCGGTCGAGCGTGAAGACCAACCCGGTTTTGGTCGTCTGGATGACCGCATCGCGGACCTCGCCGTCCTTTCGGATGGCGGCGAGCAATGGATTGGACGGCACGTCATAATCCCAAACATCGTGATGGACGGTCTGGAACGACCAGCGGACGGCCCCGGTCGCCGCATCGAGCGCGACCACTGAATTCGCGTAACGATTGTCGCCTGGCCGCAGGCCGCCGAAAAAATCGGGACTTGGGCTTGAGGTAGGAAGGAAGATGAGTCCCCGTCCCGGATCCGCCGACATCGGGGCCCAGACATTGGCGTGGCCTTCGACCGGAGCCGACGGCCATCCGAGGGATGCCGCCGTCCCGTCGCGCGGGATCGGATCGAAGGACCATTTCGGCGCGCCGGTCCGCACGTCGAATGCGCGGACGGTCCCCTTGGGCGCTTTTACACTTACATTGTCCGAAATCGCCGACCCGACGACGACTGTGTCGCCGACAATGACCGGCGGCGACGTGATCTGGAATTCGCCCGGCCATACCAGCTCGAATTCCGGATCGATCCTGACCTCGCCGTTCTCGCCGAAGCCGTCGCAGGGCCTTCCGTCGGCGAGGTCGAGCGCAAGCAGCCGGTAATCATTCGTGCCCGTCAGGATGCGCGATGTGCAATGTCCGCCAGCGGCCTCCGGGTCGCGCCAGAAGGCGACGCCGCGGCAAGTGTACTTGTTCGCCGGGCGCTGGCCCATATCGACCTTCGGGTCGCGCCGCCAAAGTTCGGCGCCGGTCTCTGGATCGAGCGCGATGACGACGTTGAATGGCGAGCACAGGACGAGCTTGCCTTCGGCCAGGATTGGCGTCGCTTCAAACTTCCTGCGGCCGGGCATAGTCGGGGCGGCATGCCCCGTCCGATAGGTCCAGGCGCGCACGAGATCTTTGACATTCGACGGCGTGATTTCATCGGCCGCCGAATAACGCGTGCCGCCGGGGTCCGCGCCGTAATAGTCCCAGCCGGGCTCGGCGCGCGCAGCGCCCGCAGCAATCAGAAGCCCGAGGGTCATGGCGAGTCGCGACTGGGCAAGGGGCCTTAATGAAGCCCGAAAGGCTCCGCGTCGTCGTTTCCTCATTCCCGACTCCCCATTCCCCATCGCCCAAAGTCTGCACAGAGGCTTGGCCAAATCTGCGGGCCCCAGAAGACTCTTACGGAGAATCCGGACGGCGGAGAACCGACAACTCGCTGAGCGACCTGCGACCACCATCGCCCAAAGGCTGCAGGGAGATCCGGCCAAATCCGCGGTCTGCAGAAGACTTTTACGGAAAATCCGGACGGTGGGCGAGCGTGCGGCGCAAAACCATTCCGCATTAGCGCGCTGGAGAGTTCTGCGCTGGCGAAATTGTGGAAGGCCCTCCCGAAACGAGTCGAGCAGCCGCGCGCCTCATTCCGATGCAGAGCGCGCAAGGGGAGGCCTTTCCCCCACCCGAAACCGCTGCGCGGTTTCGACCTCCCCGCAAGGGGGAGGTGGACCGCCCGTTGCGTCGACCAGGCCTTTCTCTTCCGCGCCGCAGCGCGCTGCCCCGCGCAATGAACGGCCGGCGACGCTTGCCCCGCCTCCCCCTTGCGGGGAAGCCGGAATTTGCGAAGCAAATTCCGGGTGGGGGCTCGAAGCGACCGACGACGTCCCTTTGCAAGGGAGGTAAGGGGCGCATGTTGCAGTCTCTGATTTTCTCTTTCCTCGTTGCTCATTTCCGACGTCCGATTACCGATTGCCCATTGCAGCGGACGATCCCGCTCACGCCCATCGTAAAGGCGCGTCAACCCTGTCCGATAAGTTTTTTATTTCCGAGCCGCGCCAGAGGCTTGGATGGCGAGGCTGAATCCTTACCCGACTGGTCGGGGACCTTGCGCATCGCGCTCTTTTGTCCAACTCAAGGCCGCTCAGCCGCGCGTGCTGTCTCAGGTTGAATTTTGACGCCCCTCGCGCGACCTCGCCAGCCGTTTTGGTTGCAGCGACAACCCTATATGCTTGGTGGTAAGCAGGAGTTCGCTTTGACCGACCACTGTTGCGAACACAAGGGCCATGAACTTGCGGACTTCGCGCGACGCGAGAGCCAACGGCGAGTCCTGCTTATTGTCTTGTACATCAACGCCGCCATGTTTCTTGTCGAATTTTCGGCTGGCGTAATCGCGGGCTCCGCCGCTCTCATGGCTGATAGCGTCGATATGTTGGGCGACGCTTTGGTCTATGCCTTGAGCCTCTATGCTCTGGATCGGGGCGCTATCTGGAAGGCGCGGGCCGCCGTCGCAAAGGGTGGGTTCATTCTGGCCTTGGGCGCCGCAGTGCTTGTGGAAATCGGGATCAAGATCGCCACCGGCTCGCTGCCGCAGACAACTGTGATGCTGGGCATCGGCGCCTTGGCGCTCACTATGAACCTGACTTGCCTCTCACTTTTGTGGCGTTTCCGGCGGCAGGACGTGAACATGTCCAGCACCTTCGAGTGCTCACGCAACGATGTCATCGCAAATATCGGCGTGCTGGTTGCGGCTGGACTGGTGGCTGCATTCGCATCGCCTTGGCCCGACATCATTGTCGCCGTCGCTATCGCCGGCATCTTTTTGCGGTCGGCAGTGAGGGTATTGCGCGAGGCGTGGCCGCAGTTGCGGGTACCCATCAATGCCTAAAATCCCAAGGGTCGGCGCCGGTCGGCAACGCGCCTGATCTATCTGGTCTCGCTCGTGCACCGCCCGCGGAAATCCGGCGGGCCGGAATAGAAGCCCTGCGTGTAGCGGCGGCTCGCTCCGTCGTGGCCGGAATAGAACCCTTGAGTGCGCACTCTGCTGCGCATTCCGCGCCCGCATTTGACGACGATCACTGTCTTCATCCGGGGCTCGACAAGTCGCTCGCCGCCGGCGAGTTCGGATTCGACCGGAACCGGCCCGCGCCAGACCGTGATACCGCGCTCGACTTTGCGTGCAGCCGCCGACGCCGAGCCCGTGAACGCCAGGACGCCCGCCGCAGCCAACCCCGCAATCATCTTGCAACGCATGACCAGGACTCCCGCTTGAGCGGGCGATTGTGGACCGCAGGACGCGATCCGGCAATGCAGGGCCGGCGATTGCGCCGTTCATTCTGTGTGGAGGGCCGGCGCATGAGGCTTCCGGCGCAGCGAAATACCGCGACTGCGCGAACTTCCCAGCTGAATTGCGCGCAGAGAACGAATTGCGCCATGGTGCGGCCGAATGAAGATTCTTTATTCCCACCGCACCAAATCCGCCGACGGCCAATATGTCCATATTCGCTCGCTGACCGACGCATTGAAGGCGCGCGGCCACGAAGTGATTATGGCGGGTCCGGACGATTACGGCGCCGCGGCCCCGCGTGCGCTCGATGCCGAAAAGGGCGTCAGCGCCCGCGCCTTCCTGCCGAAGCCGGCCTACGAAGCCGCCGAAATGCTCTACACCTTGCGCGGCTATGCGCGGCTTTCCGCTGCAGCGAAGGTGGCGAAGCCGGACATCGTCTACGAGCGCTACAATCTTTACTATCACGCCGGCGTGCACCTGGCGCGCGCCAGGAAATTGCCGCTCATGCTCGAGGTGAATGCGCCGCTCTTCGATGAGCGCTCGGCGCATGGCGGCCTCGCGTTGAAACCTCTGGCGCGCATGAGCGAAGGGGCCGTCTGGCGCGCCGCCGACAAGGTCCTCCCCGTCACCCGCGTGCTGGCGCGCATGATCGAGGCGCGGGGCGTCGCCGCTGACCGCATCGAAGTCATCCCGAACGGCGTCGACCGCGAGTTCTTGAGCGACGTCGATTCCACGCCCATCCGGCGGAAATACGGGCTTCATGCGAGCATCGTGCTGGGGTTCACCGGATTCGTGCGCGATTGGCACGGCGTCGATCGCATCTTGCGCTATATCGCGGCGAGCGAGAGGCCGGACCTTCATCTCCTGATCGTCGGCGACGGCGATGCGCGCGGCCCGCTCGAAAGAGAGGCCAAGGTTCTCGGCGTCGAACGGCAATTGACTTTCACCGGGGTCGTGCAGCGCGAGCATGTCGCTGCGCATGTCGCGGCCTTCGATATCGCTTTGCAGCCGGCCGTCGTCGCTTATGCGTCGCCGCTGAAACTGATGGAATATATGGCGCTCTCCCGCGCCATCGTCGCGCCGGACCGTGACAACATCCGCGAGATCCTCACCGACGACGTCGATGCGCTCCTCGCAAAGCCAGACGATGAGGCTGCGCTCCACGCCTGCCTCGACGCGTTGATCGATGACGCGGGCCTGCGCGCTCGGCTCGGTCAAGCGGCCCGCGCAAGCTGCCTGCGCCAGCGTTTGACCTGGGAGGCCAATGCGGAGAAAGTCGAGAAGATCGCCTGGAGTCTCTTGAGCCGCAGATGATTGAGCTTGAAACCAAACGCCTCGCGCTGCGCCCAGTTGCGCCCGAGGATTTCGAGGCGCACGCCGCCATGATGGCGGATGCGCGCGTCGGCCGCTTCCTGTCTCTCGACTTGAAGCCGCAATCGCGCGCGACGGCCTGGCGCGGCTTCGCCTCGATGCTCGGGCATTGGCGGATGCGCGGCTACGGGTTTTTCAGCGTGCTCGAAAAATCGAGTGGGCGCTGGCTTGGCCGTGTCGGACCATGGATGCCGGAAGGCTGGCCGGGCCTGGAATGCGGATGGGGAATCGCGCCGGACCATTGGGGCAAGGGCTATGCCGGCGAGGCGGCGATCGCTGCGATCAAATGGACGTTCGATGAGAACCCTTCGCTCGATCGCATCATCTCGCTCATCGATCCGGCCAATGCGAACAGCCAGGCGGTGGCGAAGAAGGTCGGCGAATCGAAAACCGCCGAAACCTATCGCATCGAACAGACGATCGTCGTCGACATCTGGGCGGCCGACCGCAAGGCCTGGCTCGAGCGCTTCGCTTAAGAATGTTTCTCATCAGCACTTATGTGGCGCCGAGCCGGATCGAAGGCGTCGGAGTCTTCGCGGCCGAAGCGGTCAGGAAGGGCGCCGTCATCTCGCGTTTCGACCCCGATTTCGACCGGCTCATTCCGACCAAAGAGTATCTCTCTGCGCCGCCCTTCTTGAAATCGCTCCTCGACCGCTACGCTTTTCCGCATCCGAAAATGCCCGAGTTCATCGTCTACGAGGTCGACAATGCGCGCTTCATGAACCATTCGGCGACGCCCAACACCGACTATTCGGACTTCGCGGCGGGCGTCGCGCTCAAGAACATCGCCGCCGGCGATGAATTGACCTGCGACTACAACACGTTCTTTGCGCAGTATGAATTGCTCCCGCCTGAACTCGAACTGGCGAAATCCGCGGCGGCTGGCGCTTGACGGCCCTGCCGGCGGCGGCATCATGTGCGCAAATTCGCGGAAGGGGAACGAGCGATGGTCAAACGGTGCGTCGCGATTTTGGCGCTTTGCCTTGCAGGATGCGCCAGCGAGCATAAGGCCGAGCGGGCGATCGCCGTCGCTCCGGAGGCGCCGTCTGGCGCGATCAGGGCGCGGCCGATGCTCTCGGCGCCGCTCGATGCGGGCAAAACGCTGTCGCGCATCGTCTTCGCCTCCTGCGCGCAGCAGAACGAAGACCAGTCGATCTGGAGCCGTGTCGCGGCGGAGAACGCCGGCCTCGTGCTCTTCATCGGCGACAACGTCTATGGCGATGTGCGCTCGAATGACAAGGCGCTGCCCGAACTCAAGGCCGCCTATATGCGGCTTGCGGATTCGGAAGCCTTCGCGGAGCTGCGCGCCAATACGCCGGTCCTGACCATGTGGGATGACCACGATATGGGCGGCAATGACGGCGGCGGCGATTATCCGTTCAAGGAGCAATCGGAGAAGCTGTTCGAATATGTGTGGGCGATCGGCGCCGAGGATGCGCGCGCGCAGCGTTCCGGCGTCTACGGCTCGTGGATCGTCGGCGAGGCGGGAAGGGAGGTGCAGATCATCCTCCTCGATACGCGGTTCTTCCGCTCGCCCCTGAAGGCGACCGACGAGATGAATGCGCGGGGCAAAGAGCGATACCTGCCCGATTCCGATCCTTCGAAGACGATGCTCGGCGCGGCGCAATGGGCCTGGTTCGCCGAGGAATTGAAAAAGCCCGCCGCCCTGCGCCTCGTCGTCTCGTCGATTCAAGTGATCGCCGACGGGCATGGTTGGGAGGCATGGCGGACCCTGCCGAAAGAGCGCGACAAGCTTTACGCGACGATCAGGACTTCCGGCGCGAAGAACGTCGTCCTGCTTTCCGGCGACCGCCATTCGGCCGCGCTCTATCGCAAGAGCGGCGTTCTCGAATATCCGCTGTTCGAAGCGACGTCCTCGTCGCTCAATCTGCCGGCGTCGAAATGGCGGGCGGAATCCGGCGACACCTATGTCGAGCCCGACAAGACTCGTCTCGGTACGATGTATTACCACGCCAATTACGGCCTCATCGACATCGACTGGGAGAAGGGCGAGGTCGCGCTGTCGATCCGGGCCGCTGACGGATCGGCGGTTCTCTCCGAGAGCGTGGCGATTTCGCGGTAATCAGTTGAACCTGACCGCGACGACCGCCCCGGTCGGCGCGGAGAACGGCGCATCGATGCAAACCGATTCGCCCGCGGGGGTCGCCGGGACGATCTTGCCTGCATTGCCGGGCGACGCCCCGGCCTCGGCCCCGCTATAGGACGGCCAGGCGCAAAAGCTTGCGCGATAATGTCCCGCCGGCGCCGGCTGTTTCTGCAGGCAATGGCGCGCCTGCCCATCGCGGCAGGACTTAGCGTAGTCGAGCGCCATCTCGCCGGACCAGCGCACTTCGATCGCGCCGCCGGGCGGGAGCGCGATCATGGCGGGGTCGGGCTTCGCGCAGTCGAGCTCCATCACTGCTCCGCGCTCCGGGCACCAGTTCGGGCAGAACTTCGCCTCGGCGGCGGCCACCGGCTCGCCCGACACGAGCAGTTGAAACTCCGGACCCCCGGAGCCCGGATCGCCCTTGAGATAAAGCGGCTCGTCGCCGCCGTTTGTCAGCGCGAACGACACCGGCCCGGCTTGCCCGGCCGCGTTCGCATCGGGCGGCGCCAGAGCGGCGAGGAAACATCCGTCCTCGGAGCGCCTTCCGCAGACGCCGAGATCCTCGAACCGCTGCTCGTCAGGCCGGCATGTCTCAACCGCCGAAATGTCCGCCTTTCCGGTCGCAGCCGCAGCGTCCGGCGCCTTGTCGCGGCATCCGGCGAGGGCGACGAGCGCTGCTGCAGGAAGGACCGTCGCCAGTCGGCACTTGATAGCGAAGGCGGCGACCCCGTCGAGGCGAACGCGGGCGGAGGGGACAGCTGTCCCCTCTCCCTTTGGGAGAGGGGACAGGGGTGAGGGTTCGAAAGCCGCGCCGGCCGAACCACCGTATACGAAACATCGTGATTGGGACGGCCGAAACCAAACCGAATCGGCCTCACCCTCACCCCCGACCCCTCTCCCGAAGGGAGAGGGGAGTCTCGCCGCCTCGCGACCCGTTTTCGCGGACAGCGCTGCGCTGTGCGGCCGCGAAGCGACGTGAGGGAGGGGGTGGGTGACGGAACTCTGTTTCAGAATACGACCTCAATTGTTGTTCGGATCGACCGTCTTCGGCGGAGTCTTGCGAATGACGTCCGGGCGCTTGAGCGTGCCTGGCTTCGTCTGGCCGCGCGGCGGATCCTCGGGACGCCGCTCGACGTCCTTGATGGGATCGATGACGGTCGCCGAGAGCCGCACCTCGCGCATGAAGGCCGGGCTCAGATAGGCGCGGTCGATGTTCGGTTTGACGCCCTTGCCATGCGTGTGGCCGACCGCGTCCTCGGCGACGCCCCACTGATTGACGGCCCAGAACGAGGAGATGTGATAGGCCCCGCGCAGATCGGTCTTGCGATAGACGCCGGTGAAGACGCCGTCATCGGCGACATCGTCGCCCTGGCCTGCAGGATCGCGGCCCTGATCGCTGAATTCCATGATGTCGAAAGTCCCATCGGGGCGCGTCACCATGGCCTTGATCGTCTTCACTGCGCTGGTCACCGCCTGGCCGTGCGTCCGCGGATAGGCGAAAGCGTAGATCGGCTGGCCGGGAAGCACGCTTGCATGGCGGACATCGGCGGAGATCGTCACGTCGACGTTCCGCGAATAGGCGCGCGCCGTGTAGTCGTTAATCGTCGCGCCGGCCGGCTGCGCGACCCTGATTGTCCAGACGCCCGGTTCGGGTTTTGGAACATACGCAAAGAGGCCGAGCGGCATCGGCCTCAAGCGCACCTGCGTTCCGCTGGGGCTGACCGCCATCGCCGACATTGACATATTCGCTTGCGGCCACTGCACGGTGAACATCGCCTGGCTCGAACCTTTCTCGACATAATAGGCGTGGCTGTTGCCCTTGGGCGCAGCGATGAAGGGCAGATTGTCCGTCATGACATCGACCGCTTTCGCATTCGGCGCCTTGATGAAGTCGAAGGCCGGGCGATCGGCGCTCGCGGCGGAAAGGCGCTCGCTGGTTTTCGTCATCACGCCGGTCTTCGTCAGGCTGGCCTTCTTCAAAAGGTTCGACAGGCCGGTGCGGCGCGCCGCGTTGAACTCGCCGAGCATTTCGTGTCCGAAGCCGCGCGCAGCCATTTCGCCGAAGGCGAGCGGGAGCTTCGCGGCGTCGGCGGAATCGACATAGAAACCGCCGGTGCCGGTGGCGATCTCCGAGCATTGCGATTCGAGCCCCAGATCGCCGCCGGTGCAGGTCACGTAAACCGGAATTCCATCGGCGAGGAGCGCGGCGACAGCCGCATCAAGCGTCGTCGCAGGAGTCGGCGCCGGCTCGTTATTGAGGCCGTCGGTCATCAGCACCACGAAAGTATTTCCGGTGGCGCCGCCGGCGTCATCGATGAGCTCATGGGCGCGCGCAAGCCCGCCGCCGATATTGGTGCGCGTCGTCGGCGTCAGACCGTTGACGACGCTCGTCCACGGGTTGCGGTTGGCGACGAGGGGATCGATCGCCACTTCGTCGGTGACATTGGTCGCGAAGGCGACGATGCCGAGTTCTGTGCCATTCTCGGCGAGCGCGATGAAATCGTTCGCCGCCGTCCTGAGCCGCTCCATGCGCGACGGCGCCTCGGCGTTCATGCTGCCCGAGCGGTCGAGCACGAGAACGACGCGCGCGGTGTTGTCGACGACCGTAAAGTTCATTGGCGTCACGACACCGCCGCCCGCGTCGGCGTCGGGAGCGGCGGCCGGCTTCTTGATGACGTTCGGATAGGACCACACAGCCTGGTCCCAGCATGAGCGGTTAGACCGGCAGCGCGACTGCTCGGTCGTATTGTCGGCGTCGTGATCGCCGGTCGAGAAATCGGTGATGTCGGCGTTGTCGCCCTGCCCGTAGCACATCTCGCTGAATTCGCCGTCCGGCGAACCGGTGCCGCCATTGTCCATGATGCAGCTGGTGCCGCCCGAGCCGGTGATCGGGCATTGGTCGTTCGGGGAATCGGCGCCGCAGCCGACCGCGCGGCTCTCATATTCATCGCGCGGATCGAAGGCGAGGTGGAGGAATTCGTGGGCGACCGATTCGCCCGGCGCCCCCTCCGCAACGATATTGTCCATCGAGACGTTGATGGCGCCGCCGACCTGCCAGTTGCCGGTGTTGGCGTTCCACCACACGCCGGTCGACGAGATGCGCACATCGGCCTCAACGGTGCCGAAGGCGTTGTTGTGGATGGTCGCTTGACCGAACTGGGCCTGGCCGTCGGTCGCATCGAAAAGAACCGAGGATCCGGCCGACAGGGCGTTCTGGATCTGGGTGAGCTGCATCGGCGTCGCGTCGAACAGGACCGCGACCGACAGGTTGAAGATGTTGCGATCCTTGCAGGTCGAACTCGGGCAGTCGGTGTTTTCATTGCAAAGCGCGCCGAAGTTCGGGCCGCCGAGACAGCGCCGGAGCGCGACTGGCGCATCGCGCCCTTCAAGCTCTCCCATCGCGGTCTGTGCATGCGCGACAGTGATCGGCGCCGCTGCGCCAAGGGCGACGGCGATCACGGCCGCCGGACTGATGAACAGGCGAGTCCAGTCGGTTGACATGTCTCTCTCCCTCAGAATGAAAGGCTTACGCAACCTCAGTCGGATGCGGCGCGGGCGGCGGCTCCGGCCGTCGCGCGCGCCTTGTCGATCATCTCCTGCAGCCGCTTGTTGTCGCGGCCGGGCAGGTATTCTCCGTTCACGAAGAATGACGGAGTGGCTTCGATCTTCAGATTTCTCGTGATGCGCAGGGTCGCCTCAAGCTCATCGTCGAGCGCGCGCGCTCCCATCGCCTCATCGAGCTGTTCGACGTTAAGTCCGGCGTCGGCGGCGATCGCCGCAATGCGCTCCTGCGTCAGCACGCCGGGCGCGGTCATCAGCGCAGTATGCAACGCGACATATTTGTTCTGCCTGCGCGCAGCGAGCGCGGCTTTAGCGGCGATCCGCGATTCGGATCTCAGGATCGGCATTTCCTTGTAGGTGAAACGCACGTCAGGGTAGGTCGCTGCGAGCGCTGTCAATTCAAGAGTCGCGCGCTTGCAGGGCGCGCAGTGATAATCGAACAGGAAGACGACATTGGCCTTCGCTTTGTCGGCGGAGGGGCCAAGCGCAAAGCCGCCCCTGTCGGCCTCGATTTCGGGTCTGAGCGTTGCGATCAGCGCCGCCTTCCCGGCTTCGGTTTCGAGCTTTTTCGCGCGTTCGTAATCTTCAAGCGCCTTGGCGACGATTTCCGGATGCGCCTCGATGATGCTGCGCAGCACGGCCTCGATCTTGGCGGCTTCTTCCGGCTGAACGCCGTCGACATTCGGGCCCTCAGCTCTTCCGCCATGCGCGAAAGCGGGCGCGGCGCAGATGGCAAGACCCGCAAGGCCCAAGACGCCGAAACGCAACGAGCGCGCACGGCGCTTGACGAACGCCGCTCGGCCGCCGTTGGGGCATCCCTCGTCCACGAGATCTCCCCCGCGTCTCGAAGGCCCGTCACGCGTTTGGAGAAAGACTTGAGATTTACACACCCGCAAAGCGAGGGAGTCAACGTATCGCGCAGCAGCCGGTGCGGAATCGCGTCTCTATTGCTGTTTGGTCATCTTGGCCGCTTGCGCCAAGGTCTGCCGGAGGCGGCAAGCGCGAAGCGCAACGGCGCAAAGATCCTGGAGGCGCTATTGCTCTTCGCCCGCCTCGACCGTCGCGGCGCGTTCGACTTTCTCGGTGATGCGTGCGCGCTTGCCGCGGCGCTGTCGCAGATAATAGAGCTTGGCGCGGCGCACCTTGCCTCGGCGGACGATTTCGACCGAATCGACCAGCGGGGAGTAGATGGGAAACACCCGCTCGACGCCTTCGCCGAAAGAAATCTTCCGTACCGTGAAGTTCTCGTTGAGGCCCGAGCCGGCGCGGGCGATGCACACGCCCTCATAGGCCTGCAGGCGCTCGCGATCGCCCTCGACCACCTTGACGTTGACGCGCAAGGTGTCGCCCGGCCCGAAATCGGGAAGCTTCTTGCCAAGCTCAGCGACATGCTCTTTTTCGAGCTGCTCGATGATGTTCATGGCGCGCTAATCCTTCTTGCTTCGGCGCCGTTCCGCCTCGAGATATTTCGCCCAGAGGTCCGGCCGTCGCGCTTGCGTGATCAATTTCGCCTGTTCGAAACGCCAGTCCGCGATCCTTTTGTGATCGCCCGACGTCAGAACGGCGGGGATTTCCAGCCCTTCAAAGACCCGCGGCCTCGTATAGTGCGGGTATTCTAAAAGTCCGCCCTCGAAACTCTCCTCAGTGAGCGACGAGGCCCGGCCCAATACCCCGGGGAGCAGTCGCACGCAAGCCTCGATGAGCGCCATGGCGGCGATCTCGCCGCCGGCGAGAACGAAGTCGCCGATCGAGATTTCCTCGATTTTTCGCGCTTCGATCAGCCTTTGGTCGAGGCCCTCGAAGCGCCCGCAAAGGGCGATCAATCCCGGTCCCGCGGCGAGGGCCTTGACCCGCGACTGGCCGAGCGGGGCGCCTCTCGGCGCGAGAGCGAGGACCGGCCGCCCCTGCGGATCGACGCTGTCGAGCGCCGCCGCGAGAATGTCGGCCCGCATGACAAGGCCCGCCCCGCCGCCGGCCGGAGCGTCGTCGACCGAGCCGTAGGCATTGTCGGAAAAGCGGCGGATGTCTGCCGCCTCCAGCGACCACAACCCCTCGCCCCGCGCCCGGCCGAGAACGGATGCGTCAAGCGGACCTGGGAAGAGCTCCGAGTAAAGAGTGAGTACGGTTGCGCGCCACATGGGGCGGTTATGCATGCCCGCATCGACCGCCGCAACGCAGGCGATCTCGCCGCGCGACTAATTCGACGCCTGGCGTTCGAGGCTGGCGCGAACCGGCGCGGCGCAACGCTCGCGCGAGCCCCAAGCGCGGCAATTGACGAAATTCCGCAGCGCGCCGCTGGTTTCGGTCAGGGCGTTGGAAGCGCGCAGCGCCATCGCCTGCGGCGCGTCTGCGAGGGGGATGTCGCCGCCCGCGAGCGTCTTTTTGGACTCCCAGGAGACGACACCGACCATAAACTCCTTGCTGTCCTCGGGAGCTTCTAGGGGCTACACCCATAAACCGGTTTGACGGATTTGCGAACGGTGATTCCCTGCGCTGAGTTTGCGGAGGGCGAAGAGATGGCCGGTCGATTTGATCTGTCGGACAAGGAATGGGGCATCAT
>Ga0187892_10004802_pt1 | contig 22156 bp, 15 predicted proteins | sample MA1701073metaG_FD_139345 | JGI IMG/M metagenome (GOLD analysis project Ga0187892, IMG submission 139345) | Bio-ooze microbial communities from a basaltic lava cave in the Kipuka Kanohina Cave System on the Island of Hawaii, USA - MA170107-3 metaG ... | reverse complement strand
CGGGATTTTCGTGGAAGCGCCGCCGGCCACGGTGGGGGGCCAGCCCGCCGGCGCCATCACCAATCGCTTCGCGCTGGTCACCGCGCCCGGCAGCGGCAACGTGGGCATCGGCACCACCGCGCCAACCAGTCCTCTCACCGTTGCGGGGCAGGTGGAAATCACCAGCGGCGGAATCAAGTTTGCGGACGGCACGACGCAAACTACCGCTGCCACGGGCGGCGGAGGATCGGGCGACATTACCGGGGTGATCACTCCGGCCTCCGGCGGCATTCAGGGTGGCACCAATTTCGGGGACGCGACTCTGGGGCTGATTAACTGCTCCACGGGGCAGGTGCTCAAATCCACCGGCCTGAACACCTGGGGGTGCGCCGCGGACACGGACACCAACAGCGGCGGCACGGTCACCAGCGTGGGCAGCGGCGCAGGCTTGACTGGCGGGCCCATCACCGGCGCCGGCACACTGGCTGTGGACACCACGGCGATTCAATCCCGCGTGACCGGCGCCTGCCCGCCGGGCTCCTCGATCCGCGCCGTCAACATGGACGGAACAGTGGTCTGCGAAGCGGACGACAACTCCGGCGGCACCGTCACCAGCATAGCCAGCGGCGACGGTCTCACCGGCGGCCCCATCAGCCTGAGCGGAACGCTGGCCGTGGACTCCACGGTGGCGCGTCGCAATGCCGCCAACTCCTTCGCCGGCAACCAGAGCGTTACGGGCGATATCACCGCCAGCGGCTCGCTCTTCGGGGCCTCCTCGGTGCTGGACAGCAGCACGCCCGGCAACATTTTCGTGGCGCGCTTCACGGGCACCGACCGGCTGTGGGTCCGCAATGATTCGCTGGTCCTGCGCCCCCTGGACATGACTGCCCCGCAGGATTCCGTCCCCATCGAAATCGTGGCGCTCAGCCTGGTGAGCCTCAATCCGATCGAGCAGCGATTCCAGTTCCAGACGCTCGCGGGCAACCCCGAAGCCACGCTCAGCCTGAATTATGGCTCGGGCGCAGGCGCAACCAGCCCCACCGGCCTGGTGTTCGGCCCCACGGGGCGGCTGTTCTACAGCGGCGTGGACGTGCTGCTGCCACACACCTGCGCGGATAGTGAGATGGCCACGTACGACGCCGTCGGGCAGCGGTGGATGTGCGCCGCGCCGGCCACCGGCACGGTGACCAGCGTTAGCGGCGGCGACGGGCTTACCGGCACGGTCACCACCAGCGGATCGCTGGCGGTGGATGCCACCGTCGCTCGCCGCAACTCCGCCAACTCATTCGCCGGGAACCAGACCGTGACCGGCGACGTGAGCGCCAGCGGCTCGCTCTTCGGCGCCTCCTCCGTGCTCAACGCCCCGGCCCCGGGCAACATCTTCGCCGGGCAACTGAACGGCGTGAACCGCATGCTGCTCCGCGACGACGCGCTCTTCCTCCGCCCCCTGGGCATGACTGCCCCGCAGGATTCCGTCCCCATCGAAATCATCGCGCTCAGCCTGGTGAGCCTCAACCCGATTGAGCAGGGCTACCAGTGGCAGACCCGCGCCGGCGACCCCGACGCTTCCCTGGCGTTGAATTACCGTTCCGGTGCGACCACCAGCCCCACCGGCCTGACGCTCGGCGCCACCGGCCGGCTCTTTGTGAACGGCGTGGATTCACTGCTCCCCGGCGGGTGCGCCGACGGCGAAATAGCCGTCTTCGATCAGGTTGGTCAACGGTGGATTTGCGCCCCGGCGGCCAGCGGCACCGTGACGCAAGTCAATACCGGCGCCGGACTCACCGGGGGTCCGATCACCGGAAGCGGCTCGATCAGTATCGCCCCCGGCGGCGTGACCAACGCCATGCTGCAAGACAGTTCCTTGATGGTTAACACCGGAACCGGCCTGTCCGGCGGCGGCTCGGTTTCCCTGGGCGGCACGCTCACCCTGACGAATACCGGAGTGCTCGGCGTGACGGCTGCGGACTCCTCCATCACCGTGGCCGGCCCCGCCTCCTCCCCGACGGTCATGCTGAACACCAACCACGCCAACTCCTGGGCCGCCGCGCAAACCTTCAACGGCGGCGGCATCTTCAACGGCGGCACACTCATGCTCAGCAACAGCGTGCTCTCGGCCGCGAGCGGCACGCAGACAATGGTGCTCAACCCGGCTGCCCGGAGCTTCGTGCTGGACTCCGGCGGGGCCGCGCCCCTGCGGTACGAATACGACGCCCTGAGCAACCGCATCCGCAACGAGCACGGTGGGCCGACGCCCTCCTCATTCACCTTCGATGGGGCCAACCGGTCGGTGACGTACGATGGCTCCGGCTTCCTCGTCGCCTGGAGCGCTACGACGCGCAGCGTGACCGCCTCGACCGCGGGCGCCAATCCCTCCTCGTACGCGTACGACGGACTGGTCCGCCGGGTGCGCTTCGATTCGCCCACCGACCTGGTGACCTACGAGTACGATGCCCTGAACCGTCTGGTGCGCTACTCCTCCAGCGGCGCCACTGCCTCAAGCGTGGTCAACTCGCCCGCGCTGGACTTGACCGGCTCGGACTGGGACCCGGTCCTGCTGACCGAGACGCCGGTAACCTTCCGCTGGGTGACCACTCCGGACCCCGCCAACACCGCGCCGACCGGCCTGATCGGCCTGTTTTTCCAGCCTGGAGTTCAACCGTTCATCGATACCGGGGTCTCCATTGCCCCGAACGGGCGAGTCAGTGTGGGGGTGGGTGGCTTGCGCTTTGGGGACAGCACGGTGCAGACCACCGCTTCCGTCGTCACGGCGGCCGGCGCCGGTCTCCTTCTGAGCAGTGGAACGCTCAGCGTGGATACGAGCACCATTCAATCGCGCGTCAGCGATTTCTGCGCCCCGGGCGAGTCCATCCGCGTGATCAACATGGACGGCACGGTGACCTGCGAGCCGGATGATTCGGTGGCGGTGACGGCCGGGGCAGGGCTGACCCTCTCCGGCAGTACGCTCTCCCTGGACTTGGCCTCGGTGAATAATTGGACGGGCGCGCAGAGCTTCGGCAACGTGACCGTCAGCGGCGGGCTCACCCTCAACGCCCCGGCCTTCGTGAACGCCAGCTCTCTAACCGTCACCAACGGCGCCTTGTCCCTGACCGGAACCAGTACCCTGACCCTGGCCGGCACCGGCAGCCTGATGTTGGGCAACGGGACCAGCTTCGATGCCGACAGCGGCAGTACCGTGCGCTACATGGGGGGCAGCGCCGTTCAGTTCCAGGACAGCAGCAGCGTAACCTATGGCTCGCTCACCCTGGAGACTCACAACAACGCCCCCAATTTCTTCGCGCCCTCCTCGTCGCCCTTCTTTGTCAATTCCAACATCCGCGTGGACAACTTGAACGCGGATTTACTCGATGGGATGGACAGCGCCAGTTTCTCCACACTTTCGGGGAATAATACCTTCTCCGGCGTCAACACCTTCAACAACGCAGGCAACACCTTTGCGGGCAGCTTCAGCGGGACGCACTCCGGCGACGGGTCGGGCCTGAGCAACGTCAATGCCAGCTCGCTGGGCGGGGTGGCCGTTGCCAGTTTCGCGCGCCGCGACGCCGCGAATACGTTCACCAGCGCCAACACGTACAGCAGCTCGACTGTGTTCGAGCACGCCGGCGGCGGCACGGCCTTCACCGCGCGCCAGGCGGCCACGCAGACCCAGGACATCCTGCGCGTGGAGGACAACACCTTTTTCCCCTTCCTCCGCGTGGACGCCAACGGCAACCTGCTGCTGAGCTTCGCTACCTCCCATGAGCCGACCGGCGCCGCCAACGCCTCGCTGAGCTTCGGCTCGAGCGAGGTGCGCTTCTCCACCAGCGTGTTCGACAGCGACCTCCCGGGCGCGGTCACCGACAACTGGTCCGTGTTTGGAGCGGGCTTCGTCAACAACGACCCTTCGCCCTCCAGCCAGCTCGTTTTCGCGGACGGCACCGGCAACCCGGTGGTCTTCTTCCGGCCCGGCGGCGGCATTCAGGCCAATGAGCTGCTGGATTTGGCCGGAACGCGCATCAGCCTGCCGGGCTTCTGCGCCTCGGCCGGTCAGGTGGCCACTTGGACCGGCGCCGATTGGCAGTGCTCCACCCCGGCCGGCGGCGGCACCGTCACCAGCATCACTGCGGGCGCGGGCCTCACCGGCGGCACTATCACCACCAGTGGCACTCTGGCGGTGGACACGGGCGCAAGCTTCACCTGGAACGGCCAGCATGTTTTCCTGAACGGGACGAACACTTATGCGGGAACCTTCTCCGGCAGCGGCGCGGGGCTGACCAGCCTCAATGCCAGCAATCTGGCCTCGGGCACCCTGCCCAGCGGCGTCGTCTCCGGCACGTACAGCAACCCGCTCACCTTGAGCAACGCCGGCAACAGCCTGACCGGAACGCACATCGGCGACGGGTCCGCGCTGACCGCGTTGAATGCCACGCAACTGACCTCGGGCACGGTGCCCACCTTGCGCCTCTCCGGCACCTACAGCAACGCCCTTACGCTGAGCAACACTGCTAATAGTTTGACCGCGGGCACGAACGGACTGCAGGTGGGCGGCACGCAACTGGCCACCGCCAACAACAACGTGGGCGTCGGCGTTTCCCCCGCGGCGGGCGGCAACCGGTTGCAAGTCAACGGGGGCGTCACCGCCACCACCGTCACCACCACCAGCACCATCACCGCCATCACCAACTCCGGGATTTCCCCGGCTATCAATGCTTCCAACAGCGGGGCCGGGGGAGCCATCACCGGCCAGGTGACCGCGGGGGCTTTTGCCATCCGCGCCGCCAATAACACGGCCAGCACCGCCATGCGCTCGGAGAACACCGGCGGCGGCCGCATTTTCGAAGGCTTCGGTAACGCCGGCGTGGGCGTGGATCGGTTCTTTGTGGATAACGACGGCAATACCACCCAGGCCCGGGTCAATACGCTGGCCAACTGCGCGTCGAGCGTCAACCCGGCCGTGTGCGTCGGCGCTTCGTCGGGCAGCGTCGCGATTGCCGCGGCCGCCGGCGATGTGGTGGTGAACACCACGGCCGTGACCGCCAACAGCCAGATCCATGTCACGGAAGACTCCACGCTCGGAGCGCGCCTGGGGGTCACCTGCAACACTACCTTCGGGCGCACCTATCAGGTGACCGCGCGGGTGGCCGGCGCGAGCTTCACCATCACCGCCAGTGCGGCGCCGCTGGTCACTCCGGCCTGCCTGAGCTATACCATCGTCAACTAACGCGGACGCGGCGCTGCCGGACGTGAGCAAACTGCTGGGCATCCACGCGGTGCGCGAGGCCCTGGAAGCGGGCCGGCCCGTTGAGCGCGTGGTCATCGCGCGCGGACGCGGCGGCGACCGCGTCGAAGAGATTGTCCGGCTCGCGCGCTCCCGCGGGGTTCCGGTGCGCTTCGAGGATCGCGCCCAGCTCGACCGGCTGGCCGGCTCCCCGCAGCATCAGGGTGTGCTGGCGCTGGCGGCCGCCCGATCCGCGCTGGCCCTGGAAGACCTGCTGGCTTCCCCGCGCCCCGACGCGCTGCTGGTCTTGCTCGACGGCGTGGAAGACCCGCACAACCTGGGCGCCATCCTGCGCTCGGCGCTGGCGGCCGGCGCCGACGGCGCCATCATTCCCGAGCGCCGCGCCGCGGGACTCACCGAAACGGTTTCTCGCGCCTCCGCCGGCGCGCTCGAACACCTGCCCGTTGCGCGCGTCACCAATCTCGCCCGTGCTATGGAGCAAATGAAGGCCGCCGGCTTCTGGCTGGTGGGCCTGGATGAGCGCGCGGAGCGGGACTACACCGCCGCGGACTTCACCGCGAGGATCGGACTGGTGCTGGGAGGAGAAGGCCGCGGCCTGCACCAGCTCACCCGCAAGCGCTGCGACTTCCTGGTCTCCATCCCCGCCACCGGCCCAGTGCGCTCGCTGAACGTCTCTGTCGCCGCCGGTGTCGTCCTCTTCGAAGCCGTGCGCCAAAGGAAGGCCAAAACGGAAGATCGAAACTAGAAGAGATAAGACAGAAAAGAGATCAGCGTCCCGGCCTCTCCGCCAAAACGGCTATCGAGTCCAGGGCTCTTTTCACTTTTCTCTTTCCCTCTTCTCGTTTCGCCCTTACGTTTCTTCGATGTCCGCGGCGATGCTCACCGCGAACCCCTTCTGGATGGACTGGTGCACGGGGCAGAACATCTGGTGGATCTCCAACGCGCGGTTGACTTCCGCGCGTTTCGCGGCGGGCACTTTCATCTTGTAATGCACCGCTACGCTGCCGATGCGGAACATTTTCCCATCGCCGATGATTTGGCCTTCGACTTCCGCGACTAGATTTTCTTGTGTGGGGATTCCGCGCGCTTCCAGCGCGCCGGCCAGCGTGCCGGTCAGTCAACCGGCCAGCGCGGCCACGATGTGGTCCACCGTGGTGGGAATCTTGTCGCTGGGCGGCAGCTTGTAGAACTCCGCGTAGCCGCCGTGCATGCCGAAGCGCAACGGCTCGGCAAAGCCTTCGATGTAGGCCTCGCGGTCGGGCCGCTGCTTCTGCACGATGCGGATGCGCGTGGTGTGCACGGCTTCAATCATTTTCGCCTCCCTGGTGCGGCTCATTCCCCCGCGGCTTGTAGCGGCGCCAGGCGCCGTGCGAGGGACTCGGGGATTTCGGCCCGGACGCGCAGAATACTGTCCCGCACTTCGGTGGCCAGCACGCGCCCCTGCGCGTGGAGCATGGCCAGCGTGCGCCCGTCGGCGATGGGCAGGTCCAGCGCCAGGCGCACCGTGGGGTCCACGGGGAGCAGTTCATCGATGCGAAGGCGCAGGTCGTCCAGCCCCCAGCCCCGCTGCGCGGAGACGAACACGTTCCCGTTGCCCGATCGCAGGCGGTCGCGCTCCTCTTCCGGCAGCAGGTCAATCTTGTTCAGCACGCGGATGCGCGGGCGCCCCTCCACGCCCAGTTCTGTGAGGATCTCGCTCACCTCCGCGTCGTGTTCGGCATGGTGCGGGTTGGAAAAATCGGTCACGTGCAGGATCACCGCGGATTCCTGCACCTCTTCGAGCGTGGCGCGGAAGGCGGCGATCAGTCCCGGCGGCAGTTCGCGGATGAAGCCCACCGTGTCGGAGAGCAGCGCGCGGCGGCGCGACGGCAGCTCCACGGCGCGCACCGTGGGGTCAAGCGTGGCGAACATCTGCGGCGACGCCAGCACGGTGGCGCCGGAGAGCGCGTTGAACAGCGTGGACTTGCCCGCGTTGGTGTAGCCCACCAGCGCGACGGTGCCCAGCGGCGCCGCTTCGCGCGCGGCGCGGCGCACGCGGCGCTGCCGGCGCACGCGCTCGATGGCTGACTGGATGGTGCGCACGCGGTCGCGGATGCGCCGCCGGTCGGTCTCCAGCTTCTGCTCGCCGGGGCCGCGCGCCCCGATGCCCCCGCGCTTGCCGCCCAGGCGCGAAAGCTCCACGCCGCGCCCGGTCAGGCGCGGCAGCATGTAGTTCAACTGCGCCAGCTCCACCTGCAACTGGCCCTCGCGGCTGCGCGCGTGCCGCGCGAAAATGTCCAGGATGAGCTGGGTGCGGTCAACCACCCGGCACTCGGTGGCCTGCTCGATATTGCGGAGCTGCACCGGGGAGAGGTTCCGGTCGAAGATCACCAGCGGCGCGCCGCGCATCTGCGCCTCGACCTTGATCTCTTCGAGCTTGCCCCGGCCCACCAGCGTGGCCGGGTCAATCGAGTCGCGCATCTGCATGGCGCTCCCGGCGATCTCGGCGCCGGCGCTGCGGGCCAGCTCTTCCAGTTCGCGCAGCGACTCGCGCTCTGCTTCCCCGGCCTCGATGCCCGGGACGCGCGACTGGCGCTTCAGGCCGAGGCCGACCAGATAAGCGCGTTCGCGACTTGGTACAGGCTGGGTCGTTTTCATGCGGCTTGGCTTGCCCTGCGGGTGCGGTGCTGTCGCCCGGGTCATTTCTCCTGTCCAGCATTATACGCGCAGGGGCGGCTTTACGCCGCAGCTATGGGCGCCGGAAACGAGCGGGGTGAACCCGCCCCTACAAAGGCAGTTCGCGGCGGAGGTGGGCGAGGGCTGATTCGGCGATGGCGGGGTCGTCGCCGCAGCCTTCGAACCAGCGGACGTGGGGCTCCTTGCGGAACCAGGTGATCTGCCGCTTGGCGTAACGGCGCGTGGCCTGCTGGATAGCGGCGGCCACTTCCGGCCCTGCCTGCGGCCCTGGCACCGCAAGTAACTCGCGATAGCCGATGAACTGGAACGGCTTGGCCGTGGCGGGGACGCCGCGGGCGACCAGACGGCGCACTTCGTCGAGCCAGCCGGCGGCCAGCATGGCCTCCACGCGCCGGTCAATTCTCTCGTACAACGCCGCGCGCCTGGGCATCAGGCCGATGCGGACAGGGGCGTAGCCTTCGAGCGGGGCGCGCCCCGCTTGATGCAGCTCGGTGATGCGCTTCCCGCTGACCAGGCGCACTTCGATGGCGCGGATGATTTTGGGCTCGTCGTTGGGCGCGATGCGCGCGGCCGCCTCGCGGTCCAGCCGCGCCAGCACCCGGTGCAGATGCGCTGCGCCGGCCTTGCGCGCCCGGCGGCGCAGGCGTTCGCGCCACTCGTCGGAGCGCGTGGGCGCGTCGGCCAACCCCTCGAGCAGCGCCCGCAGATACAGCCCCGTGCCTACGGTAAATACGGGCAGTTTGCCCCGTGACCGCAAGTCGTCCAGTATGGCAACGGCCCGGCGGCGGTAGTCGCCCGCCGTGAACTCTTCATGCGGCTCGAGCAGGTCCATCAAGTGATGCGCGATGCCGCGCCGTTCCGGGGGCGTCACTTTGCCGGTCCCAACGTCAACGTGGCGGTACACCTGCGTCGAGTCGCACACCACTACTTCACCGTTCAGACGCTCCGCCAGCCACACCCCCAGCGCCGACTTGCCGCTGGCGGTCGGCCCGACAATGGCCACCAGCGGAAGGGTCGCTGCTGAGCGGCTCTTCACGGCAGGCGCCACCAGCGGTACAGCAGAAAAAGGAGCACGGCCGCCGCCAGCAGCAGCGACCCCAGCACCTGATTGCGATGGACTCTCACCGGTAACTGTCGGGCGGAATATTGTAGAGGTAGGTGAAACGCAGGGCAATGTAGGGCCCGCTGAAGGCTGCGGGCAAGGGCTCAAACGGGTTGGAGCTGCGAATGGATGACATGGAGGCGAAGTCCAGCTCCTCCCGCCCCGAGGTGCGCACCAGGTTGGGCTCCCCCACGGGCACCGAGCCGTTCTTGGCAATGCGGAACTCCAGGACCACGATGCCTTTCTGTCCCAGGCTGCGCGCTGATTCCGGGATCACTGCGAACCAGTTGTAGCGCACGCGCGCCAGCACGCGGTTCAGGTAGTTGCTGAAGTCCACGCCCTCGGTGGGGGTGAGCAGTTCCATGGTTCCGAAGGCCTGGCCGCCGCTCCCGTCGGCGCCCCTGCGCCCGTCGGGGCCGGGGCGCGAAGGCAGGTTGCCGCCAAAGGAATTGGTCTCGCCTCCGCGGTCGCGCGCCGCTCCGCGCAGCGAGTCTTCCAGCGCCTTCCCTGCGCTCATCTTCGGCAGTGCGAACGGGGACTTCGAGGGGTCCGGCTCCTTCACGGAATCGAACACCGGGGAACGTTGCGGTTCAACCGGGCGCGGCGGTTCGTTCAGCGGCGCGCTGGGTTGCGGCCGCGGCGCATCCGGCAACTCGCGCTGCGGCTGCGGCGAGTCTCCCTGCGGTCCAAGCGGCTTCGGCACGGTCACTTCCGGCGGCGCCACCTCCTGGAACAAGCGCGGGTCCACCTTAATCTTCGGCGCGGGCGGCGGTGGCGCAATCGGGGCCGGCTGTCCCGGCGGCACGTACACCAGCCCAAGCATACGGTGCGCCATCTCAATCTCTTCCGAAGTGGGGGCGCGCGTGGGAAAGAACGTGGGCCACAGGATCAGCAGCGCCACCAGCAGCCCGTGGATCAGAATGGACCCGCTGGTGCTCATCCAGCCGCTGCCGGGGTTCCATCCCGCGGCCCGCTCCATGGGCCGGGCCAGCAGGTTGACCACGCCGGTGGTCAGCACGTCCGGTTCGTACATCCCGGAACCACCCGCCGCGCGCTTCCGGATTTCGAGCGTCTCCGGCTGCGCCCCGCGAGGGATCACCACGCGGTCGTCGAGGCTGGTGAGCGGCAGCCGCGAAACGCCAGGCGCCCCGGCGCGCGGCGCCGGCGGCCCGGCCGCCGGCAGGTCGCGCGGCACCACCAGTTTAGCGGCCAGCACTTCCAGCGGCACGTGCGCGGGGATGTTGCTGCGCGCGTCCAGCGGCGCCAGCGGCAGCTCGGCGGGGATGATCTGGCGCGTGTCGAGATAGGTGGAGCCGCGGCGTGGCAGCTCCGCCGCGGCGGCCAGCGGCTTGGAGTCCTTCGGTACCAGCGTGCGGGCGATCATCCGCGCGCCTGGGGGACCGGCGCGTCCATTTGGACGCGGCCGGCATGTTCGAGGATGCTCGCCATCACGCGCGATGCCAGCTCCAGCGCGCGCCGCCCGGCCGCGCCGTCCACCAGCGGCGCGCGGCGCGTGCGCACCGCGTCCAGGAACGCGCGGAGTTCCGCTTTCAGCGGCTCTTCCGGGGTAGTGGCCAGTTTCTCGAAGGCGAACTGCGGCTGCGGGGCCGTCTCCGTCACGCGGATGCGCAACGCATCCTGCCGCGTGTAGTCCAGGGAAATGTACTCGTGCTCCTGGAAGAAGCGCATCTTGCGGACGCGTTCGGTGGAAACGCGGCTGGCGGTGACGTTGGCCACCGCGCCGGTGGCGAATTCCATGCGCGCGTGGGCGATGTCCACCTTGTTCGTCACCACGGGGATGCCTACGCCCTTCAGGTCCACCACGGACGACTGCGCCAGCGCCAACAGGATGTCCAGGTCGTGGATCATCACGTCGTAGATGACGTCGACATCCAGGCTGCGCGGCGTGAAAACGCCCAGCCGGTGCGCCTCGAAGAACAGCGGCTTCGAGACCACGGCGTGCGCGGCGATCACCGCCGGATTGAACCGCTCCAGATGTCCCACTTGCAGGATGCGGCCGTTCCTTTCCGCCGCGGCCAGCAACTGGTCCGCTTCCTCGACCGACGCGGCCATCGGCTTTTCCACCAGCACGTCCACGCCGCAGGCCAGCAGGTCGCAGCCGATGCGCGCGTGCTCCACGGTGGGCACCGCCAGCGAGACCGCGTCCACCTGGCCGAGGATGGCGCGGTAGTCGGTCTGGGCCTGCGCCCCAAACTCCGCCGCAACGCTGCGCGCTCGATCGGCGTTCGCGTCCACCACGGCCACCAGTTCCGCCCCGCTCAGCTCGCGATACACCCGCGCGTGGTTCCGGCCGAAGTCGCCGGCGCCGATCAAAGCGACGCGAGTCTGCTTCTCCGTCAAGCCCTCTACCTCATTGCCGGTGCGGCCTGGGGTTCACCCGGCTGCTCAGCCGTTCAAACAGTGGTCAAGTCTCGGAGTGCGGCGGCGAAACCGGACGGCCGCCGCGCCTCCCTACGGCTCAAATGCTTGAATGGCAATGCCCGCCGCGTCTGCGGCGGCAACCAACTCCGCGCGGTCCAGCAACAGCGTCCGGCGCGCGTCAATGGCCAGCGCGCTGGCGCGGCAGCGCTGCATCACCCCGATGGTGCCTGGCCCGGCCACCGGCACGTCGAAGCGCATGTCCTGCCCCGGCTTGCTCACCTTGACCACGGTCAGCGGCTTGGCGGCGATGCGCGCGGCGCGCTCGATGGTCTCGTCGGTGCCTTCCATCGCTTCCACGGCCACGCAGGCCCGCTCGCTGATCACCACGGTCTGCCCCAGGTCGAGGCCCGCGATTTGCCGCGCCACTTCGCGGCCGTAAGCCATGTCCGCGGCCTCGCGCTCGTCCGGGGCGCGCCGCGTGAGCACGCCCGGCTCCGGCACCAGCGGCTGGAGGAACGCGGTCGAGTCCACCAGCTCGATGCCTTCCTCGCGCAGCAGCCTGGCGATGCCGCCAATAAGCGAATCGGTGTTCTTCGTCGCCAGCGACAGCAGCAGCTTGGCCATCTTCCAGTCCGGCTTGATGGAGCTGAAGATCTGCTTGTGCTTCACCTGGCCGGCCATTACCGCGCGCGTGGCGCCCTCCTGATGCAGTAACTCGATGGCCCGCCCCAGGTCGCCCAGGCTCACCCAGTGCACGCGCCCCGCGGCCTTCTCAATTTCCGGGGCGGCCTCTTCGCGGATGGCGATCACCGCCATATCCGTGCCCTGGCGCCGCGCCGCCTCCAGCACCAGCAACGGGAACCGGCCATTGCCGGCAATCAATGCCCAGCGGTTGCCTGGTGGAAGACTGGTCATGATTCGGCCTACTTGGTGATGCCGCGCGCGGCGGCTTCAATGAAGCGGATCAGTTCCTCCACTTCGGGGCGGCCGGCCAGGGTGGCGCGCATTTGCTCCACCGCCTGCGTGGTGTTCAGCTTCGAGCGCAGCAGCAGGCGAAAGGCCTGCTCGATGCCGCCGATTTGCTCCTTGCTGAAGCCGTGGCGCTCGAGACCAATGGAGTTCACGCCGAAGGCCTGCGCCTCGCGCGGGGCCACCACCTTCGAAAACGGCAGCACGTCCTGGGTGATCACCGTGTGCGCGGCGATGTAGGCGTGCCGCCCGATGCGGCAGAACTGGTGCACCGGGCAAAACGCTCCCACCGTGGCGAAATCCTCCACCACCACGTGCCCCGCCAGCGTAGCCGAATTGACGAACACGGTATCGTTGCCGATCTGGCTGTCGTGGCCCACGTGCGCGCAAGTCATGAACAGGTTGCGGTGGCCGATCCGCGTGACTCCGCCGCCCTTCGCCGTGCCGCGGTTGATGGTGACGCCCTCGTGGAACGTATTCGCGTCGCCCGCCACCAGTTCGGTGCGCTCGCCCTGGTAGGTCAGGTCCTGCGGGTCGCCGCCGATGGAGCAGAAGGAGTGGAACACGTTGCCCGCGCCGAACCGTGAAGGGCCGCGCACCACCGCGTGCTCGTGCAGCATGCATCCGTCGCCCAGCTCCACCTCGCCGCCGGCCACTGCATAGGCGGCGATGCGTACGCCGCGCCCGAGCCGTGCGCGCGGCGATACGCTGGCCCGGGCGTCGATCTCGCTCATGGCTCGCGGTCCACCATCTTGCACATCAGCGTGGCCTCCGCGGCCAGTTCCCCGTTGACCGTGGCCTTGCCCGCCAGCTTGCAAAAGGTGGCTTTCCCGGAGAGCACGTTCACTTCCAGCCGCAACTGGTCGCCAGGCGCCACCGGCCGGCGGAACCGCGCGTCATCAATCGCCACGAAATAAAGCAGCTTATTCTCGCGGTCGGGCACGTCCTGCAGCAGGAGCACGCCGCCGGCCTGCGCCATGGCCTCCACGATCAGCACGCCCGGCATCACCGGCCGCCCGGGGAAGTGGCCGATGAAGAACGGTTCGTTGAAGGTGACGTTCTTGATGGCCACCACGCGCTTGCGCTGCTCCATTTCGACCACCGCATCCACCAGCAGAAAGGGATACCGGTGCGGCAGGATTTTCTGGATGGCCATCACGTCCAGCAACACCGCCGGTTTCTGCATGGTGGCGTGATTTTCGCTCATCGGATGCGCCCCTGACCCGAAGGTTCGCGCGCGCGTATCCCATCAATTATATGCGAACCCGGAGGCACGCGCGATGCGCCGAGCCCTTCGGGCCAATTCCTGCATGAACCACATCCTTATGTCACATTCTGTGGCGCGGGCGGCGCGGCGCCGCTGGTTTGACGATGAGTTGCGGGTCATTTATACTGACGTGGTTGGGCTTTGACGCTGTTCTACCTTGTCCCACCGCTCCCCGGTAGCTCAATGGTAGAGCATTCGGCTGTTAACCGAAGGGTTGCAGGTTCGAGCCCTGCCCGGGGAGCCAATCTTTCAAACACTTACAGTCAGGCATCGAGGCGTTGAAAACGGTACTGTAGGGACTTTCTCACCAAACGATTCAAGAGGCTCCGAAACGGGTCCGGATCCGACCTCGTTTGGACTTGGGGCCTGGGGCTGACGCAAACGGCCCCGTACCCGCTCGGTTTGTCGAGGCTCCGGTTTGCGGAACAACTCAATTCCCAAACATCGGCGGGGAGCCCCTCTTCAGCCGCTCTTTCTAGCAGGATTGCGAGGTTCGAGCCTCGGGTTCCCTTCGCTCATTTCGTGTCCCCTTGCATCTTGGTTCGAAGCTCTTCAATTCGCTCCTCTAGCTGGGCATCCGTCAGGAACTCAACGGCAAGCCGTTCGCCTTCGGGTCCGCTGACCTCCATCGCCTGTCGGGGCCTGCCCTCGGTCCGCTCGGCTACCAGTTGAATGGCCCTGAGATCGCCTTTCCTTGCCCGAGCCAGCAGCACCTCGGCAATAGCCTTCGCCAACGCCGAATCTTCTTTGGTCAGCAGTTCTTCAAGCTCTCGATCAATCAGGCGCTTCCGTGGCCGACCGCCCGGATTCCCGCTCTCACCTGGCTTCCAGGGCCTCAGGTTCTCGATGCGCCCTCGCCTTTGTGTTTCCACTGTTTCCTCACTGTTCTGTGTGGCACACACAATTCATTATAGGCCCGCCTACAAGCTGGCGGGGGCTGCCGGCTGGGTGCAACTGCCAGACCTACTCGAATCGTTGACTCTCCAATCTGCGGACGGAACGCAGTCTCACACCAAGAGACCGGTGGCGCTAGAGACTTTTGTCCGGCTTCCGCGTGGGCTAGCTGAACAAGCAAGTGGTGCGGGGTCCCTTGAATAGCTCCGCCCCCTTCCTGCCCTTAGCCGCTTGTGTCCAAGCGGGGCTCTTGTAATGCGCGGCATCGACTAGCATGGTTTGAGGTAGGATTAACGCCTCAAGATTATGAACCTGACTGATTACCATGCTAAATACTTCGCCCACGAACTTACGAAGCGGTGTGCCTCGGACAGCGTGGAGAAGCTTGTCTCGGTACTGGCGGATGCTCAGGTGGATTTGAATCCGCACCAGGTCGAGGCCGCCCTGTTTGCCTTTCGGAGTCCGTTCTCGAAGGGCGCGATCCTCGCAGATGAGGTTGGACTCGGAAAGACCATTGAGGCCGGCTTGCTTCTTGCTCAGAAATGGGCTGAACGAAAGCGTCGTCTCCTGGTCATCGTTCCGGCGAATCTGCGGAAGCAGTGGGCCCAGGAGCTTGCGGACAAGTTCTATCTGCCTTCCGTAATTCTCGAAACGCGGACCTTCAACGAAGCAGTCCGGGCTGGCAATCTCAACCCTTTCAAGCAGGAAGGCATCATCCTGTGCTCGTACCAGTTTGCCCGCGCGAAAGAGCCCTACATTCGGCAAACGAATTGGGATTTGGTCGTCATCGATGAGGCTCATCGGCTGCGCAACGTTTACAAGAACACAAGCAAGATCGCGTTGAGCATAAAAGGGGGTGTGGCGGAGTTCCCCAAAGTGCTTCTCACGGCCACGCCGCTGCAGAATTCGTTGCTTGAGCTTTACGGTTTGGTGAGCATCGTGGATGAGCACGCCTTCGGCGACCTAAAGAGTTACCGTTCCCGCTTCGCTCGGCTCGGTGACGAGGCCGATTTTGCAGAGTTGAAAGACCGCCTGAAGCCCCTGTGCAAAAGGACGCTTCGCCGTCAGGTTCTGGAGTACGTGAAGTACACAAATCGCCACGCCCTAGTCCAAGAATTCGTCCCTTCGGAAGAGGAACAAAGGCTCTACGACTTAGTTTCGGAATACCTTCAAACTCCGACTCTCTACGCCCTGCCGGCAAGTCAGCGGCAACTTGTGACGCTGATCTTGCGGAAACTGCTGGCGTCTTCCACTTTTGCAATCTCAGCTACCCTGGAGAGCCTTGCAAACCGGCTCCAGGGCGTCGCGGCGGATTCGACAAAGGTGGAAGCTCCACCTGACGAACTGCGCGAGGATTGGGAGGCGCTGGACGAACTGGCCGATGAATGGGAAGAGGAGGCGGAAGGGTCCGCTGGGACGGAGCGTCCGCGTCTGATGCCCAAGCAGTTGGAAGAGTTGAAGGAAGAGATGGCTCGGCTGAAAGAATTTCACGCTCTTGCCAAATCGATTATTAAGAACTCGAAAGGTGAAGTTCTGCTAACCGCGCTACGCAGGGGCTTCGACGCAGCCGCAAAAGCGCAGAAGGGGCAGGCGGGCGCGACGCTCCAGCAGAAGGCGGTCATTTTTACAGAATCTCGTCGAACGCAAGAGTACCTCTTTGGGATTCTCCAGCAGACCGAGTTTGCAGGGAGAGTGATGCTGTTCAATGGTACGAACAATGACCCCACATCGAAGGCCATTTACCAACAGTGGCTGGCGCATCACGCGGGCACGGACCGCATTTCGGGCTCGCCAAGTGCTGACATGCGTGCCGCGCTTGTGGATTACTTTCGCGACGACGCTTCCGTCCTTATCGCTACAGAAGCGGCGGCAGAAGGTATCAATCTTCAGTTCTGCAATCTCGTGGTCAACTACGATTTGCCCTGGAATCCTCAGCGGATTGAGCAACGAATTGGCCGTTGTCACCGTTACGGGCAGAAATTCGATGTGGTGGTCGTGAATTTCCTCAATAAGAAGAATGCGGCAGATCAGCGAGTGTACGAGCTCCTTGACGAGAAGTTTCGGCTCTTCAGCGGCGTCTTTGGGGCCAGCGACGAAGTGCTAGGCGCAATCGAATCCGGCGTTGATTTCGAAAAGCGTATTGCCGCGATCTACCAGAAGTGCCGTACTCCAGAACAGATTCAGTTTGAATTCGACGGACTTCAACGCGAGTTGGAGGCTGACATTTCCGCAGGGCAGCGCGACGCTCGCGAGAAACTGCTCGACAATTTCGACCAGGAAGTTGTCGAGAAAGTGCGGATCGAAAGTCACGACATTTTGGATCGGTTTAACGAGCAACTCTGGAGACTGACTCGGCACTTACTCGCCGAATACGCGCACTTCGACAGGGTTGGATATAGCTTCATGCTTCACAGAAACCCGTTTCCGGGCGAGAAGATCCATCCCGGACCCTACCGCATGGGGAAAGGAGTGGAGGATGCCAACACCTACAGGGTGGGGCATCCGCTGGCTCAGCGCGTTCTGGAGCGGGGCAAGTCTCTCGCGGTATCGTGTGCCGAAGTGACGCTCGATTACACCGGAGGCGGAAAACGAATCTCCGTGTTGGAGCCGCTGGTAGGTCAGCAGGGATGGCTGGCTTGTTCGCGTATTACAATGAGCGCGCTTGAAACAGAGGACACGCTGGTTCTGTCGGGGGTCACGGATAATGGAACGCTCCTGGATGATTCACAATGCCGGCGACTGTTTGACTTGCCGGGTGCGCGCGGGTCGGAGTGCGAAGTTCCCGCCGCAATCTCCGAGGTGTTGAATAGGGCCCAAGTGGCTCGGCGTCAGGCGCTGTTGGAGGAAGCAACAAACCGAAATGGCCGGTGGTTTGACGGTGAAATCGAAAAGCTTGACCGCTGGGCTGAAGACCGGCGGGCATCTTTGAAAGCTGAATTAGAAGAGCTCGACGAGGGCCTCAAGGTGGCGAAGAAGGCCGCTCGCTTGGCTCCAACCCTCCCGGAAAAACTGGAACGGCAGCGTGCCGCAAGAACGTTGGAGACGAAGCGGGAAGAAGCGTGGCGCGCTTACGACCAGGCCAGCCAAGAGATTGATCAGCAAAAGGACGCCCTGCTTGATGAAGTTGGTGGACGTTTAGCGCAGACGGTCGAACAGGCGGATCTATTTGTGTTGAGATGGAAACTAAGCTGAGTTGTTCGGACTCCCAAACATTACGCAAAACTGTCATTGATCGAGGATTAGAAGCCATGGACAGACACCTTCCAACAATCCAGGCGAGGACTTGGCAACTTACTACCCTCAGGGATTCCTTGTTGAGATGCTTGGCTAATGATGGTAGTGCGCGAGAGGTTCGGCTCTTCTTTTATGCTGTAACCGAATCGGGGTGGAGAGAAATAAGAGGTCGCCTTAATGCTTGGAGATTAGGAAGCAGAGCCCGAAGCATCGTCGCCTACATTGGGACTGATCACGGGCTTACAGAACCGCGCGCAATGCGATTGATGGCTGAAGATGGAGTATCGGTCCGCTTGATGCAAAGCTACCTGGGGATCTACCATCCAAAGGTTGTGTGGCTTGTTGGCCCACGCAAGCACCTCATTTGGATTGGAAGCAATAATCTCACACGTGACGGGCTTCTTCAGAACATTGAGTTTGCCGCGCTACTGAGGTCCTCAACACCTCCACGACAAGTGGAGAGATGGGCCAGAGAAGTTCACGCAGGAAGCGTGCCTCTAGACGAGAATCTGGTTGACGAGTACGAAGCTGAACGTCGAGCCTATGGCGAAAGACAAGCCGCAATAGGCGCGTTCACATGGAGCAGGCGCGAAAGGCCAAGCCGCGGTGCGCTGCCGCGACGTAGTCAACTGCCTCGGATGCGGCGGACGAAGCTATATCGAGGCAGAGCGTTGGTTGTGGAAGTCATGCCCCGTGAAACTGGTCAAGACGGCAAGCAGATACAACTCCCTTTGGCCGCAGCTGCAACCTTTTTTGGGATCACAGGGCAAGTTAGTGCTACTCGCCAAATCACGCTAACGCCCTCATGGACAAATGACGACCGATTGCTAACGATGACGGTCTTTAGGAATCATACGGTGAGACTTGTAATCAACGAGCTTGAATATAATGATCGACCGTGCCTCTTGGTGTTTCACAGGAGACGCCGGAGCGGCACTTTTGTCTTCGACATTGTCGCGAGGAGCGCCAACCCGATATTGTACCGGAGGCTGCTTCAGCAGTGTGGTGAGCCAACCAGAACTGGAAGCCGTCGGTGGGGGCTATTTAGGGGTACTGGATCGAATTAGGAGACTGCGTGCAAAGGGCACCTGACAAGCTCGACCTCTCTTCAGCAAGACCCGCCGATGAGGCGGTACAGGAATTGCTTCGTTTGTTCCCAGCGATCCGGACTGAGCTTAACAAGATCGATTTTGACCGGCTGAGGCTCGCCCTAGGCGAAGCGGTTGATATTGGCAAGGAACGCTACGGGATGAACTGGCCGGGCAAGGCCGATTGTTTCAAGGCCATTCAAACACCGAGTCTTGGAACTTTGCGGCCTTGCCCGGAAGAAAGTGTGAATTTCGATACGACTGAAAACCTGATCATCGAGGGCGACAACCTGGAAGTGCTCAAGCTCTTGCAGAAGTCTTACCTGGGCAAGGTCAAGATGATTTATATCGATCCACCTTACAACACCGGCAACGATTTCATCTATCCGGACAATTACACGGAAACTCTTCAGACATACTTGGAATACACAGGACAGGCGAATTCCGAAGGTAAGAAGTTCGGAACCAACCTTGAGACTGATGGGCGGTTTCACTCGAAATGGTTGAGCATGATGTATCCCCGGCTGTTCTTGGGAAGGAATTTGCTGAGAGACGATGGATTGTTGTTCGTTAGTATTGACGACAATGAAATACGCAATCTTCGAACAATATGCGACGAACTTTTCGGCGAGGAGAACTATTGTGGCACGTTTGTTTGGGAAAAGAAGAAAAAGCCTTCGTTCCTCAATGCCAATCTAGGAATTGTAACGGAGTACGTCGTGGCATATTCGCGTAATCGTGGCGCTTCGCCGGCTTTTATTGGTGGAAAAGTTGAGCAGGGTAAGATGTATCCGTTTAACAACACCGGAAACCCGCTGTCAATTCTCAAGTTCCCGCCGGGAACGGTTCGGTTCGGCTGTCGGGATGGCAACTTTCAGCCCCAGGACATGTCCGAGGGAAGCATTCACACGGAGTTGTTGGATCCACTCACCATTCGGGACGGCAAGAACGTAGAAGCATTCAGGCTGCGCGGTGAGTGGCGATATTCGCAGGCACGCGTCGATGAGTTTGTTAGGGAAGGTGCAGAAATTGTCATACGGAAGATCCCATTTCGGCCCAATCTTGTGAACCAAGGTGACCGAGACAAGAAGATGTCGAACCTGCTTACGACCAAGGGTTCGGGTACCCCAACGTACGAGGACGCCACCGAAGAATTGCGCGAGCTATTCGGACGTGATGTCATTGAATACCCCAAGCCTGTGGGATTGTTGGAGACGCTCATTGGTGCTGTTACTTCTGGTCAGGATATCGTCTTAGATTATTTTGCTGGTTCTGGTACGACCGGGCATGCCGTGCTGAATCTCAATAAACGCGACAAATCTGCCCGACAATTCTTACTTATCCAATTACCGGAACCGATTGAAATCGGTGAGTATGCCACTCTCACTGAACTGACCAAGGAGCGGATTCGGCGCGCTATCAAGAAATTGCAGGCCGAGGATGTAGGTAGATTGAAATTAGGGGATGATGAAAGTCAGGTATACGGTTTCAGGGTGTTCAAGCTTGCCGAATCAAATTTTAGGCCATGGGAAACCGGAGTTCCTCACGACACGAACGCACTGGAAAGGCAACTCGACCTTAGCGTCAGACATATCCGTCAGGATCGAAGTGAACAAGACATTCTTTACGAAATCCTGCTCAAGAGTGGCTATCCACTTACGACACCGGTTGAAACCATAACCATCGCGGACAAGGCAGTTCATAGCGTGGCCGGTGGCCAGCTTCTCATATGTCTAGAGCGAAAGTTGACGCTGGAATTGATCCGTGCGATGGCCGGACGCAATCCAGAAAGAGTCGTCTGTCTGGACGAAGGCTTCGCGGGGAATGACCAACTCAAAACAAATGCGGCGCATATCTTTGAGCCGACAGACCGGCGAGAAGCCAAGAGCGACGCGAGGCGTTTCAGGACAGTGTGACGCGAGAGCGACTTGAAGCTCCAATTCGACCCCAACCAGCAGTTTCAGATAAATGCCGTGGCGGCGGTTGCCGATCTGTTTGAAGGCCAGCCCCAAGGAGCCCCCGAATTTTCGGTAATCAACGTCGGTGACATGGGTGGCCTTTTCACGGGCCAGGAACGGACAGAACTCGGCGTGGGCAACCGCTTGCTTCTTGCAGAAGAAAAGCTTTTGGCCAATGCCCGTGCGATTCAGGCGCACAACGAAATCGAAGTGGCGGACGCGAGTGCTCCCCTTGAAGGGTGGGAGCTTTTTGACACTCAAGCGAACGTCTCGCGGCAGTGTCCGCATTTTTCAGTGGAGATGGAAACAGGCACCGGGAAAACCTACGTCTATCTGCGAAGCATCTTCGAGCTATCGCGCCGGTACGGTTTCCAGAAATTCATCATCGTGGTTCCGAGTGTGGCCATCCGCGAAGGCGTGCTCAAGAACATAGAAATTACCGCTGAGCACTTCCGCGCCCTCTATAACAACCTGCCCTTCGAGCATTTCGTCTACGACGCAAAGAAGGTCAACCGGCTGCGTCAGTTCGCAACGAGCAACACGCTCCAGATTCTTGTGATCAACATTGATGCCTTCCGAAAGAACTTCGTCGGCACAGAGGAAGAGAAAAAGAGCAACGTGATCTACAAGGAGAGCGACAAGCTCTCTGGTCGGCAACCGATTGAGTTCGTGCAAGCTGCGCGGCCCATTGTGATTATTGACGAGCCTCAGAGCGTGGATAGGACAGACAAGGCTCAGGAAGCGATCAAAGCACTCAATCCCCTTTGCACCCTGCGATATTCGGCCACTCACGTCAATCCGTACAACCTGGTTTATCGCCTCGATCCGATTCGAGCGTTCGAGCTCAAGCTGGTGAAACAAATTGTGGTGGGAAGCGCCAAGGCTGAGGGCGCGGCGAACGACGCCTTCGTTCGCGTGGAGAGGGTCGATTACAAGAACGGTATCAAAGCCAAGCTACGAATCCAGGTTCAGACGCCTCAAGGTCCAAGGAAAAGTCCGTCACCGTGAAGCAAGGCGCTGACCTTTTTGTGCTCTCGGAAGAGCGGGCGAATTACAAGACGGGTTTCGAGGTGACGGAGATTAACGCTGAGCCGGGCCGCGAGTACATCCGTTTCAGCAGCGGTCGCACGCTGCGGCTCGGCGAAGAAATTGGCGGACTGCGCGAGGACGTATGGCGCGCTCAAATCAAAGAAACAATCAAGAGGCACCTGGAAAAAGAGTTGCAGGTTCGCGAGTCGTCGGGCGAGAGGGGCGTCAAGATTCTCTCGCTGTTCTTCATTGATCGCGTGGCCAACTACCGCGACTACGACGGCGACGGAAAGCCGGTGAAAGGCAAGTTCGCCCAAGCCTTTGAGGCTGAAGTTGGCG
>Ga0187892_10004801_pt1 | contig 22161 bp, 24 predicted proteins | sample MA1701073metaG_FD_139345 | JGI IMG/M metagenome (GOLD analysis project Ga0187892, IMG submission 139345) | Bio-ooze microbial communities from a basaltic lava cave in the Kipuka Kanohina Cave System on the Island of Hawaii, USA - MA170107-3 metaG ... | reverse complement strand
TAGCGGTTCCAGTACCAGGTGCCGCCGACGCCGTCGCCGGCCTCGAACACCCGCACGCGCAGGCCGAGCCCGCGGAGCCGGTGGAGCTGGTACATGCCGGAGATCCCGGCGCCGATGACGATGACGTCGTAGCTGGACGTTTCTGACATGGCCCGATCGGGAGCATAGCAAAGCTTGCCGATGCGGAATGCCATGAAGCTTCGCACGTTTCTGCTCGCGGTCGTTGGTCCCTCTGCTGGGGGTCGCCGGCATCGCGATCTGGTGGGCTCACCAGGACGAGCATCGCCACATGGAGCAGGCGCTGCTGTACCACGCCCGCTCCCTGACCGCGGCGGTGGATTGCGAGGTCGAGACCTCCCTCGCGGGGCTGAAGGGGCTCGCGACCTCGAACGATCTCGACTCGGCCGACCTGCGGAAGTTCTATGAGCAGGCGCGGCTGGCGCGCGAGGCCTATCACCGATGGCTGACGGTGGCGCTCGTGGATCCCTCCGGCCGGCAGGTGCTGAACCTCCTGCACCCGCTCGGCTGGTATCTGAGGCCCTGCGGCTAGTAGCACGAATTTCTTCGTACTAAGTATGAGTCAACCGGCCATGCGACTGCCGTCACCCACCGTGCTTCAAGTCGTCATCAATCAAGACCGCAACAGAGAGCACTCTTCGTCTCCGCGTGAAACAGAAAGAGATCCTGTGACGCGAACTCGAGCCCGGTGGCGGCTCCCTCGAGAAAGCCTTCTCCGGTATCAGTCACGGCCTTCAGCCGCGTGCCGTCAGCCGTCTCCACAAGCACCTCATCCTCGAAACCCAGGGGCTCCCGCAGGAACACACTCCCCATGATCTGGTCCGGACCCGGCGGCACCAGCCGCACCGACTGCGGCCGGATCCCAACCTTCACCCGCTTCAGCCCCTGCAAGGCTGCGTGGCACCGCGCCGCCACTGGGATCAACCGCCCCAGCAGTTCGATGGCCAAGCCTGAAGGTGTCGCCACCACCGCCGCCGGGATGATGTTCATCGCCGGCGTGCCGATGAAGGTGGCCACCGTCATGTCGGCCGGCCGGCGGAAGATCGTTCGCGGCGGGTCGATCTGGAGCGTGCGGCCCTGGTCCATCACCGCTACCCGCGTGGACATGGTCATGGCCTCGACCTGGTCGTGGGTGACGTAGATGATGGTGGCGGAGATCTCGCGGTGCAGGCGGAGGATCTCGGTGCGCATCTCCACCCGCAGGCGGGCGTCCAGGGCGGAGAGGGGCTCGTCCATCAGGAGCACCTTCGGCTCTTTGATGATGGCGCGACCGATGGCTACGCGCTGCTGCTGGCCGCCGGAGAGCTGGCCGGGCTTCATGGCGAGCTTGTCGGCCAGGCCGAGGGTGGCGGCCACCTTCTCCACCTTCTCGTCCACGCGGGTGCGGGGGAGGCCGGCGATCCGTAGCGGGTAGCCGATGTTCTGGCGCACCGTCATGTAGGGGAAGAGCGCGATGTCCTGGAAGACCATGGCGATGTCGCGCTTCTGCGGGGGCAGCGCGGTCACCTCAGTGTCGCCGAACCAGATGCGGCCGGCGGTGGGGGTCTCGAGGCCGGCAATCATCCTCAGTGTCGTCGTCTTGCCGCAGCCGGAGGGGCCGACGAAGGTGAAGAACTCACGCTCGCCGATCTCGAGGGAGAGATCGCGCACCGCGTGGACCGCGCGGGCGCCACGGCCGAACCGCTTGTCGAGACCTTCCAGCCGGACCGAGAACGCCATCCCGACGCCCTAGCCCGTGGCCCGCAGGCCGCTCAGCAGGTAGCGCTGCAGGAAGAACACGAGCAGGAAGGTGGGCACCGAGACCAGCACCGCGGCGGCCATCACCATGCCCCAGTGCACGCCGGTCTGCTCCACGAAGTTGGCGAGGCCGACGGGCAGCGTGAACATGTGGCGGTCGGTCTGCAGGAGAAACGCGAAGGTGAAGTCGTTCCAGGAGAGCGCGAAGGAGAAGATGGCGACCGAGAGGATGCCGGGCCGGGCCGAGGGCAGGCACACCTGGCGCAGGGCGCGCAGGCGGCTGGCCCCCGAGACCCACGCGGCCTCCTCCAGCGACTGCGGCACGATCTGGAAGTACTGCCACATGAGCCAGATGTTGAGCGGCAGGCTGATGGCCATGTGTGCCAGGATCAGGCCGGTGTAGGTGTTCCGCATCTGGAGTGCGGAGAAGAGGATGTAGAGCGGGATGGCCATCAGCATGGGCGGGAACATGTAGGAGAAGAGCGTGCCGAAGGCGAAGGTCTTCTTGCCCGGGAAGGCGAAGCGCGTCAGGCCGTAGCCGGCCAGGGTGGCCGCCACCACGTTCAGCACGATGGCGCCCACCGCCGCGATCAGGCTGTTGGCGAAGTAGCGGACGAACTCGGTGGCGAAGAGCAGCTCGCGGTAGTTGCCCAGCGAGAAGTCGAGGCGGAAGAAGCGGTAGGGCGGTCGGAAGAGGGCCTCCTTCGGCGTGAAGGAGGAGAGGACCATCCAGTAGAACGGGAAGGCCACGAGCACCAGCACCACCAGCAGCAGAGCGAACGGCCCGTAGAGCTGGAGCCGGCTCACCGGCCCACCTCGATCTCCTTCGTGGGGTCGAACAGCTTGAAGTAGACGACGGCGCCCACCAGCAGCACCACGAACATCACGGTGCAGGCCGCCGCGGCCAGGCCGAAGTCGAACTCCTCGAAGGCGAGGCGATAGGCGTAGAGCGGCAGCGTCTCGGTGGCCTTGAGCGGGCCGCCATGGGTCACGAGCCAGATCGAGTCGAACTTGTTGAACATCCAGATGCCGCGCAGGAGCGCGATCACGATCAGGGTGGTACGCAGGTTGGGCAGGGTGACGTCCCAGAAGGCGCGGAGCGTGCCGGCGCCCGAGACGGCGGCGGCCTCGTAGAGCTTCGGATTGATCGCCTGCAGCCGGGCCAGGATCAGGAGCGTGGCGAAGGAGCCGTACTGCCAGCCCGCCATGCCGATGACGGCCCACATGGCGCTGCCCAGGCCGCCGAAGAAGTTTATCGGCCGCGCAACGACGCCGGTCTGCATCAGCACCTGGTTGACGACGCCGTACTCCTGCGAGAGCAGCCACTGGAAGACCAGCGCCACCACGATGGAGGGCAGCAGATACGGCAGGACGAACAAGCTGCGCACCACGTTGAGGCCGCGGAAGGCGCGGTTCAGCAGGAGCGCCGCCACCAGCCCCAGCACCAGCTGCAGCCCCACCGAGCCCACCGTGAAGACCACGGAGCGCCAGAAAGCGTTCCACAGCTCGGGCTCTTCCAGGATGAAGCGGTAGTTGTCGAGCCCGACCCACTTCATGGCCGGGTTGAAGGCGGTCTTCTTGAAGAAGCTGAGCGAGACCGCGTACGCGATGGGCAGGTACGCGATCACCAGCAGGAAGACGAGGGCGGGGGCGGTGGTGCCGAGCACCCACACGCGCCGCTCGGTATTGGCACTCACCGCCCCCTCCGCCTCACCCTGCCCTCTCCCCCTCGCGGGGGAGAGGGGGACACTAGCTGGCCCGCCGCATCTTCTTGCGGACCTGGGCGGCCGCCTCGTCCACGACCTGCTCGGACTTCATGCCCTTGATGTTGCGCGCGGCGAGCATCCAGCCGGCCAGGTTCTCGTTGTGGAAGAGGCCGATGTGCTGGTTCAGCTCACGCCCGTCCCAGTAGTAGAGCGGCACGCCCTTGGTCCAGATCGAGTCGAGGAACTTCAGCACGTCCATACGCTTCTGGATCACCGGGTTGTCCTGGTATTTGGCCGAGTGCAGCATCTGGCGGCTGGCCGGGATGATGTGCAGCGGTACGGCGTGGTACCAGCTGATGACGTCGGGGTGCTTCATGAAGAAGGTGACGTACTTCTTGGCGCCCTCCACGTTCGACTTCTCGAGGATGTGGAAGCCCTGGATCGAGAGATAGTAGTGGTCGGTCAGCTTCTTCGGCAGCTCGAAGGGCAGCGTGGCGTCGGCGATCTTCGGATTATTGGCGATGACCTGGTCGAGCAGGCGCGAGCCCACGTACCAGGAGGAGGCGGCCTTCTCGGTGAAGTAGGTGGACATGAGCTCGCCCCAGTTGTAGGTGCTGGCCTCGGGCGAGTACTTGTGCAGCTCGTTCAGGTAGTCGAGCGTCTCGATGGCGCGCTTGCGCTGGTTGCCCTTGTCGAGTGCGACCTCATATTCCTTCTTGCCCGCGTTCCACTCGAACCAGTGCACGTCGTTCTTCATGAACATGGTCTCGAGCAGGAGCGTCGAGGCGCCGGTCTCCGCGGAGGGCACGATGCAGCCGTACATGGTGGGCGGGTTGTTCAGCGCCTTGGCCACCTTCAGGTAGTCCTCCCAGCTCTTGGGGGCCTCGAGCCCCTTGGCCTGGAAGAGATCCTTGCGATACCACCCGTAGACGAACTGCTGGCTAGTCGGGATGGAGCGGTCCGCGCCCTTGTAGACCATCCGTAGATTCTCGGACGTCCCGCCGGTGGCCTTGATGACGTCGGCCACGTCCACGAGCTGATTCTCCATCGCCAGGTTCATGGCCTGCCCGGCGCCGTACCAGACGATCTCGGGCGGCGTGCCGGCCGCGATGAGTGTAGCCACGCGCTTGGCAATATTGGCGAAGCCCGGGTACTCCATCGTGACCTCGATGCCGGTCTCCTTCTTGAAGTCCGCGTTGATCTTGTCGTAGACCGCGATGGCCTTCGGGTTCGATTCCTCGGAGACGAAGACCACCTTGTTCTTGCTCTGGCCGCGGGCGGTACGCACCAGCACCTGAGGGGCCACCGCAGCCGCACCCGCGACGGCGGCGCCTTTCACGAAACTCCGGCGATCGATGAACATGGTCATCCTCCTCGTGTAGGGTCTGGGGTTGCCAGCGCGCGCGCCTTGAGCGCCGCGCGATCGATCTTGTTCGTCCCGGCCAGAGGCAGCTCGGGCACCAGGAACACGCGCCGGGGGTGCTGATAGGCGGGGCCGTGGGCCAGCGCCCAGTCCTTGACGGCCTGCTCGCTGAGGCCGGAGCCCGCGCGCGCGACCACAAAGGCCACCGGCACCTGACCTTTGAGTTCATGATCCAGGGGCAGCACGGCGGCCTGCAGCACGTCCGGGTGACGCTCCAGCGTGCCCTCCACGTGGCCCGGGTAGACGTTCTCGCCGCCGCAGACGAACATGTCGTCGGTGCGGCCGACGAAGTAGTAGAAGCCGTCGGCGTCGCGCCGGCAAACGTCGCCGGTGTCGAACCAGCCGTTCTTGAGGCGCTTGGCCGTCTCGTCGGGCAGGTTGTGGTAGCCCGCCATCACCCCCGGGTTGCGCGTGAGCAGCACGCCCTCGTCGGGCCCAGGGTCGAGCCGGATCTCGCAGCCGGTCAACGGGTAGCCGATGGACGTAGCGGGCCTGGGTAAGCCGTCTGGATGGTTGGCGAACATCACCGGGCCCGCCTCGGTCACGCCGTAGCCGTTGGTCGCCGCCGCGTTCGGGAAGGCGCGCGCCAGGGCCTCGAAGAGTGCCGGCGAGGCCGGCGCCGAGCCGACGCCGATGAAGCGCACCGAGCTCTTGTCGATCTTGGCGAGCGCCGGGTCGTTCAGCATGAGGTGGAACATGGTCGGCACGCCGGAGAGCCGCGTGACCCGGTAGCGGCCGATGGACTCCACGTAGAGGCCCTGATCGAAGCGGGCTAGCAGGACGAGCGAGGCGCCCGCAGCCATGCCGACCTTGGTCCACACCAGGGCGTTCTTGTGGTAGAGCGGGGCCGCGACCAGGATGCGGTCGTCGGGCCTCATGCGGCGCGCGGTGGCGAGCGCGTCGATCTGCCAGGCCTGGCCCGCGTGGGTCAGCAGCACGCCCTTGGGGCGGCCGGTGGAGCCGGAGGTGTAGGGCTGGAGGCAGATGTCGTCGGGGCCGGGGTCGACGGCGGCGAACGGGCCCGGCTTCAGGAATTCCACGTAGTCGGCGTCGAAGCTCACCAACGGGACGCCGGGCGGGCAGAGCTTCTGATGGGCGGCGTCTACGAAGAGTAAGGACAGGTTCGCATCACGAGCGATGAAGGCCAGCGTCTCCGCGGGGAGCTTGGCGTTGAGCGGGACCGGGATGGCGCCGGCGCGCATCGTGCCGTAGAGCGCTTCGATGTACTCCGTGCGGTTGAGGGCGAGGATGCCGACGCGGTCGCCGCGGCCGAGGCCGCGGGCGGCGAGGCCGGCGGCCAGTGCGTCGCACCGGGCGTCCAGCGTGGCGTAGGTAACTTCGCGGGGGGGTGTCGGGTCTTGAGAGGTCGATGATGGCTACGCGGTTCTCCCCAGACCACCCCTCACCCTGCCCTCTCCCCTGAGGGGAGAGGGGGGAGTTCAGTAGGGAACCCACGTTCATCCTCATGGGACGACGATGATTTTGCCGAAGACTTCGCGGTCTTCGAGGAGGCGCATGGCTTCTGCGGATTCGGCCAGGGGGAAGACGCGGTCGATGATCGGCTTGATGCTGCCGCGCTCCACCTCGACCAGGAGGGCTTCGAGGCCTTCGCGGGTCCAGCCGTTGGCGCCGATGATGTTGACCTCGCGGCGCCAGATGTAGCGGATGTCGGTCTTGGGGTCGTAGCCGGCGGTGGCGCCGCAGGTGAGCAGCCGGCCGTGCCTGGCCAGCGTGCGCAGGCTGGGCACCCAGGTGTCGCCGCCCGTGTAGTTCACGAGCACGTCCACGCCCTTCTTGCCGGAGAGCTCCCAGGCCTTCTTCGAGAAGTCTTCCTTCGTGTAGTCGATGAGGTGGTCGGCGCCCAGCTCCTTCAGCCGCCGGAGCTTCTCGGGGGAGGAGGCGCACGCGATCACGCGGGCCTTGAGGTTCTTCGCGATCTGCACGCAGCCGGTGCCGACGCCGCCGCTCGCGCCCAGGATCAGCACTAGCTCGCCGGCCTGGACGCGCCCGCGCGTGATCATCATGCGGTAGGCGGTTCCGTAGGCGATGGGCAGCGAGGCCGCCTGCTCGAAGGAGACCGCGTCGGGCATGTGGATGAGGTTCTCGGCGGCCACCGCGATCTTCTCGCAGAGCCCGCCGTTGGCGTGCTCGCCCAGCGCGCCGCCCGGCTGGATGTGAGGGTCGATGAGCACGCGCTTGCCGACCCACTCCCGCGAGACGCCCACGCCGACCGAATGGACGACGCCCGCGATGTCGCCGCCCGGGATGCGCGGCATCTCGACGGGCAGGCCGGGCATGCCGTGGAGCACGAAGATGTCGAGGTAGTTCAGGCCGCAGGCCTTCACGTCCACCACCGCCTGGCCCGGGCCGGCCTTGGGCTCCGGCCAGTCGGGGCGGAGCCGCACCTGATCCAGGCCCCCGTGGGCATCGATCGCGACGGCGCGCATCGGCGTTACTTGGACGGGGCGTTCTGCGGGCGGCGCAGCTCGAAGCGGAAGTCGCAGTGCGAGGCGCCCTCCATCACGGTCTGCGTCCGCGTCAGCTTCACCGCCGGGTTGAAACCCTCGACCAGCGAGAAGTCGCGGTTGCAGGAGAGCAGCGCCCCCACCTCGGGGATGCCGAGCGCGCGGTACATCTCGGCGTAGCGGCAGCGCGTCACGTTGAACGAGAACTTCTCCTCGCTCTGCTCGAGCACGTCCATGCGGTAGGCGTCGCCCTTCTTCCAGTCCTCCAGCGCGGTGGCGAAGTGAGTCAGGCTGTCGCCACCCATCCGCTGGGCCAGCGCCTTGCCCTGGGCGCGGGCCACGTCGATGATGACCCGCCGCGCGGTCTCGAAGACGCGCTCGCGGCCGAACTCTTCGCCGAGGGCTTCCAGCACGGGCATGAGGATGCGCGCCTCGATCTCGCGGCGCTTGAGGACACCGATCTCGTTGAGGTTGTCGGGGGGTATCGGGGTGCTCATGGCGTCTCCTCTCGGGCCTTCCGCTCGGCCGGCCGCGGCGAAGCGTAGCACGCGCGGCCCACCGCGACCAGGGTCCCGGTGGAGTCGCGGATCTCCACGTCGGCCACGCAGACCGTCCGGCCCACCCGCACCGTCTTGCCCAGCGCGACCAGGTGGCCTCGGCGCGCCGGCCGCAGGTAGTCCACGCGCATGTCGATGGTGGGCACACCCGGCGCGGTCTCGGTGATGACCGCGTAGTCGCCCGCGATGTCGGCCAGCGCGCTGACCACGCCGCCGTGCAGCCAGTTCGAGCCGTCGTTGCGCAGGAACTCCTCACGGTACGGGAGGCGCATCTCGACCAGCCCCTTCTCGGCCCGCACGATCTCCAGGCCGAGGAAGCGCATGAACGGTGAGTGGCTGAAGTCGAGCTTCGGCAGCGCGGACCCGCTCACTGGGCGGTCTCGCGCGCCCGCGCCTTGAGCCCAGTGCGGTCGATCTTGCCGGTGCCGCCGAGCGGCAGGGCGTCCAGGAACACCACCCGGCGCGGGTAGGCATACGGCGCCCCGCGCTCCAGGAAGAAGCGCCGCACGTCGTCCTCGGAGGTCTTTCCCGGCTCGCGCTCGACCACGAAGGCGATCGGCACCTCGCCCTTCACGTCGTGGGGCGCCGGCACCACGCAGGCGTCCCGCAGGTTCGGGTGCTGGAGCAGGATGTCCTCCACTTCCTTCGGGTACACGTTCTCGCCGGCCACGTTGATCATGTCGTCGCGGCGGCCGACGAAGTAGTAGTAGCCGTCTCCGTCGCGGCGCATGAGGTCGCCGGTGTAGAGCCAGCCGTCGCGGAACTTCTTCGCGGTGGCCTCGGGCAGCTTCCAGTACCCCTTGGCGAGGCCCGGGTTACGGGTGACCAGCTCGCCCACCTCGTCCACGCCGACTTCGGCGCCGGCCTCGTCGACCAGGCGCACATCGCAGCCCGGGAAGGCCAGGCCACACGAATTGCGCTTCTTGAGGCCCCAGCGCGAGTTGACCACCGGCACCGGCCCGCCCTCGGTCAGCCCGTAGCTCTCGGCGATGGGCGCGCCGAACACCCGGCGGAACTCCTCCAGCAGCTCGTCGGGCACCTCGGCCGAGCCGCACACCGCGTAGCGCACGCTGGAGACGTCGTGGCGGCCGAGCGCGTCCTTCTCGGCGAGGATCATCTTGTACATCGCGGGCACTCCGGTGAGATAGGTGACCTTGTACCGGTCGATGGCGCGGATGACCTCGAGGGCGTCGAAGCCGGGCAGGATCACCAGCGAGCCGCCGGAGAGGAGGAATGGCTTCACCGCCCCCGCCATCGCGTTCTTGTGGTAGAGCGGCACCGCGATCAGGGCGCGCTCGGTGTCGTCGGCCAGCAGCGCCTTACGCATGATGTCGGCGTTCCAGATCTGGCCGCCGTGGGTCAGCAGCACGCCCTTGGGCTTGCCGGTGGAGCCCGAGGTGTACGGCTGCATGCAGATCTCGTCGAAGGCGGTCACCCGCCGCGCCAGCGTGGGCGCGCCCGCGGCGAGCACGACCTCGTAGGCCAGCGCGCCGTCGACCGGCGGCCCGTCGGCGATCACGTGCTTGATGGCCGGGATCTGCGCGGCCAGCGTCCGGCCCCGCTCGGCCAGCGCCGAGCTGGCCACCATCACCGCCGCCTCGGAGTCTTCCGTGACGTAGCGGAGCGCCTCGTCGCCCATCCGGATGTTGAGCGGCACCGCCACCGCCCCGAGCCGCATCGTGCCGAAGAGCGTCTCGAGGAAGCGGTAGTCGTTGTTGAAGAGCAGCGCCACCCGATCGCCCGCGATGACCCCGAGCGAGGCGAGCGCATTGGCCATCCGGTTGGAGCGGGCGTCGAGCCCGGCGTAGGTCAGGACGGTCTCGCCCTGGAGCACCGCCGGCTTGGACGGAGTCAGGGCTAGTGCCGTGTCGAACAGGTAGCCGAGGTTGTCAGGGAGCACGCGAGTCGGGCCGATACTGCCCGCCGAGGCCGCGCTCGTCAAGGCGACGAGACCGCAGGATCAGCGCGCGCCGACAGCGCGGGCCGCGTGCTGCTGCCGCCACGCCGCGGGAGGCACCCCGGCCGCCTTCTTGAAGGCCCGGCTGAACGCGGCTTCGGAGTCGTAGCCGACCTCCAGGGCGACCGTGGAGACCTTGCTGGTACTCTCGGCCAGGAGGCGCGCGGCGATCTGCATCCGCCAGCGCGTCAGGTACTGGATCGGCGAATCCTCGACGAAGTGGGTGAACCGCTCGGCCAGCACGGATCGGGATGCGCCCGAACCCTTCGCGAGCTGATCGAGCGTCCAGGGATGAGCCGGGCGCTCGTGAAGCAGGGCGATGGCCCGCCCGACCACCGGGTCCCGCAGGCCGGCGAGCCAGCCCCGCTGCTCGGCCGGCAGCGTGGCGAGATGGCGCCGGACCACCTCGACGAACAGCAGCTCGCTCAGACGCAGGCGCACGCATTCCCCGCCCGCGCGCCGCTCTCGCGACTCCGCCACGGTGAACTCGACGAGCTTCTCCAGCGGATCGTCGGCCGACGCCGACGTCCGGCGCACGCGCAGCAGGCGCGGCAGCGTGGCCAAGAGCGGATTGAACGGACGCACGTCGCAGCCGAGAAAGCCGCACACGAGCTGCAGGCGCTCCGGCCCGCCGCCGCCCTCGGTGACGGTGAACGGGAGCTGACGGGCCGACATCGCCCGCAGAAAGTCGAGGACCTCGTCCCGCGAGGGTCCCCCGCGGAGGCCCCTCGGCATCGACATGGCGTAGGGATCGCCGTGGGGCAACACCAGCACGTCGCCGGTGGTCAGGGACACGGGGGCCTCGCCGGGCACACCGCCCCAGCAGGTGCCCTCGGTCACGACGTGATAGGAAATGACGTGCTGCGCTCGGGGCGAGACGCCTCGCGCGAGGGTCGCGCCGTCGGGCAGCTCGATCACGTACGGTGAGCTCGCCTCCACGCGGAAGAACACCGCCGCGGTCAGCCGCACTCCCCGCAGCACGTCCGAGAGCGGATCGGACTCGGGAGCAAGGAGCCCGGACGCCGGGGCATGGGCCGGGGGGGCCGGAGACGGGGTAGCAAGGAATCCGGACCGGTGGTCATTGCCTCCGCTCACGGCCCGATCATACACTCCGCTCACCGTCGACAACAGCCGACCCGAAAGGAGAACCAGGATGGACAATCCCGCCGAGACCTACGAGAGCTACATGGTTCCCGTGCTGTTCGCGCCCTCCGCCGACCGACTGATCGATCTCGCGCGGCCCCGGCCGAACGAGCGGGTGCTCGACGTTGGATGCGGGACCGGCATCGCGGCCCGCCGCGCCGCGCCGCGCGTGCGGACCGCGGGCCGCGTGGTGGGCCTCGACGTCAGCCCGGGCATGCTGGCCGTCGCCCGCGCCGCCGCCACCCGCGAGCAGCTCTCGATCGACTGGAAGGAGGGCCGGGCCGAAGCGCTTCCGTTCGCGGATGGCGCCTTCGATCTGGTGCTGTGCCAGTACGCGCTCATGTTCTTCACCGACCCATCCGCCGCCCTGGCCGAGATGCGGCGCGTGCTCGCCGACGGCGGCCGCGCGGTGCTGGGCGTCTGGCAAGGTCTCGACCGCCACCCGTTCTACGAGCTGCTGGATCGGGCGATCGCGCGCCGCCTCGGCACGTCGGGCGTCCGGACCATCTTCGCGCTGGGCGACGGTGCCGAGCTGCGCGACCGTGTGGCGAAGGCGGGCTTCCGGGACATCGACATCGAGCCGTTCGAGCTCCTGGCGCGATTCCCCGACCCCAATGGTTTCCTGGCCGGAGAGATCGACGTCGATACCGCGGCGATCCCCGCCATGCGGCACCTCGACGCCGCGGCCCGAGCGGACCTGACGGCGAGGATCCGGTCGGAGATGGCGAAGGCCCTGCGATCGGTCACGGTAGGCGGGCACGTCCAGCTACCGTTCCAGGCGCACATGGTGCGGGCCAACCGATAAGGGCCGAACGGCATTCATGGCCGAGCTGGCGTGCGTGGCGATCATCGGCCAGCTCGCCGCGGGCGCCTGACGCGCCGGGCTCCGGGCTCCGCCTTTTCGCTTGACAGCGTCGGCGCGACGGGCCGGTCAGCGACCGCGGGCCCTCGGCCAGCGGCGGTTCAGCGAGCGGCGCGCCACCTTGGGTGCGGGATCCGAGGGCGCCTGACGACGAATCATTCCTCCTGCGCGGATCGCCCGGCCTGGGCGCACTCCGGCATCGCGGAACCCGGGGTGTAGAGTCGCTCCAGTAGAAGGAGGACTCGCCATGCTCGTCGACTCGCCGACTGTCGTACCCACTCACCATCGTGTCGTGGCACTGGACCGCCTCGGCGACGAGATCGCCGAGCTGGCCCCCGAGGTGGGCGCGCTGCTCATGCGGGCGCTCGACGCCGCCGGGGAGACGCTGTATCAGCGGACACGCGCCACCGGCGGCGCCCCGCCGGCCGCTGACCCCGCCTCCGAGGCCCCGACGCGGGCGCAGCAGCAGGCGGACGCGCTGGCCCTGCTCGCGGAGACGGCGCTGCACCACGAGCTCGATCCCGGCGCGCCCGGCGAGCGGTACCAGGTGGTGGTCCACGTAGACGCCGCCGTGCTGGCGGATCCGGAGCAACCCGGCCAATCCGTGCTGGAAGAGGGCAGCCACGTTTCCGCGGAAACGTCGCGGCGCCTGGCGTGCGACGCCAGCCGGGTGGTGATGCGGCACGATCACGACGGGCGGCTCGTGGAGATCGGCGCCCGGACCCGGACGATTCCTCCGGCGCTTCGCCGGGCGCTGCTGCATCGAGACCGGAGCTGCCGGTTTCCGGGCTGCCACGTGCGGTCGGCGAGGGGCATCACGTGCGCCACTGGGCCCAGGGTGGCCCGACCACGCTCGCGAACCTTGTCCTGCTCTGTCGCCGCCATCATCGTGCGGTTCATGAAGAGGGCTATCTTCTCGCGCGCGGGGCCGACGGAACGCTCCACTTCCGGCGGCCTGATGGGCGCCCGCTGCCCGAGGTTCCGCCGGCGGCCGCGGTGCCCGCGGATCCGATCCTCACCCTCCAAGCGCAGCATGCCTCTCAGGGCCTTCACCTCCACGCGCGGACGGCGTGCCCCGGCTGGCTCGGCGAGCGGCTCGACGTGGGCTGGGCGCTCGACGTCCTGCATCCGCGGGCCGTCCGCGCCACCGCTTGAGTGTCCGCCGCCGCCGGGCAATAATCCCGGGACCAGCACGCCGCCGAGTCGCTCGGCAGAGGGGGACGCCATGGAGCAGGAGAAGAAGACGCAGTACACCCCGCGGGAGCGCGTGGTGGCCGCCTACAAGGGGCAGTTCGCCGACCGGGTCCCGGCCTATCCGATCGCGGGCAGCTTCGCGGGCTGCCTGGACGGGCTGTCCATCGAGGAGTACTGCACCGATCCGACGCGCGCCTCGCGGGCGATGATGAACTACTACGAGCGCTTCCAGCCCGACATCATGATCGCCTTCAACGATCTCGCCAAGGAGGCCGAGGCGATCGGCTGCCACGTCAAGTACTCCGACTACGTGGTGCCCTCCATCGACCAGCACGTGCTCCAGGACGACAAGGGCAAGCTCGCGCGGCTCGAGATCCCCGATCCCAAGCGCGACGGCCGGCTGCCCGCGTTTCTCGAGCAGTGCACCGCCCTCTCCAAGGCTGGCCTGCCCTGCCCGCTCGGCTCGGTGAACGTGGGGCCGTGGACCATCGCGATGCTCATGCGCAACCCCGAGATGCTCTGCCTCGACACGATCGACGACCCGGAGTTCGTGCACGAGCTGATGCGCTTCGCCACCGAGTACGCCAAGCGGGTCGGCGACGCGGTGCTGGGGACCCACATCGGGCTCAGCTACTCGGACCCGACCGCCTCCTGCTCCCTCGTGGGGCCGGACACCTACCGCGAGTTCATCAAGCCCTATCACAAGGACCTCGTCGACTACTTCAAGGCCAAGAAGGTCGGCACCACCGTGCACATCTGCGGGACCACCCACCAGATCCACGAGGACCTCGTGGACGTGGGCTTCGTGGCCATCACCATCGATCTCGACCAGCAGGCGGATCCCGCGCTCAAGGTGGATCAGCTCGACCGGCTCGTGACCCTCGGCAACCAGCGCGGCGTGGTGGGCATCGGCAACGTCGACGTCACCATCTTCGAGCGCGCGACCCAGGCGGAGATCGAGGCCGAGGTGCGCCGCTGCATCGACACGGTGGGCCCGCGCTCGCGCTTCGTGCTGTCCACCTCCTGCGAGCTGCCGCCCCAGGCCAACCCCGACTGCGTCCGCTGGTTCATGGAGGCCGCCCGCGAGTACGGGCAGTACGACCGGATCCTCGGCAGATGAAGCCGCCGGTCGGCGTCTCCCTGATGCCGCTCGAGAACCGGCGCGAGACGATCGTGCGCACGGCCACCGAGGCCGACCGGCGAGGATACGCCGGGTTCTACCTGCCCGAGACGTGGGCGCACGACGTGACGATGCTCCTCGCCGAGGCCGCGGTGCGGACCGAGCGCATCGGCCTCGGCACCGGCATCCTGAGCGTGTGGGGCCGGAGTCCGGGGACCCTGGCGATGGCGGCCGCCACGCTTCACGACGTCTCGCGCGGACGCTTCACCCTGGGGCTCGGCGCCAGCACCGCGCAGCTCGTCGAGGGCCTGCACGACACGCCGTTCCGTACGCCGTTCGAGCGGATGCGGCGCACGATCGTGCAGGTGCGCGCGCTCCTGGCCGGCGAGCGGCTGCCGCTTGGGACGGCCGGGGCGCGCCCGCTCAAATTGAACCTGCCGCCGGTCTCGGGGCTGCCCATCCATCTGGCCGGGCTAGCCTCCGAGACGATCCGGCTCGCCGGTGAAGTGGCCGACGGCTGGATACCCTTTCTCTATCCCCGCTCGCGGCTGGCCGAGGGGCGCGCGCTGCTGCGCGAGGGCGCGGCGCGGGTAAGCCCGACGCGTGCCCTACCGGTTATCGTGCCGAGCCTGCCCACCGTGGTGGCCGCCGACGCGGAGGAAGCACGCAAGCGCGCGTCCTGGTTCGTCGCCTTCTACCTGACCACCATGGGGCCATTCTATCCGCGCACCCTCTCGCGGCTCGGCTTCGCGAAGGAGGTGGAGGCGGTCATCGCCGCCAACACCACGCGCGGCTCCGCGGTCGTGCCCCCGGACGCCGAGGTGCTCCTGGAAGAGCTCACGGTGTACGGCACGCCCGATCGGGCGCGGTCCCACCTCGCCCGCTGGCACGACGCGGGGGCGGCCATGCCGGTCTTGTTGTTACCCCCGAACCAGACGCCCGCGCAGATCGACTTCGCGCTCGAAGCCCTCTGCTGAGGAGACTGCCGTGACGAACCCGATCAGCCGCTTCCCGCTGGCCGACGTGGCCACGCTGCCCGACGACATGCGGCAGCTCATCGAGACGACCGCGAAGAAGACCGGCTTCGTTCCCAACGTCTTCCTGGCCTACGCCTGGAAGCCGGATCACTTCCGCGCGTTCTTCCAGTACTACGACGCCCTGATGCGGGCCGACTCCGGTCTCTCGCGCGCCGAGCGGGAGATGATCGTGGTCGCGGTGAGCGCGGCCAACTCCTGCGCCTACTGAACGGTAGCTCACGGAGCGGCGCTCCGTATCCTGAGCAAGAAGCCCCAGATCGCCGATCAGGTGACCGCAAACTACCGGCACGCCGATCTCTCGCCGCGCGAGCGCGCGATCCTCGACTTCGCGGTCAAGGTGACCACCAGCTCGGCGGCCATCGAGCCGGCCGACCTCGAGGCGATGCGCGGCCACGGCTTCACCGACTCCGACATCTGGGACATCGGCGCGGTCGCCAGCTTCTTCAACCTCTCCAACCGCATGGCCAACATGGCGGGCATGCGGCCCAACCCCGAGTTCTACACCATGGGCCGCGGCCAATAGCCCACCCAGGCGCGGTGCTCAGGGCTCATTCGCGAACACCGGCCGCATGAAGCTCCGCTCGAAGCTCAGGATGCACCGGGTCTCTTCCGCCAGGCGCCAGGCCGCCTTCGCGACCTCGTCCTCTCGCACGGCCGTCCGGTAGCGCTCGTACTCCGCCAGCGAGGGAAAGCTGAACAGGTGCACCGCGATGTTGTTCGGGTCGATGGTGTAGCGGAGGTAGCACGTGATCACGGCGGCCCTCCTCGCGGTCGGAGTAGCTGATACTCCCCCGCCGATGCCCGCCGCGTCAAGAAACGCGCCGTGCTAGCCTCCAGGAACCCCGCACATCCAGACAGGAGGCCAATGGCGATGGACTACCGCGACTACCAGCACCTGGCATTCGAGCGCCGGCCCAACGGCGTGGTGCTCATCACGATCAACCGGCCGGAGGTGCTGAACGCGACCAATGAGCGGCTGCACTGGGAGCTCACCCAGATCTGGCTCACTCTCGACGCCGACCCGGACGCGCGCGTCGCCGTCGTGACCGGCGCGGGCCGGGCCTTCTCGGCGGGGGGCGACCTCGCCATGGTCGACGCGAACAGCCGTGACCCGAAGCGCATGGCCCGCACCCTGCGCGAAGCCTCGGACATCGTCTACAACATGATCAACCTCGACAAGCCGGTGGTCTCCGCCATCAACGGGGTAGCGGTGGGCGCAGGGCTCGTGGTGGCGCTGCTGTCGGACATCAGCATCATCTCGGAGACCGCGCGCTTCACCGACGGCCACACCCGCCTGGGCGTGGTCGCGGGCGATCACGCGGCCATCGTCTGGCCGCTGCTGTGTGGCATGGCGAAGGCCAAGTACTATCTGCTCACCAGCGACTTCATCGACGGCCGCGAGGCCGAACGCATCGGCCTGGTGAGCCTGTGCGTGCCGCCCGCGGAGGTGCTCCCCAAGGCCTTCGAGGTGGCCGACAAGCTCGCCACCGGCGCCCAGCAGGCCATTCGCTGGACCAAGCGCTCGCTGAACAACTGGCTGCGCATGGCCGGGCCCATCTTCGACCAGTCCATCGCGCTCGAGATGCTCACCTTCATGGACGAGGACGTGCGCGAGGGCGCGGCCGCGATCCGGGAGAAGCGCGTGCCGCGCTTTCCGTCCGCGCGCTGATCGGTCGGGCGTCTCACCAGTAGCCGTCGACCGCGCGAACCTTTCCCGGGAATCCTTCGCTCCGGCGAAAAGCCGCGAGCACCCGTGGGATGTCCGCCGCGTCGATCAGATACATCGTGTCGATGGCCTGTCCGTCCTTCAGGCGGATCGCGAGGTTGCGGTTCCTCGCGATGTTTCCGAACGGTGTCTTCCGCTGCGAGTACACCACCAGCTCATCCACCTCCGCGGTCGGGTGGCGATGGGTGACCGAGCTGAGGAATGAGCTGTAGATGAACTCGCGGCTGCCCACCTCCAGGAACGTGTCGAACGCGGCCAGGTTCAGGAGCGTCGTCAGGATCCCGATCGGCCACGCCCAGGCGCGGAGCGTACGTAGCTCGTCACGCAGGGCCGCGGGCCTCCCTCTCCGGTCCGGCCGGTCGAGGAGGTTGACGACTCTGTCGCCGGCGTACCATACGAGCAGGCGATACAGGATCGGACCGGAAACCACGATGCCGAGGAAAAGGCCGGGGAGGAACGGGTACGCGGCGACATCGGTCAGCCGGTGCTGGAACAACAGCACGTCCCGGGGCGCGGCCTGGTCGAACAGCCACCTCTGCACCAGCGCGATCGGAACCGAGAGCGCAAAGAACGTCAGGACGAAGATCAGCGTGCCCCAGCCGATCTGGGCCTTCGACAGCGGCGTGGTGTCCGGGGGCGGCGCGGCCCCAGACCGCTGCGCCGGCCGGGAGGGCATCCGCATCGGGAAGACGATCTGGAGAGACGCGAGCAGGAGAATCGGGAAGGCGCACGCGCGAGCGACGTTCATCGAACGCCTGGTCGCGGTCAGGTCGTCCGCGTCGCCTCGGCGATCTGGTTGGCGTGCTCCTCGGCGTGCTCGCCCACCCGCCGGGCGAGGAACTCGATGGACATGACGCCGAACTGGGGGTGGCGCCCCTCGCGCGACCAGTCGGCGTCCGGCAGGCCCTGGAGCAGCCGGGCGAGCTGCTCGTGCTCGCCCACGATGGTGTCGAGGAGGTATTCGATGGTCTCGCCGCGCGCCAGGCTGGCCGGCCGATAGCTCTCCTCGTCGAAGTCGGCGAAGACGGGCGCGTTCTCGTAGAGGAGCCGCCGGATCCGGAGCCCGTAGACGTGCACGATGACGTCGCGCAGGTGAGTCAGCGTCTCGAGCGCCGACCACTCCCCGGCCCGCGGCGCCACGTCGAATCGCCCCCGCGGCACCGCCTCCACCGCGCGCCGCACGACGCCGGCCGACGACCGCATCCGCTCGATGAGCACGCGATGCTCAGGGGTCATGAGCGCAATATTACACGATCCCCTGGACCGCCCACGCCCGGGCGGTCAGCTCTATGGGCCCCGCATGCGAGGCAAGGCGCGCCTCCAGGTGCGACCGGATTCGCTCCCGTCCCTCGTCGGTCAGCGAGGCCAGATAGGTCGGGGCCGAGCCCTGTCGCCCGAGGAACGGGCTCCAGTAGTCGTCGAAGTGCTGGAAAACGGTCGGGATCTCGATGGCGCCCGTCGTCACGCCTCTCAGCCCCGTGCGCTCGAACAGCTCGCGTAGCGGGCCGGGCTGGCAGACCGGGAACCGGTCCGCCTGGTCGAGCTTGGAGTCGCGCGGATTCACCGCGACCGCCGCGTCCCAGAAGTGCCGGATCATCTGCATGCCGCCCGCATAGTCCCAGACGTAGGCGGCGACCCGCCCGCCGGGCTTCGTGACCCGGGCCATCTCGCGCACCATGGCTTCGTGGTCGGCGACGAAGTTGAGGACGAGGCCCGATACGGTCACGTCGAAGGCCGCCGGCTCCCACGGCAGGCGAGTCGCGTCGCCCGTCCCAAACCGGACCCGCGAGTCGCCCAGGCGCTGCCGCGCGTCGGACACGAACCCCTCCGACGCATCGACGCCCTCGATGGACGCGGGCTCGCACCCCGCCAGGATGGTCTCCGTGAGGGCGCCCGTCCCGCAGCCGACGTCGGCCCAGGCGAGGCCGCGCCCGACTCCGAGCCAGCGGAGGAAGTCCGTGGCCACCTTCCGACTCCACCGCCCCACGTATCGCTCGTAGGCGTCGCCGGAGCCCCAGGTCTCGGCCGGCCCCGGGCTCATGGCTCTTTCGCTCGCTACCGCCCCTTGAACTTCGGCGCGCGCTTGTCCTTGAAGGCCTGCACGCCCTCCTTGTGGTCCTCGGTGTCGCGCACCACCGCCATATGGGAGGAAACGAGGTCGAGATGCGTGCGCAGGTCGAGCCGCATCGATTGGTAGACGAGCCGCTTGATCATTCTGATCGGGATCTGAGGGCCGTCGGCGATGCGACGGGCGAGAGCGTAGGTCTCCTCGGCGAGCTTGTCGGCCGGGACCACGCGGTTGACGATGCCGAGCTCCAGGGCCTGGGGCGCCTCGATGAAGTCGGCCGTCCACAAGAGCTCGAGCGCGCGGGCGGTGCCGATGAGCCGCGGCAGGAAGTAGGTGTCGCCGTCGCCGGGGACCAGCCCCACCCGGACGTAGCCGGTCGAGAAGCGCGCGGCGTCGGAGGCGATGCGCATGTCGCACATGAGGGACATGCCCATGCCGGCGCCCACCGCCACGCCGTTCACCATGGCGATGACCGGCTTGTCCATGGCCTCGAGCGTCTTGGGCACGTTGTGGATCCGCTCCCACAGGCCGTTCTTGTTGTCGAGCGGGGTGGGATCACCCGCGCCCATGCGCCCGACGTCGCCGCCGGAGCAAAACGCCTTGCCCGCGCCGGTGACCACGACCACGTTCACATTGGGATCGTGCTGCGCCTCGTGCAGCGACGCGGCCCAGCGCTCGATCATGGGCCCGGTGAAGGCGTTCATCTTGTCGGGACGGTTGAGGGTGATGGTGGCGATGCGGTCCTTCACCTCGTAGAGCAGCTCGCTGTCGGTAGCCACGGTGCGTCCTCCGGTGGGTGCGGGGTCAGTCCTTCGGCAGGCCGAGCACGCGCTCGCCCAGGATATTCCGCAGGATCTCGGTGGTGCCGGCGCGGATGCCGCTGCCGCGCGCCAGCAGACAGTAGAACTCCCACTCGCCCTCGTCGGGGGCGAGCGGACTGCCCGCCTTGAGCTGCGAGTAGGGCCCGATGATCTCGATGGCCAGCTCGGCCAGCTCCTGATCGAGCAGGCTCCAGTAGAGCTTCGAGGTCGAGCCCTCCGGCCCGGGCGCGCCGCCCTGCAGGATCTTGGTCAGGCTGCGGTAGCCGTTGAGCTGCAGGATGCGCTCGCCGATTGACAGCGTGGCGATCTTCTGGCGCACCACCAGGTCTTCCGAGGCCGGGCGCCCGTTCTTGAGCGTGCGCTTGGCCAGCGCCAGCATCTTGTGCAGCGCGGTGCGCAGGCTGATGTGACGGATCATGGTGAGCACGTCGCGCTCGTAGGCCAGCGTGGTGAGCGCCACGCCCCAGCCCTCGTTCACCTTGCCCACCACGTTGGGGGCCGGCACGCGCACGTTCTCGAGGAAGACCTCGTTGAACTCGGCCTCGCCGGTGATCTGGCGCAGGGGGCGGATGGTGAGGCCGGGGCTCTTCATGTCGAGCAGCAGGAAGCTGATGCCCTTGTGCTTGGCCGCGGTCGGGTCGGTGCGCACCAGGAAGAAGCCCCACGCGGCCACGTGGGCCATGCTGGTCCACACCTTCTGGCCGTTCAGCACGTAGTGGTCGCCGTCGAGCACCGCGCGCGTCTGGAGATTCGCCAGATCGCTGCCCGCGTTGGGCTCGGAGAAGCCCTGGCACCAGATGTCCTCGGCGGTCAGGATGCGGTCGAGATGCCTGGCGCGCTGGGCCGGAGTGCCGTGCTTCATCAGCGTGGGGCCCAGCATGCTGAGGCCGCTGCGGTTCAGGGGCTGCGGGCTCCCCGCGCGCGACATCTCCTCGTAGAGGATGATCTGCTCCATGATCGAGGCGCCGCGCCCGCCGTATTCGGCCGGCCAATCCATGCCCACGTAGCCCGCCTTGTGCAGCGTGCGCTGCCACGCGCGCAGGCGGTTCACCTCGTTGACGTCGGCGCGCGAGGAGGCGAAGCCGCGCCCCTTGAGGTCGGCGGGCACGTTCTCGGCCAGCCACGCGCGCACCTCCTGGCGGAAGGCCTGCTGCTCGGGCGTGAAGTCGAAGTCCATGTCGCTCCTAGTATCCCCTCAAATGATCCCGGTGGCGGGGCGCGTGGCCACGCCGTTGATCCTCCAGCCATCCTGCCAGGCCAGCTCGTAGAGCGCCTCGATGGTGTTGCCATTCGCCCCGCGAATCTTCACCCTCACGTAGGCCCGGCCCCCGGGCTGCAGCTCGGTGCCGATCACGTCGGCGAGGATCGAGCGCGCGATCTCCGGATAGCCGCTCCGCACCATGATCTCGAAACGCAGGCGGTCGAACTGCAGCTGGATTTCTTCCGACGCGAAGGTGTAGGCGGTGTCGTAGTCGTCGCGGCGGAAGGCCTCGAGCTGCTTCACCACCGGATCGGCGGCGGCCCTCGCGCTGCTCTTCTCGGCCTGCGCCCAGGCGACGGCCGCCCCGAGTGGTAGCAGCATCACCGCGGTCAGTCCGAGTACCGCTCGCCTCATGGTGTGCTAGTGCATCACCGAGCCGCCGTCGACGTTGAGGGCCTGACCCGTGATGTTGCGGGCCTCGTCGGAGGCGAGGAAGACGGCGGCGTAACCGATGTCCTCCGGCGTCTGCTCGCGCTTCATCGGGATGACGTCATTCACGCGCTTGTCGAACACCTGGCGCGCGGTCATCCCCTTGAAGCCCGGGTTGGTGTCGGCGATGTGCTGGGCCAGCTTCTCCCAGAACGCGGTCCACAGCACGCCCGGGCAGATCGCGTTCACGGTGACGCCGTGCGGCGCCAGCTCCTTGGCGATGACGCGCGTGAAGGTGATGACCCCGCCCTTGGCCACCGAGTAGGGCGGCATGGTCATGGCGGCCAGCGGCCCCGCGATCGAGGCGATATTGATGATGCGCCCGGCCTTGCGCTCGATGAAGTAGGGCGCCAGCGTCTTGCACGTGAGGAAGACCGACTTGAGGTTGACCGCGTAGGTCTGGTCCCAGTCCTCTTCCGAGTTGTTGGTGAACGGCATGCCGGGGGCCGACGCCATACCCGCGTTGTTCACCAGGATGTCGATCCGGCCCATCTCCTTCTTGATGCGGTCCACGCTGGCCTGGACCTCCGCGCCCTTGGTCACGTCGCACCGCATCGAGATGGCCTTGCGCCCCAGGGCCAGCACTTCCTTCACCACGGACTGGGCGTTGGCGTCCTGGATGTCGGGGATGGCGATG
>Ga0187892_10004800_pt1 | contig 22161 bp, 18 predicted proteins | sample MA1701073metaG_FD_139345 | JGI IMG/M metagenome (GOLD analysis project Ga0187892, IMG submission 139345) | Bio-ooze microbial communities from a basaltic lava cave in the Kipuka Kanohina Cave System on the Island of Hawaii, USA - MA170107-3 metaG ... | reverse complement strand
TCCTGCCCGCGCGAACGCGAAGCCGCCGATCGCGCCCTCCCGCGTCTTCCGCGGCGAGATCGTCGCCGAGAGCGGCGTGCGCCCGAGCAGCCGGCCGGTGAGGTAGGCGCCGGTGTCGCAGCTCCACGTCACGAGGAACGCGAACAGCACGAGCCCGGTGCCGTCGGCGTAGTCGAGCCCGGCCCGCCACGGCAGCTCGCGCAGCAGCACCAGGTGCGCGCTCAACCAGCCCACGTAGAGCACGCCGAGCGCGGTCACCCCGGCGCTCTCGAGCACGAGCGGGCGCCCGGCGCGGCGGAGCGCGAGGGCGAGCAGCACGAGCAGCCCCGCGGTCGCGAACAGCGCCGTGTTCGGCGTCTGCGGCCGGTAGGCGAGCACGAGCAACGCCAGCGCGGCGAGGAGCCCGAGCCAGCGCACGGGCTCGAGCCCCTTGCCGCGGGCCATGCGGTAGAACTCCTCGAGCCCGAGCACGGTCTGGAGCGCGACGAAGCCGAGCCAGGCGATGCCGCCTGCGCGCGCGAGCAGCACGAGCAGCGGCACGAACAGGATCGAGCTCGCCACGCGCAGCGCGAGCGAGCGCCCGCTCCGCTTGGGCGCCGGGCGGAGTGCGTCCGCGGGCGCGTGGCCGGAGGGGCCGGCGCCGGGGGCGGGGGCACCGTGCGGCAGGCTCAATCCGACCGGCCGAACCGGCGCTCGCGGGCCTGGAACGCCGCCACCGCCTGGAACAGGTGGCGGCGGCGGAAGTCCGGCCACAGAGTCTCGGTGATCCACAGCTCGGTGTAGGCGAGCTGCCAGAGCATGAAGTTCGAGAGCCGCATCTCGCCGCTCGTGCGGATGAGCAGGTCGGGGTCGGGCAGGCCCGCGGTGTAGAGGTAGCTCGCCAGAAGCTCGTCGTCCACGCGCGCGGGGTCCAGGCGCAGGTCGCGCGCGTCGGCCAGCAGCCGGCGCACGGCGTCCACCAGCTCCGCGCGCCCACTGTAGGAGAGCGCGAGATTGAGAAGCATGCCGGTGCACGGCTCGAGGAAGCGCTGCGTCGCCGCGATCTCGGCGCGCACCGCCGGCGGCAGGTCGCCGGGCCGGCCGATCACCTGGAGCCGGACGTTGTTCGCCTTGAGCTCGCCGCGCTCGGCGCGCAGCGTCTGGCGCAGGATGGTCATGAGCGCCGCCACCTCGCGCGCCGGCCGCTGCCAGTTCTCGATCGAGAACGTGTACAGCGTCAGCACCTCGACGCCGAGCGCCGCACAGCCCTTCACGGTCTCGCGCACGGATTCGCGTCCGGCGCGGTGGCCCATCAGCCGCGGCACCCCCCGGGCCTTCGCCCACCGGCCGTTGCCGTCCATGATGATCGCGACGTGGCGCGGGATGTTCCCGCGGGCGATCAGCTCTTCAGGCGTCGGGGTTCGCGTCGTCAACCAGGCATCTCCGGGGCCCGGCGGCCCGTGCGCGGCCGACGAAAGCCGCGCGGCCGCGGGGCCGGTCAGACCTCCATGACCTCCGCGGTCTTCTTCTTCAGCATCTCGTCGATGGACGCGATGTAGCGGTCGGTCATCTTCTGCACGTCGGCGGTCTGGCGCTTGGCGTCGTCGGCCGGGAGGCTGCCGTCGTCCTCCTGGTGCTTGAGGTCCTTGTTCGCGTCGTGGCGCACCTGGCGGATCGCGACCCGGCCCTCCTCGGCGAAGCGCGAGATGAGCTTCACGAGATCCTTTCGGCGCTCCTCGGTGAGCGTCGGGATGGGGATGCGCACGACGGCGCCGTCGTCGGTGGGGTTCAGGCCCAGGTTCGCCTCGTTCACGCCCTTGCAGATGGCCTTGATCAGGCTCTTGTCCCACGGCTGGATCACGAGCAGCCGCGGCTCCGGCGCGCTCACCGAGCCCACCTGCTGCAGCGGCACGTGCGTGCCGTAGGCCTCGACCTTCACCGTGTCGAGCAACGTCGGGCTCGCCTTGCCCGTGCGGATGCCGTTCAGCTCGTGGCGGACGAACTCAACGGCCTTCTTCATGCGCTCCTCGGCGTCTTGCAGCGTCTTGCTCTGCATCGGATCAGTCCCCCACCGTCGTGCCCACGGACTCCCCGTTCACGATGCGCACGAGGTTGCCGCGCACCCCGACATTGAACACGATCAACGGCAGCCGGTTGTCCCGGCACAGCGAGATCGCCGTCGCATCCATGACCTTGAGGTCCCGGTTCAGGATATCCATGTACCCGATGCGGGGGAAGAACGTCGCCTGGGGGTCCTGGCGCGGGTCGCCCGAGTAGACCCCGTCCACCTTCGTGCCCTTGAGCACGACGTCGGCGCCGATCTCGATGGCGCGCAGCACGGCGGCCGTGTCGGTCGTGAAGTACGGGTTGCCGGTGCCCGCCGCCATCACCACGATGCGGCCCTTCTCGAGGTGGCGCACGGCGCGGCGCCGGATCCACGGCTCGCACACCTGGTCCATCTGGATCGCCGACAGCACGCGCGTGAACAGCCCGAGCTTCTCGAGCGCGTGCTGGAGCGACAGGCTGTTGATGACCGTGGCGAGCATGCCCATGTGGTCGGCCGCCACGCGGTCCATGCCGCGCGCGCTGCCGGCGAGCCCGCGGAAGATGTTGCCGCCCCCCAGCACGACCCCGACCTGCACGCCCAGGGCGTGCACGTCGCGCACCTCGGCCGCGAGCATGGACAGCACGTCCTCGTCGATGCCGTGCCCTCCCGAGCCGGCGAGCAGCTCGCCGGAGAGCTTGAGGAGGATGCGCTGCGGCCGCTTCACCCTCACTCCGCGCCGAGCCGGAACCGCACGAAGCGCCGCACGACGACGTTCTCGCCCGTGCGCGAGGACGTCTCCCGCACGAGGTCCCCGACCTTCACCTTGTCGTCCTTGATGAACGGCTGCTCGAGCAGGCAGACCTCGCCGAAGAACTTGTCGAGCTTGCCGGCCACGATCTTGTCCACGATGGCCGCCGGCTTGCCCTCCTTGCGCACCTGCTCGGCGTAGATGTCCTTCTCCCGCTCGATGCGCTCGGCCGGGACCTCCTCGCGGCGCACGTAGTCCGCGCCCGCGGCCGCCACCTGCATGGCGAGGTCCTTGCACAGGCGCTTGAAGTCGTCGGTGCGCGCGACGAAGTCGGTCTCGCAGTTCACCTCGACGAGCACGCCGATGCGGTTGTCGTGCACGTACGACTCGACGCGCCCCTGCGAGGCCGCGCGGTCGGCGCGCTTCTCGGCCCTGGCGATGCCGGCCTTGCGCAGCACGTCCACCGCCTGCTGCAGGTCGCCGTGCGCCTCCGCGAGCGCTTTCTTGCACTCCATCATCCCGGCCCCGGTCATGTCCCGGAGCTGTTTCACCAGGTCCGCCGTGATCGTCGTCATCGCATTCCCCTGCTCGTTGGAACGCCCGCCCGCTCGTCACCCCGCCGAAGGCGGGGCCGGCGCGGACGGGCGCGGATCGAAGGCTCCGTTGCGCTCACGCGCGTGCCGGCGCCACGCCCTCCTCCGCCTCGGCCGCGTCGCCGCCGAACGAGACGGTCTCCTGGTCGGCACCCTCCCGCGCCATGGAGCGCGCCTCGAGCACCGCGTCCGCCACCATGCCCGTGAACAGCTTGATCGCCCGCAGCGCATCGTCGTTGCCCGGGATCGGCAAGTCGATCACCGTCGGATCGCAATTCGTGTCCACCACGCCCACGATCGGGATGCCCAGGCGGTTCGCCTCGGCCACCGCGATCTTCTCCTTCTTCGTGTCCACGATGAACACGAGGGACGGCAGCCCCGGCATCTCCTTGATGCCCGCGAACGCGAACTGCAGGCGCTCGCGCTCCCGCGTCAGGCGCGAGACCTCCTTCTTCGCCAGCTTGTCCATGGTCCCGTCGGCGACCATGGCGTCCAGGTCCTTGAGCCGCTTGATGCTGGAGCGGATGGTCTTGAAGTTCGTGAGCATCCCGCCCAGCCAGCGCTCGGTGACGTGGTACTGCCCGGCGCGCGCCGCCTCCTCGGCGACCATCTGCTTGGCCTGCTTCTTCGTGCCGACCATGAGCACGTGGCCGCCCGCGCGCACGACGCGCTGGATCACGGCCCGGGCGTCCTGAAGACACTTGAGCGTCTTCTGAAGATCGATGATGTAGATGCCGTTCCGCTCCATGAAGATGAAGCGCTTCATCTGCGGATTCCAGCGTCGCGTCTGGTGCCCGAAGTGCACTCCGGCTTCGAGCAGGTCCTTCATGGTGATGTCGGCCACGGCTGACCTCCTGGGGTTCCGCCTCCGCCCCGTCCATCGGATCGCGCCACCCCGTTCGTCACGGGACCCCGGCGCGTGGACCCATGCGAGGCAGGGGTCCGGGGCGTGTGAGATTTCGGCTGTCCGGCTACCGCTTGCTGAACTGGAACCGCTTGCGGGCGCCGGGCTGGCCGTACTTCTTGCGCTCCTTCATGCGCGAGTCGCGGGTCAGGAAGCCCTCGCGCCCGAGCATGCCCTTCAACGTCTCGTCCTGGCGCACGAGCGCGCGCGCCACCGCCATGCGGATCGCGCCCGCCTGGCCGGTGAGCCCGCCGCCCATCACGCGCACGTGCACGTCCACCTTGTCGGCCACGTTTGCCAGCGACAGAGCCTGGAACGCGTGCCGCACCAGCGTCTCGCGGCGCAGGTAGTCCAGCGCGCCGCGGCCGTTCACGAGCGTCTGCCCCCGGCCGGGGAGCAGGCGCACGCGCGCCACGGCCTCCTTGCGGCGGCCCGTGAGGGGCTTCGTCGTCGTCGTCGTCATGGAGTCCCCCTCAGGCCTCGATGGCCCAGACTTCCGGGCGCTGCGCCGCGTGCGGGTGCTGCGGCCCGGCGTACACCTTGAGCTTCTTCACCATCGCCCGGCCGAGCCGGTTGCGCGGCACCATGCCCTTCACGGCCTTCTCGACCACCCGCTCCGGGTGCTTAGCGAGCATCTCGGTGAGGCGCGTCCAGCTCACGCCGCCCGGGTACATGCTGTGGCGGAAATACTGCTTCTTCTCCGGCTTCGTGCCGGTCAGCCGCACCTTCTCCGCGTTGATCACGATGACGAAGTCGCCCGTGTCGAGGTGCGGCGTGTAGATGGGCTTGAGCTTGCCCCGGAGCGCCATCGCGACCTGGGTGGCGAGACGGCCGAGCGTCTTGCCCTCGGCGTCCACGAGCAGCCAGCGCCGCTGGATGTCGCCCTCGCGGGCGGTATACGTCTTCATCGGTCCTCCGGTGAGCCTCTCGGGGCCGGCCGAAACGGCCGCGCGCGAACGTGTTACGGCGCGGCGGAGCCGGCGCGCCGCGAGCCGAGGAGGACCCGCGCGCGGTGAGAGGAAGCGCCGGAAGGTACCGCTGGCGGCGGAAGGCTGTCAAGACCGCGACGCCCCGCCGGGAGCGTGCGGGCCGCCCGCCGCGGCCCCGGCGCCGCGTGCCCGCCGCGTGCCCGCCGCGGCCGCCCGGGCGGCCCGGGGGTCATGCGAATTCGCGCAGCAGCGCGCGCAGCCGCGCCAGCGGGAGCCCGACCACGTTCGCGTAGTCGCCCTCGATCCCGCGGATGAACTGCATCGCCAGGCCTTGGATCGCGTAGGCCCCGGCCTTGTCGAGCGGCTCGCCGCTCGCCGCGTACTCCTCGAGGTCGCGCCCGTCCAGGCGCGCCATGCGCACCACCGTGCACTCCGCCGCGGTGCGCTGCTCCGCGCCCTGCACCACCGCGATCCCCGTCCAGACCTCGTGCCGCCGCCCGTGCAGGCTCCGGAGCATCGCCTCCGCCTCGGCGGCGTCCGCCGGCTTGCCGAAGCGCCGCCCGCGCGAGATCACGACCGTGTCCGCGCCGATCACGACCGCGTCCGCCCGTGCGGCGGCCACGCGCCGCGCCTTGTCGAGCGCGAGCGCGCGCACGCCGTGCCGGGCCGGCGCCTCGCCCGGCCAGGCGCGGTCGGGGCCCGGGTCCACGACCGTGAACGCGGCCCCGGCCTGGCGCAGGAGCGCCACGCGGCGCGGCGAGGCCGAGGCCAGCACGAGCGGCGCGCGCCCGCGCCAGAAGAGCCGCGCCCGCTCGCGGCTCACGCGTCCGCCCCGGCCGGGGATTCGAGCAGCAGTGTGACCGGGCCGTCGTTCACGAGCTCGAGCGCCATGTGCGCGCGGAACACGCCGCGCTCCACCCGCACGTCGTGCGACTCGAGCGTGGCGCAGAAGCGCCGGAACAGCGGCTCCGCCTGCTCCGGCCGCGCCGCCGCCACGAAGTCGGGCCGCCGGCCGCGCGCGGTCGCGGCGTAGAGCGTGAACTGGGGCACCGCGAGCACGCCGCCGCCCGCCTCGCGCACGTCGAAGTTCATGCGCCCCTCGGGGTCGGCGAACACCCGCAGTCCCGCCACCTTGCCGGCGAGCCGGTCCGCGTCCGCCTCGCGGTCGGCGTGCGTGACACCCACGAGCGCCACGAGCCCGCCCGCGATCTCGCCGGTCGTGCGCCCCGCCACCACCACGCGGGCCCGGGCCACGCGCTGGAGCAGCGCCTTCACGCGTCCTCCCCGCGGCCGCGCCGCGGCGTCTTGAGCAACCGCAGGCGCCGCTCGACGCGCGTCACGCCCGGCAGCTTGCGGAGCGAGCCCATCACCTCGGCGAGCTTCGCGGCGTTCGGCACCTCGACCACGAACACACCGCGCGCGGTGCGGTCCTCCGCCTGCATGCCGGCGGTGCGCACGTTCACGCCATGCGTCGCCAGCACCTTGGCGATGTCCGCGAGCAGCGACGGCCGGTCCTGCCCCGAGAGCACGAGCCGCACCGGGAACGTGTCCGTGGGGCGCGAGTCCCACTCCACGGTCAGGCGCCGCCCGGCGGGCACGCGGTCGCCGAACGTGTTCGGGCAGTCCTGGCGGTGCACGGACACGCCGCGGCCGATGGTCACGATGCCCACGACCGCGTCGCCGGGCACCGGCTGGCAGCAGCGCGCGTACTGCACCATGACATTGTCGATGCCCTGGATGCGCACGCCGCCGGTGGGCTTGCGCCCCACGCCGAGCGCTTCGAGCGGGCCCTTGACGAGCCGCTCGGCGAGGCCCTCCTTCTCGGGCTTGAAGCGGCGGGTCACGGCGCCGAGCGAGACCTGACCCTCCGCGAGGCGCGCGTGCAGCGTGTCGAGCGAATCGCAACCCAGCTCCTTCGCCACCGGCTCCAGCTCCGCGTCGCCCGCCTTCACGCGCAGCCGCTTGAGCTCGCGCTGCAGCATCTCCTCGCCCAGGCGCACCGAGTCGGCGAGCCGCCGCACGCGCAGCCAGTGCCGGATCTTGGCCTTGGCCTGGGTCGTGCGGGCGATCTTCAGCCAGTCCTCGTGCGGCTGCGCCTGCGGGGACGTGATGATCTCCACCGTGTCGCCGTTCCGCAGCTCGTGGCGGAGCGGGACCAGCTCGCCGTTCACGCGCGCGCCCACCGTGCGCTCGCCGACCTGGGTGTGGATCAGGAACGCGAAGTCGAGCGGCGTGGCGCCCTTGGCGAGCCGCTTGAGCTCGCGCCGCGGCGTGTACACGAACACCTCCTCCTGGTGGAGCGAGGTGCGCAGGTACTCCATGTATTCGTCGTCGTCGCTCGCCTCCTCCTGCCAGCCGGCGATCTGGGTGACGAAGCCCCCCAGCTTCTGGTCGATCTCCTCGTCCACGCGCCCGCCCTGCTTGTACACGTAGTGCGCCGCGACGCCGGTCTCGGCGATGCGGTGCATCTCCCAGGTGCGGATCTGGACCTCCACCATCTGCCCTTCCTCGGTGAGCACGGTGGTGTGCAGGGACTGGTAGAGATTGCTCTTGGGCGTGGCGATGTAGTCCTTGAAGCGCTCGGGTACGGGGCTGAACGCGTCGTGCACCACCCCCAGCACCCGGTAGCAGTCGTTGCGCGACTGGGTCACGATGCGCAGCCCGAACAGGTCGTAGATCTCCTCGAGCGCGCGCCCGGCCTGCATCTTCTTGTAGATGGAGAAGAAGTGCTTGGGCCGGCCGAACACCTCGGCCTTGAGTCCGGCCGACTTGAGCGACTCGCGCAGGCGGTCGCTCACGCTGTCCAGGAACGCCTCGCGCTCGGCGCGGCGGGCCTGGATGCGCTGCGCCAGCCCCTCGTAGGCCTCGCCGTCGAGCACCTTGAGGCTCAGGTCCTCGAGCTCGCGCTTGATGCCGGCCATGCCGAGCCGGTGCGCGAGCGGCGCGTAGATGTCGCGCGTCTCCTCGGCGATGCGACGGGCGCGCTCGCCCTTGAGGAACTCGATCGTGCGCATGTTGTGCAACCGGTCGGCGAGCTTGATGAAGATGACACGCAGGTCGCGCGACATGGACAGCAGCATCTTCCGGAAGTTCTCCGCCTGGGCCGCCTCGCGGCTGTCGAAATGGAGGCCCGAGAGCTTCGTGACCCCCTCGACGAGCGACGCCACCTCGCGGCCAAAGCTCTTCTCCACGTCGTCGAGGGCGACGTCGGTGTCCTCGACCACGTCGTGGACGAGCGCGGCGCAGGCGAGCGTGGTGTCGAGTCGGTTCTCGAGCAGATCGAGAAGGATGCGGCACACCTCGACCAGGTGGGTCAGGAACGGCTGGCCCGAGTCGCGCTGCTGGCCGCCGTGCGCCTGCGCCGCGAAGTCGAAGCAGGCGCCGAGCCGGTCGCGGTCCACCCGCGGGGACTTCTCGGCCACGGCGCTCATGAGCGCCGCGCGGAGCTCGGGATGCGGGCTTCCCGCCGAGATGCGTTCCACGCCGGTCAGGGGATGCGCACCCCCTTGAGCTTCAGCTGGACCCGCGTCTCGCCCGACCACTCGTTGCGCGAGGGGGCGAACGCGAGGTCGGCGCGCCCGGCCCGCGACAGGTCGCGCGCCCGGTCGCCGAGGCCGAAGCCGATGGCCTCGATCTCACCGCTGTCGTCCCGCGCGCGCAGGCGCACGTGCTTGCCGCCGCCCACCTCCTGCACGCGCTCGAGCCGTGCCTGGCTCATGCGGAAGACGGGCTCCGGGTTGTCGAGCCCGTGCGGGGCGAGGCGCTCGAGCCACTCCACCAGCTCCAGGTCGCACTCGCCCGCGCGCAGGTCGGCGTCCAGCTCGAGCCGCTGCACGAACTGGTCGGGGCGCATCTGCTCGCGCACGAGGCGCTCGAAGCGCTCGCGCAGCGCCGGCAGGTGCCGGCGCTCCACCGTGAGCCCGGCCGCGAACGCGTGCCCGCCGTGCGTCACGAGCAGGTCGCCGCAGTCGTCGAGCAGCCGGATGAGGTCCAGGCCGGGCAGGCTGCGGCCCGAGCCTCGGCCCCGCTCGCCGTCCACCGCCACGAGCAGCGCGGGACGCTGGTAGCGCTCGACGAGGCGCGAGGCGACGATGCCGATGACCCCCGGGTGCCACTCGTCCGACCAGAGCAGCAGCGAGCTGCAGTCCGGGTAGGCCAGCTCGCGCTCCACCATCCGCACCGCGTCGGTGAGCACGCGCTCGTCGAAGCTGCGCCGCTTGAGATTGTCCTCCTCGAGGCTGCGCGCGATGGCCGAGGCCTCGTCGTCGTCGCGCGCGAGCAGCAGCCGCAGGCCCTGCTCGGCGTTGCCGAGCCGGCCGGCGGCGTTGATCCGCGGCGCGAGCACGAACGCCACGTGGCCGCTCGTGACGCGCTTGCCCGCGAGCGAGGTCACGTCCATGAGCGCGCGCAGCCCGAGCCGCGGCTCCTGGTTCAGCCGGTCGAGCCCGAGCCGCGCGAGCACGCGGTTCTCCCCCACGAGCGGCACCACGTCGGCGATCGTGCCGAGCGCCACCACGTCGAGGTAGCGGCGCGCCCGGTCCAGTCCACCGCGGCCGCGCAGCAGCCGCTCGGCGAGCTTGAACGTGACGCCGACCCCGGCGAGCGCCTTGAACGGGTAGGCACAACCGGGCCGGATCGGGTCGAGGATCGCGTCCGCCTCCGGCAGCTCGGCCGGCGGCTCGTGGTGGTCGGTGATGACCACGGCGATGCCGAGAGAACGCGCGCGCGCCACGGCCTCGACCGCGGTGATGCCGCAGTCCACGGTCACCACCAGCCGGCAGCCCAGCCGGAACGCCTCGTCCACGCCCTCGACCGTGAGCCCGTAGCCGTCGCGGAGCCGGTGCGGGATGCGCGTCTCGACCCGGGCGCCCAGCTCCCCGAGCGTGCTCGCGAGCAGGAACGTGGCGGTGATCCCGTCCACGTCGTAGTCCCCCTGGACGAGGATGCGCTCGCCGCGCGCGACCGCGCCCAGGACGACCTCGGCGGCGCGCTCGAGGTCGAGCATCTCCGCGGGGTCGTGCAGGTCCTCGAGCACGGGGTCGAGGAAGCTCCGGGCCTCGGCCTCGCGCGCGATGCCGCGGTTGACGAGCGCGTGCCCGACGGCGAGCGGTGCGCCCAGCGCGCGGGCGAGCGAGGCCGCGGCCTCCGGCGAGTGCCTGGGGTGCAACACCCACTGCGAAGCAGCCGTGACGGTCGGCGGCATGTCGAGTCCCGGGGTCCGAGGGGGCGGCGACGAGGAGGGCGAGGCTCCGACTGTAGTGGGTTTCCGGGGTTCCTGCACGCTCCGCCGCCGCCGGTCAGCGCCCGCGCATTCGTGCGCGCAGCGCCGCGCGCTCGGCCTCCGCGCCAGGTAGCGCCTCGGCGCGCGCGAGCGCCGCCTCGGCCCCGGCGCGGTCGCCGAGCCGGTCGCGCACGTCGGCCACGGCGAGCCACGCGTGGACGAGCCGCGGCTCCGCCCGCGTCGCGCGCTCGAACCCCTCGAGCGCGAGCGCGAGGTCGCCGGCGGCGAGTGCCGCGCGGCCCAGGTCCCAGGCGAGCCCCGCGTCGTCGAGGAGCCGCGCCGAGGCGCGCGCGAGCAGCGGGAGGGCCGCCGCGGCCTCGCCGGCCGCGAGCCGCGCCGCACCGAGCGCGCCCTCGGCCGCGCTCTCGCCCGGCTGGCTCGCGAGCAGCGACTCGCCGGCGCGAACGGCCGCCGCGTGCCGCCCCAGCCGCGCGAGCGCGCGGACCTGGATCACGCCCGCGCCGAGGCTGCCCGGCTCGAGCGCGAGTGCCCGCTCCGCCGCCTCGAGCGCCGGCTCGAAGCGCCCGGCACGGTACTCGAGCGAGGCGCGCGCGACCTCGGGCGCCGCCGTGCGCCCGGCGACCGCGCCCGCGCGCGCCACCCATTCGCGCGCCTCGGCCTCGCGGCCCTGCGTGGAGAGGAGGTCGGCGAGCCCGAGGAGCGCGTCGGGGTCGTCCGGGCGCACGGCGGCGATGCGACGGAGCCGCGACTCCTCGTCGCGCCAGGCCCCGATCGCGGGCCAGGCCGCGGCCGCGCTCGCCGCGACCCAGAACCCGGCGCCGGCGAGCGTCGCCGCGGCGAGCCGGCGCGGGGCCGCACCCGCGAGCGAGGCGATCCCGAGTGCCAGCCCCGCGGCCGGGAGCGCGAGCGAGCGCTCTGCGAAGCGGACGCCCGATTCGAGCAGCGAGGCGCCGGCCACCGGCAGCAGCGGCCCGAGCAGCAGCGCGAGCGGGAGCGCGTGCGGAAGCCGCCGGATCACGAGCCAGCCCGCCGCCACGGCGGCGAGCGCGAGCGCGAGCCAGCCCGCGGCCGCGACCGGCGCCGCGGGTGCCGCCCACGCCTCGAGGAGCGGCGCGTGCGGCGCCCACGGCGCGAGCCAGGCGAGGTGCGCCCAGACGAGCGCGGCGGCGCCCGCGAGCGCGCCCGGCTCACCCGGTCGCACGGGCGGCGGGACGAGCGCCCGATGCAGGAGCGCCCACGCCGCGACGAGCGCGAGCGCGCCGAGCACCACGAGCGTCGCACGCCGGCCGGCGCCCGGCGCGGCCGGCGCCGCGCGCGCGTCGGCCGCATCGGCCGCGAGGAGGAGCGGCAGCACGAGCGCGCTCTCCTTGGCGAGGAGCGCGAGCGAGCCGCAGCCGAGCGCGCCGGCGAGCGCGCCACCGCCGCCGGAGACGCGCCAGCGCCGCGCGAGCAGCAGTGCCGCGAGCGCGGCGAGGCTCGCGAACGCGTCGGTGCGGCCCGCGATCCAGGCCGCGGCCTCGGAGAGGGCGGGCGCGCTCGCGTAGACGAGCCCGGCCAGGGCCGCCTGCGTCGCGCCCGCACCGCGCGCGGCGGCGAGCCGTGCCACGAGCACCGCGGCGGCGGCGTGCGCGAGCGTGTTCACGAGGTGGAAGAGCCACGGCTGCCAGCCGGAGAGCATGCCGTCCAGCCGGTAGCTGGCCGTCACGAGCGGGCGCCACATGCCGGTGCCGCCGCCCGTGGACTGCCAGAAGTCCTGGAGAAGGAGTCGAGGCCAGCCCTCGCCCTGGAGCGCGGCGTTCCGGACGACGAGGTCGAGGTCGTCCCACACGAACGCGAACCCGATCGTGCGGGCGTAGAGCGCGAGGGCCACGAGCGCCGGGAGCCAGACCCACGCTCGTCGTGCGAGCCGCCACGTGCCGGCAGGTCCCGCCGCTTCGCGCGGCCGCCTCCCGGCCGCGCCACCCCGTGGCGCGCCGGGTGCGCCGCGAGACCCGGGCGCAAGCCCGCCCCCGGATCGCCGCGGCGGCCCGGACGAGGACCGCCCGCGCGGCCTCCATCCGCGCCGCGCGGGGCTCCGTCCGTTCGTCCTTCCGACTGCGCCGAGTCCCCCGTAAGCCGAATTCTGTGCGGATCGCTCCGTGGTGATCATTTGTCTGGGACGATGGTCTCCCATCGCCTCACGCGACCGACCCTGGGGTGGTGGCGGAGCGGGACACACTCCTCCCCCTCTATGCGGTCTTGCTCCGGACGGGGTTTGGCGAGCCGGCGCCGTCTCCGGCACCGCTGGTGAGCTCTTACCTCACCGTTTCACCCTTGCCCGCAGCGGCGCGGGGCCCGGCGAAGCCGGGTCGCGCCGCCCGTTGGCGGTCTGCTCTCTGTTCCACTTTCCGTGGGCTCGCGCCCCCCGGGGATTACCCGGCGTCCTGCCCTGTGGAGTTCGGACTTTCCTCACGCTGCGGCCTCGACCCCCACTGTGGCAGGAGCGTCGGCACGCACCGCGCGATCACCTGGGGGACTCGGACCCCCCGAGAAGCGCCCGGTCGAGCGCTTCGTTCACCAGTGCGTCGGCGTGCCCGTTGTCCTCGCGCGGCACCGACGCGAATCGCACCTCCTCGAGCCTGCCCATCGCCGCGCGCGCCTCGGCGTGCAACGGCTTCAGGCCGGCGTTCTTCACCTTGTACTCCCCGAGCATCTGGCGGACGACCAGCTCGGAATCCATCTGCACCACGAGCGGCTGCGCCGCGTGGCGCGCCGCCGCGCCGAGCCCCGCGATGAGCGAGCGGTACTCGGCCACGTTGTTCGTGCACACGCCCAGGTACTCGCCGCGCGCCTCCACCTCGCGGCCGGCGGGGTCCGTGAGCACGTAGCCCAGCGCCCCCGGACCCGGGTTCCCGCGCGAGCCGCCATCGCAGCGAAGCGTCCACCGGCCCCCGGCGCGTGCCGTCATGCCGGCAGGCTAGTCCTCAATCTGCTCGGGCTCAAGTCACGCCGCCGCGGCCCGCGGGCCGGCTCGCGAGCGTGATGCAGTCGCGTCGCACGAGGTCGGTAATGGCGCGGTGGACGACCAGGCCCGCTCGCTCCGCGAGCCCACGCATGAGCTCTGGTGTCATAGGCATGAATCGGGCCTGCTCCGGCTCGCCGCTCTGCCATCGCTCGAGATCGCGGAGGAATCGCCGCCAGCCGAGGGGAGAGAACGTATTCGCGTGATGCAGGACGACCCGGCCCCCGGGTCGCAGGATCCGATGCATCTCCTCAAGGTATGCGTACGTTCGCCACGCGTCGAGATGCACGAACACGTCGTAGGAGAACACGGCGGAGACGGACGCGTCCGAGAATTCGGACAGCCCGATGCCGTCAAGCCTCCGAATCACCACGACGGGATTCGACGAGAATCGCTTGCGCAGGATGCGCAGCATCGTCGGAGACGTGTCAGTCGCGTAGACGCGCTTGGCGCGGCGAGCGAGCAACTCCGTGAAGCGCCCCCCCCCCGAGCCGATCTCCAGCACGCTCTCGACCGCACCGACGCAGGGTTCGATCAGCACCCGGTCGAGATGCTCCAGAATTTCCGCCGCGGAGACGTCCATCCCGATCATGGCGGGATCGTTCCACTCATCGCCGAGCGGGTGCGGGACGCGCCTGCTCAAGTGGCGGCGCGCGTACCACTCCCACTCGTGGATAACGTGGTCGGGTCGTCGCAGGATCCGGCGCAGTCGTCCGAGCATGCGGGATGCTCCTCCGGGAGGCGCGGGACGCTGGCACGGCGCAACGCCGCCGGTCGCCCCGGCGATCACCACCGCCTCAGGATACGCCAGCCAGCCACCCGGCGCGCGCCAGCGCCTCGCGCGCGTCGCGCTCGCCGAGCGCGATCAGCTCGCCCGCGCGCGCCGGGTCGAACGCGAGCCAGGTGGCCGGCAGCGGCTCGCGCGGCTCCACCACGCACATCCGCGCCGGGGAGCCCTCGCGGCTCCAGTCGTGCGGCAGGTTCCGCAGTTCGGTCTGCAGGTCGCGGCGGTTCATGAGCTCGAGCAACCGGCCCCCGAGCGAGAGCAGGTCGCCGGGCGGCTCGGTGCGCGCGCTCATGTGGCTCGGCGAGAGCAGCACAACGAGCAGCGCGTCGGCGCCCGCGGCGATGGCCACGTGCATCGGCTGGTTCGAGAACCCGCCCGCGTCCACGCACGTCCGGCCGGCCACGGTCTCGGGCTGGAACACGCCGGGGATCGCCGAGGACGCCACGACGGCGTCCAGGAGCTGCTCCGTGTCGCGTAGCGCCACGACCTCGGCCTGCTCCTCGGCCATGCGCGCCACGAACGCCGGGTCCGGGTCGGGCCAGCTCGTGAAGTGGACGAGGCGGCCGCTCCCGATCTCGAGCGCCGTCACCACGAGCCCGGTGCCCTGGCCCACGAGCCGGTCCGGCTCGCCCGCCTCCATCCAGCGCGCCACGATGCGGCGCCGCGCCCGACCGCCCCACAGCCCTCGCCCGCCCGTGTCCGGCATGAGCCCGACCGCGAGGCCCTTGAGCGAGCGGCCCAACACGCCGGGCGTGCTCACGAGCCAGGCGAAGCCGAGGAGCAGGACGATCCAGGCGCTGAAGCGGTAGGGCCACGGCCAGCCCATGATCCACACCAGCGCGTGCACGGCCGCGGCCGCGAGCGCCGCCAGCTTGAGCCGCTGGCGCGCGCGCTCGGGCTCCGGCTCGCCCGCGCGGCGCTCGAGCGCCTGCGCGAGGCGCCGCGCGAACAGCACCAGCAGCAGCCCCGCGAGCCCGGACACGATCCACAGCACCAGGTCGAGCTGGACTGTGATGAGGTCGGTGCTCGCGCTGCCGCTCCGCCACAGCCACTGCGCCCCCGAGAACTCGCGCGAGCCCGTGAGCGTGAGGACCAGCTCGAGGAACGCGAGCAGCGCGGTGAGCGCGCCGGTCACCCGCAGGGCCAGCGAGACCCACTGCACGCCGAGCGCCTCGCCGCCGGCCGAGCGCCAGACGCGCTCCATCGCCGCGGTGTCGCGGCCCGCCGCGAGCCAGCCCACCGCATTGATCGCACCGATCGAGACCCCGACCACGAGCCAGGGCACGAGGCGCTCCGCGCCGAGCACGCGCAGCACGCCGATCTCGTAGGCCCCGAGCGCGCCGCCCCCCGGGAGCACGAGCGCCGGCCGGCGGAACGGCAGGCCGCGGGCCGCCGCGTCGCTCACGGGCCGGCGGGCTCGTCCGGCGGCAGCATGAGCAGCCGGCCGCAGCCGTCGCAGACCAGCACAGTCTCGCGCCGGCGCGCCGCCTGGAGCCCGGCGGGCGGAAGGGCGCGGTGGCAGGCGCCGCACGCGCCCTGGGAGATCCCCGCCACGGCCTGGCCCGAGCGACCCGCGCGCAGCCGCTCGTAGCGCTGGCGCAGCGTCGGTACCAGCGGTTCGAGCAGCGCCCGCCGGCGCGCGTCCAGCTCCGCGAGCGCGCCGCGCGTGCGGGCTTCCTCGTCCGCCGCCTCGGCCAGGGCGGCGGCCGCCCCGGCCTCGGCGCTCGCGAGGGCCTCCACCGCCTCGGGGCGCCGCGCCGCGTCGCGGTCGTCGGCCTCGAGCTGCTCCAGCTCCTCGGTCTCGAGCACGTCGCGCTTCGCGCGCACCGCGCCGATCTCGTGCTGCATCGCCTCGTACTGCTGCTGGTTCGTGACCGCGAGGAGCTGCTGCTCGAAGCGCTTCTGCTGCGCGAGCAGCCCGGCGATCTCCACCTCGAGCGCGCGCCGGCGCTTGAGCGATTCGGCCGCGCGCCGGTCGAGGGTCTCGAGCGTGCTGCGCGCGGCGGCGACGCGCGTCTCGAGTGTGCGGCGACGCTCGGGCAGGCCGGCGAGCGTCCGCTCCAGCGCGACCGCCTGCTCGTCGAGGCCGTGCAGCTCCCAATGGACGCGGAGTTCTTCGGTCACGCGGCCCTGCCGTGGGGCGAGGATGGTGGGCGAAACAGGACTTGAACCTGTGACCCCCTGGTTGTGATCCAGGTGCTCTACCAACTGAGCTATTCGCCCATCCCGGGGCTCGGCGCGCAGGCTGGTGGGCCCACCTGGATTCGAACCAGGGTCTTGCCGGTTATGAGCCGGCGGCTCTGGACCGCTGAGCTATGGGCCCAGCGCCCGGCGCCCTCGCCTGCGTCGGAAGCCGGAGCGTTGTAGCACCCGGCCGGAGCGAGCGTCAAGCGCGGCGCGCCCGCGGGCTATAGCAGCTCGGTGTACGCCTTGAGCCTGCGGCTCCGCGTGGGGTGGCGCAGTTTCCGCAGCGCCTTCGCCTCGATCTGGCGGATGCGCTCGCGGGTGACGTTGAAGAACGCCCCCACCTCCTCGAGCGTCCGTTGGGCGCCGTCGTCGGTGAGCCCGAACCGCAGCCGGATGACCTTGGCCTCGCGCGGCGTGAGCGTCTTCAGCACCTCGTTCACCTCGTCGCGCAGCATCGCGGACGAGGCCGAGTGCGCGGGGCTGATGACGCTCGTGTCCTCGATGAAGTCGCCGAGGTTCGAGTCGTCGTCCTCGCCGATCGGACGGTCGAGCGAGATGGGCTCCTGCGCGGCCTTGATGATGGCCTTGACCTTGTCCACCGGCAGCTCGAGCCGCTCCGCGATCTCCTCCGGCGTGGGCTCGCGGCCCAGCTCCTGCACCAGCCGCCGCGACACCCGCACGACCCGGTTGATGTGCTCGATCATGTGCACGGGCACGCGGATCGTACGCGCCTGGTCGGCGATGGCGCGCGTGATGGCCTGGCGGATCCACCACGTGGCGTAGGTGCTGAACTTGTAGCCCTTCGTGTAGTCGAACTTGTCCACGGCGCGCATGAGGCCCGAGTTCCCCTCCTGGATCAGGTCCAGGAACTCGAGGCCGCGGTTCGTGTAGCGCTTGGCGATCGAGATCACGAGCCGCACGTTGGCTTCGATCATCTCGCGCTTGGCCTGCGCCGTGGCGCGCTCGCCGTCGCGGATCTGGCGGAAGATCTCGAGCAGGTGCTCGCGCGACATGCCGGACTCGTCCTCGAGCGCCTTGAGGCTCTTGCGCAGGTTCTTCAGGTCGTTCTGGAACTCCGCGATCTGCGACGGCTGCAGCGCCGACTCGCGCTTGACCGCCCGCAGCTCGCCCGGTCCGCGCTTCAGGCGCTTGGCGAACGCGTTCATGTCCTCGACGCCGTGGCCGTACTGGCGCTCGAGCTCGAAGATCTGCTCGTCGATCTCGATCGCGCGCTCGGCCATGGCCTTGAGCGGCGAGGCGAGCCCCTCGACCATGCGCGGGTTCATGCTCAGCTTGTGCAGCTCCTGCTGCAGCTCCGCCTCGGACTTCGCGAACGAGCCGCGGAAGTTCGCGCGTTCCTTCTCGTTCATGCGGTCGTCCTGCTTGGCGGTCAGCTCGTTGTAGCGCTTCTGCCTCGAGAACACGTTCTCGAGGATCTTCACGGCGCGCAGGCGCTCCTTCTTGAGCGCCGGCTCGGTGGCGGCGGCGTCGTCCACTTTGATGAAGTCCTCGATCTTGAGCTGCCCCTCCTTGAGCCGCTTCATGAGCGCGCGGATCTCGCGCAGCGCCGGCTCGGCCCGGAACAGCGCCGACACGATCTGGCGCTCGCCGGCCTCGATGCGGCGCGCGATCTCGACCTCGCCCTCGCGGGTGAGCAGCGGCACGCGGCCCATCTCGCGCAGGTACATGCGGACGGGGTCGTCGTAGCGCACGGGCTGCGGCGGCGCGGCCTTCGCGGCCGCCGAGGGACGCTTGTCCTCGAGCTTGCGCAGCTTCTTGGCCCGCTCGTGGGCCTCCTCCTCGCTCGCGAACACCTCGATGTGCAGCGTGGTGAGCATGGAGTGGATCTCCTCCATCTGCTCCACCTGCTTCTCGGGGTCGAGGTCGTCGTCCAGCAGGTAGACGATCTGGTCCTCGGTCACGTAGGCCTGCCGGAGCGCCAGCGTCTTGATCTCGTCGAGACGCCTGCGCTGCTCGGCCCGCTCCTTCTCCCGCAACTGCTTCTTCGTGGTCGCACTCGCCATGAAGGGCGTTCTCCTCACGTGCTCCGCTGCCGCAAGGCGCGGGCGATCTCCTGGATCTCGTGCATCAACCGTCGGGCCTCCTCGCCACGCGCGGACGCCAGGCCCGCCTGCCGCGCCTTGAGCTCGCGCTGCAGGCGCCGCACCACCAGCCGGCGGACCGCGCCGAGCGCCTCGGCGCGCGGGTCCGACCCCTCGTCCTCCCCGGCGGACGCCAGCTCGCGCGCCAGCGCCGCCGCGCCCTCCGCCCCCTCCCCGGAGGGCATCCCGACGCCGAGCTCCCACCACCCGGCGACGAGCGCGCGCGCGTCGTCGTCCTCGAAGTCCTCGATGCGCAGCTCGCCGCGTACCTCGTCCCACGTCTCCGGCGCCGAAAGGAGCGCGCGCAGGAAGCGTCGTTCGAGCTCGGAGCCACGCCGCCGCTGCCCCCGCACCGCCGACGCGACCGGGCCGCCGCCCTCGCCCCCCGTGGAGGCCAGCCGCGCGGCGCGCGCGATCACGCCCTCGGACACGCCGAACACCTGGCTCGCGCGCTCCACGAGCAGACGGTGCCGGATCGGGTCCGCGACGCCGGTGAGCAGGCGCACGACCTCGTGCAGCGCGCGCTCGCGGGGGTCGCCCCGACCCGGGCCCTGCCCGGGTGCACCGCTGGCGCGCAGCACGTGGCGGTGCACGAACTCCACGGCGTCGTAGGCGGAATCGCGCAGTGTACACCATCCGTCCGCTCCCGCGCGACGCACGAGGGTGTCCGGGTCGTCCCCGGCCGGCAGCTCCACCACTGCCACGTCCAGTCCGGCCGCGAGCAGCGCGCCCAGCGAGCGGAGCATGGCGTGCTGACCGGCCGCGTCGCCGTCGAACGTGAGCGCCACGCCCCGCGAAAGTCGCTTGAGCGCCCGCGCGTGCTCGGGCGTGAGCGCGGTCCCGGAGGTGGCCACGGTGTTCCGGACCCCCGCCTGGTGCAGCGCCATGGCGTCGAAGTAGCCCTCCACCACGACCACCTCGCCGTCCGGCCGCACCGCCTTGCGCGCCTGCTCCAGGCCGAACAGGAACCGGCCCTTGTGATAGACGGGCGACTCGGGCGAGTTGAGGTACTTGGGCGCCTCGTCCCCGAGCGCGCGCGCGCCGAAGCCCACCACGCTGCCGCCCGGCGCGAGGAGCGGCACCATGAGCCGGTTGCGGAAGAAGTCGTAGGTCGAGCGCGCGCCCTCGCGGCGCGCCACGAGCCGCGCTTCGAGCAGCACCTCGTCGGGGAAGCGCCCGGCGAGACGCGTGACGAGCGAGTCCCAGCCCGGCGGCGCGAGCCCGAGCCGGAACCCGCGCTGCGTCTCGCGCGTGATCCCGCGCTGCTCGAGCAGCTCGCGCGCGGCGGCACCCTGGCGCGGGTCGCCGAGCCACTGCTCGTACGCCGTGGCCGCGGCCTCGAGCGCCTCGAGCAGCGGCGCGCGCTTGCCGCGCTCGCCCGCGCGCCGCGCCGGCACCGCGATCCCGGCGCGGCGCGAGAGCAGCTCCGCCGCCTCGAGGAAGCCCACCTTCTCCGTCTCCTGCACGTACTTGAAGACGTCGCCTCCGACCTTGCAGCTGAAGCAGTGGTAGAACTGGCGCTCGGCGTTCACGGAGAACGACGGCGTGTGGTCCTCGTGGAACGGGCAGCGGCCGACCCAGTTGCGGCCCACGCGCCGGAGCGGCACCGCCTGGCCGATGATCTCGACGATGTCGCTCGCCGCGCGCACGCGCTCGATCCAGTCGTCGCCCGCGCGCCCTGCCGCCCGGCCCCCCGCGGCCGGAAGCCGTGCGTCGCTCACCGGAGCCTCGCCACCGTCACGCCGCGTCCCCCCTCGTGCCCCTCGCCCTGGCGCTGCGACTCCACCTGCGGGTGGGTCTTGAGATGCGCGCGCACCGCGTTCCGGAGCGCGCCCGTGCCGACCCCGTGGATGAGGCGTACCTCGTGCAGCCCCACGAGCACGGCGCGGTCGAGCGCCTGGTCCACCTCGCGGAGCGCCTCGCCCGTGTCGAGCCCGCGCAGGTCGGCCTCGAGCGGCGCGGCCTCGTCGGCGGCCTCGTAGCGGGCCGAGGGCCCCGCGACCCGCTCCGGCCGGCCCGCGGCCGCGCTCGCCGCGGTCAGCCGGCTCGCATGGGAACGGATGGTCATGCTGCCGCGCCGGAGCTCGACCCGGCCCTCGGCATCGGGCCCGGCCACGACCGTCGCCTCGAGGCCGAGGTCGGTCACGCGCACGCGGGTCCCCGGTGCGAGCGCGGTCGCGGCCGGCTCGGGCGGCGGTTCGGGGAGCCCGAGCGCGGCCGGCGAGGCCGCCGCGCGCAGCGCGTCGAGGCCCTGCTCGAGCGCGCCCAGCTCGCCCGCGAGCGCGCCCGTGTCCGCGCGCGTGCGGTCCCTGCGGCGCGCCTCGCGCTGCACCGTCTGCCACAGCTCGCGCACCCGCGCGAGCAGCGCGTCGCTCTCGCCGGTCAGGCGGCGCTCGAGCGAGGCGAGCGCGCGCTTGAGCTCCTCGGCGGTCTCGCGGTGCGCCGCGGCGGCGCGCTCCGCTTCGTTCCGCGCCGCCTCGAGCGCCGCTCGCTCGGCCGCCGTCTCGGCGAGCGTGCGGCCCAGCTCGGCGAGCAGCCGCTCGAGTGCGCGCGCCTCCTCGGGCGTGAGCGTGCGCGCCCGCTCGAGGATCGCCTCCGGGAAGCCGAGCCGGCCGGCCACGTCGAGCGCGTGGCTCGCGCCCGGCACGCCGGGCTGGAAACGGAAGCGCGAGGTGAGGGTGGCGAGGTCGAACTCGAGCGAGCCGTTCGCGACCTCGGGGATCTCGCCCGCCACGCGCTTCAAGCTCCCCAGGTGGCTCGTCACCACGGCCCAGGCGCGGCGGCGCGCCAGGTGCTCGACGAACGCGCGCCCGAGCGCGGCGCCCTCCTCGGGGTCGGTGCCGGCGCCCAGCTCGTCCACGAGCAGGAGCGTGTCCCCGCCCGCGGACTCGGCCATGGCCTTGAGCGCGAGCAGGTGCGCCGCAAACGTGGACAGGCCGCGGTCCACCGACTGCTCGTCCCCCAGATCGGCGAGGATCCCGCGCACCTCGGGCACGCTGCTCCCCTCGGCGGCGAGCACGGGGAGCGCGGCGTGCGCGAGCGCCACCGCGAGCCCCACGGTCTTGAGCAGCACCGTCTTGCCGCCCATGTTGGGCCCCGAGACGAGCAGCAGCCGCGCCTCGGGGCCGAGCTCGAGGTCGAGCGGGACGACCTCGGAGCGCCGCTCGCCCATCGCGAGCAGCGGGTGGCGCGCGCGCACGAGCCGCAGCCGGCCGGCCCCGGGCGCGATGGCCTCGCCGCCCAGCTCCACCGCCCAGTCGGCGCTCGCGCGCAGCGCGTCGAGCGAGGCGAGCGTGGCCTCGAGCGACTCGAGCTCCGGCGCGGCGCGCCGCACCGCGGCGGCGAGCTCCAGCAGCAGCCGGCGCTCCTCGGCCGCCGCCTCGGCGCGCAGCTCGAGCAGCCGGTTGTTGGCCTCGCACGCCTCGAACGGCTCCACGAACAGCGACTGGCCGGTGTTCGAGGTGTCGTGGACGATGCCCTGCTTCCGCGCGCCGCCCGCGGCGGGCACGAGCGCCACGAAGCGGTCACCGAAACGGGTCACGTAGCTCTCGGCGCCGTGCGCCGCCGCCCAGCGCTCGAGCTGGCGGTGGAGCGCGCGTTCGCCGTCCTGGACCCCGCGGCGCGCGCGCGCGAGCGCGCTCG